>WNGR01008294.1_pt1 | contig 10979 bp, 12 predicted proteins | sample 5407581 | NCBI WGS metagenome assembly WNGR01 (sample SAMN13153383, study PRJNA577476) | soil metagenome | isolation source: 80 cm soil or saprolite under Garry oak tree replicate 2 | place: USA:California | collected 2016-06-15 | reverse complement strand
AGCCTGCCGCGATCGCGCGGGTTACTAGCGGTTCCATGAGCGCCGCCGCCTCGGTGCGGCCGCTGAGCAAAGCAGCCAATCGATCAGCCGCGTGTTCGAGTTTGATCTCGTGGAAGGATATCCCAGCCGCCTCCATGGCTTCGACGGCGGCATAGAATGTGCCCGCATGCCACGTGACCGCGATCGGCGTGTTGCGCAGATCGGCAAGGGTCTCCACACGCGAATCCCTCCTCACCATGATCGCGCCGGTGCGTATGGTGGCGTCGAGTCCGATGATCTTGCCGCGGCCCAACTGCTGCACACGCTCGATAGCGCCCCACTCGCACACCGGATAGACCTCAAGCATGCCCTGCTGGAGCTGCGTCTCTTTCCATCGTTGAGAGAAGTCCTTGACCCGGCCTTCGTTACCCTTGGGGTTATCTTCTTGATAGACGACGTCGAGGCCTTCCTCGGTAAAGAAGCCTTGCTCCACCGCAACCCGCCAGGGTCGGTCGTGGGCGTTACTGTCGCTCTGGAGCCGAATGGTGCGGGCCATGCTAGCTGCGCTCTAACCTCATAGGCGAACGATCTTATGCCTCGAAATTTGTGCGATCACAACGAGTTTGGAGCAGTTGGACGTTAACGCGCATCACCCCGTTGGCGCACTTCAGGCGGCAATATCGGGGTCGTGCTAGGAAGCAGTGCAGCCCCCATCTTCACAGCCTGGTCGATGATCCAGGCGCGGTACCGCGCGAGCGGTGTGACGCCAGTCAGGCCACCGCAGCCTTCGCTGGCGGCCGCGCCGGTGGACCAACTCACGATGCCGATCACGACCAGCATGCGGCCAATCTCCCGATACACCGGGGCGCCGGAATCACCGGTGCAGGCACCGAGGCCGGGGAGCTCGCCCTTGGTAACGGGATCGGCGAGTCTGATTTGCAAGGTCCCCGGCTGCCCCGTCGCCACTAGCGTCGCGGCGCGCACCGTGCCTGCGCTCTTGCCGTCGCCAGGAATGGCAACGCCGTAGCCGGCAACCACAAAGCGGTCGCCGGCAGCGATGGGCCCGCCTGCCGAGACCAGCGGCGCGGGCACCACCTGCAGCGGCGCGGCGAGCTTGATCAGCGCGATATCCGCGGTGATGCGGTGGCGCACGGCAGCATTGACGTCAAAGTCCGGATGGTGCGCGATTCCCGCCAAGTCCTTGAGCGTGGGTTGCCGCGCGTCGTCAAATTCAACCAGCTTGTAATTGGCGCCCGGCTGGACGCAATGCGCTGCAGTGAGCACGATATCGCGTGCGAGCGCGACGCCGGAGCAGAAGGTGCCGCGTGAGCCGGTCAGCATCACGACCGCACCTCCCGTCTCCTTACCGGCAGGCGGCGCGCCCCCCACCATAGCGGAGACCGAAGACGCGAGCGTACAGGTGTAGATGAGAACGGTCGCGACCCGGATCATGGTGCCAACGGGGACCCCAATCGCGCTGCGGTCTCCAGGATCCAGTAGCGGTAGCGGGCGAGCGGTATGACGCCGCTCATGAATCCGCAAATGGGTTCACCGTCCGTGCGTGCCGACCAGCTCACGATCCCTACCAGCGCCCGATCCCGTTCGTCGAGCACCGGACCGCCGGAATCGCCGTTACAGACCCCGAAGCCGGCAGCCTCACCCAGTTTTTGTGGATCGATCAGGGTCAGCTGCTGCGAGTTCGGCCGGTCAGCGGCTACAAGCGTGGCCGCTCGCAGCTTGCCAGCGGTCTTGCGGTCCCCTTGCACGCCCACACCGAAGCCCGCCACAATGAAGCGGTCACCGAGCGACGGCGGAGTGCGCCGCTCGCTGAATACGACCGGCATTAGATTCGGTGCCGGCGCCCCAAGCTTCACAAGCGCCAAGTCGGGAGCATCGGCGCGAGGTGAGAACTGCGGATGGGCAGCGACACTGGCGACATCCGTCACCACAGCGCGGCGTCCTTCGAAGGTCAGCAATCGATATTTGCCGCTGTTTGGCACGCAATGTGCAGCCGTCAGCACGAGATCGAGCCCGATGGCGACTCCGGTGCATAGATGGTGCGCCCCTACGATCAGAACCACGTAGCGCGCAATCGCCGGGTCAGCGAAGGGCGCACCCCCGACGATAGCCGCAGCGGGGCCGGTCGCGAGGGCGAGCCAAGCGAAGCCAACCAGTGCGCGGCGCAGAGCTATCGCCAGCTCAGCGCCTGCAAGGACCAGGTTGAACCGGCGTCGCTCGCCCGCCATGCCCGCCCTTTTAGCGGGCATCCATGCCTTTATTATGGCTTGGCGCTTCGAGTGAAAACCTCGATCGCTGTGACAAGACCGGATAGGCCCCGCGATGTCATCGGCAGAAGGCGCGCTTACGATCCTGTGGCTAGCAGCATGCCAGCTGAATTCGGGATTTCGACCTCAATTTCCAGCGTCGAGACATTCTCGCCGCGATCCATTCGCACCTGGACATTCTCGCGTTCGACGGTGATGTGCTTGGTGAGCGCTGCGAGGATGTCTTCGCGCAGCACTGCAAGTAGGTCCGACTGGCCGCGGGCTGCCCGTTCATAGGACAATAGGATCTGAAGCCGTTCCTTGGCGACCGGAGCGGAACTGCGACGGCGAAAGAAGGTCAAGACGTTCATGCCGCTCTCCGTCCGAACAGCTTGTCGAGCAGGCCTTTGCGATCGTTGGGTATGCTCATCGGCACCTCGTCACCCTTGAGCCTTCGGGCGGCATCGAGATAGGCGCGCGCTGGAGCGCTCGTCGCATTGTTGATCGTTATCGGAGATCCCAGATTGGAGGCGCGCAGAACCTCTTCACTTTCCGGAATGATGCCCAGCAGCGGCGTGGAGAGGATCTCGAGCACATCTTCGATATTGAGCATCTCGCCGCGCGCGGCGCGCTGGGCGTCGTAGCGGGTGATGAGGACATGCTTATCGACGCGCTGCCCGTTTTCTGCCTTCTCAGTCTTGGAATCGAGCAGCCCGATGATGCGGTCGGAATCGCGTACCGAGGACACTTCCGGGTTGGTCACGACCACGGCGGCATCGGCGAATCGCATGGCGAGCGTGGCGCCGCGCTCGATTCCGGCGGGGCTGTCGCAGATCACCCAATCGAATTTTTCGCGCAGCTCCTTGATCACGCGGGCGACGCCGTCCTCGGTGAGGGCATCCTTGTCCCGGGTCTGCGAGGCTGGCAGCAGGCACAGCGTCTCGATGCGCTTGTCGCGGATGAGGGCTTGCGGAAGTTTCGCCACGCCCTGGACCACGTTGATGAGATCGAAGACAACGCGGCGCTCCGCTCCCATCACCAGATCGAGGTTGCGCAGCCCGACGTCGAAATCCACCACGACGACCTTCTGCCCGGCTTTCGCCAGCGCGGCGCCGAGCGCGGCGGTGGATGTCGTCTTGCCGACGCCGCCCTTGCCAGATGTAACCACCACGACCTTCGCCATGTTTCCTGTCTCCCGCAATTTTCAATCCAAGGCTGATATCAGCACGACGCCGTCCTCGAGCGACGCCTGGACGGCCCGGCTGCGCAGCTTCGCGTCCATTTGCTCGGCAGTTCGGTAGTAGCCGTCGATCGCAATGAGCTCGGCTTCGTTCTTCCTGCAGAAGATGCGGGCAAGCGCGTTGCCCATCGAGCCGGCCATGGCCCGCCCACGGAGCACGCCATAGACATGGATCGATCCGCCGGCAACGACTTCGGCGCCGGAAGCGACGGAGCCGAGCACGGTCACATCGCCCCAGGGGAAGATCACGGATTGGCCCGACCGGATCGGGCTCTGGAGCAGCAACGAGGTCGGCTCCTGGCGCGAAGTTGGACCCGTTGCGGGCTCCCCGCCCGGCGGGGGCTCGAACGCTTCGTCCACGGCGACCGGGCGTCCCCCCTTCAGGAGCGGCGGCAGTGAAGGGCCGAGCTGCTCCGCCTCGGCGCCCTCGATGCCCATGATCCGGATGCCGCGCCCGCCCAGCTCCGTGATCAGATGCGCAATCTCGGAATGATCGAGCGTCGCCGCGGCGAGGTCGAGGATAACGGGCTTGCCGGCGAAGAAGCCGGGAGAATTCCCGGTCCATTTGTCCAATTCGGCAAGCCAGTCGGCGATCGGCAGCTGCGGCGCGAGCACGAACGCCATGAACGAGCGGCCACGGAAGCGGATCGATTGGTTCGGTTGAACGGCATATGCGTTTGTCACAACGGACCTGCGATTCTTACCAGTCGGTTAACCGATTAGCGCGCTGGGTGGTTAATGGGCGGTTAACAATGCGGCCGGCCTGTCTGCAAAGTTGCGCGGAGGTAGCCGGCGGATGATGTCGATCCACCTCAGCCGGCTTCGCGGCCGTGCTGGCCGTTTACACGGCCGCCTGCGCTGCGGCGGAAATCTCTGGTGTCGGAGAGTTCAACCCGGCTGGCGGGAGGCGGCGCGGCGGATATTCGCGCTCTGTGCCGGGATGCCGGTCGCTTCGAAGCAGACCCGCGCCAGCGACGCGATCCCGCTCCTGATCTCCTCCTTGGATGGCCGCGCGAAGCACAGCCGCATGTGCGATGTCGCAGCGCCCGGGTCGCACGCCCATTCCGGCCCCGGATTGAAGGCGATCCCCGCGGCTGCTGCGGGCTGCACGAGTTTCGTCACGTCGACAGTGTCAGGCAGCTTGATCCACAGAAAGATGCCGCCTTTCGGTCGCATCGGTTCGACCGCGGTCCCGAACTCCTCCTCGAGCGCATCGACCATCGTATCGAGCTTGTCGCCGAGGACTTGGGTCAGCTCGGCGATATGCTGGCCGAAACTCTGCGAGAAGTACTCGGCGACGACGATCTGCTCGAGCGCGCCGGTTCCGCTGTCGGTCTCCCGCTTGCAGGCGACGAGCCTGCTCATGACCTCCCAGTCGGCCACGACATAGCCGAGCCGCAGCGCCGGCGCCAAGGTCTTCGAGAACGAGCCGATATGGATCACCTGTCGCGGGTCCATCGCGTAGAGCGAAGGCGGCGCCGCTTCGCTCCAGATCAGGTCCGCGTAGCACTCGTCCTCGAAGATCGGGACACCGTGCTTGCGGGCGAGCGTGATGAGTTCGAGGCGGCGCTCGCCGGTGAGGATCGAGCCGGTCGGATTCTGGATCGTCGGTATCGTGTAGAGGTATTTCGGGACGATGCCCTTGCGCCCGAGATCCTCGAGGATGCGGGCGAGGGCGTCGGTGCGCAACCCGTCGGCATCGAGCGGAAGCGGGACGATCTTGGCCCCGAAACGACGCAGCTTGGTAATGGCGCCCTGATAGGAGAACTCTTCGACCAGCACCGTGTCGCCGCGTTCGAGCAGCAGACGATTGACGAGATCGATGCCCTGCCCGGAACCGGAAGTGATCAAGACATCGTCCGCCGAGCAGGTGATGCCGGGCCGCCGCGAGACCTTGTCGACGACGAATTCGCGCAGCCCGCGGAAGCCCTGCGGGCCGTGAAAGTTGTAGAGGGCGAGATTCGCGCCCTCCCGCCGCAGCACGGCGTCGGCGGCGTCGGCGAGCGCCGCGGCCGGGATCTGGGTCGGGTCGTTATGGCCGCCGATGAAATTGTATTTCGGGAATCCGCTCCAGCGCGGCGCCGGGGGCGGAAGCTCCTTGGCGAAGAGATGGCTGTAGGCGAAGCCTGAGCCGGTCATGGTCCACCATTCCTATGACATCGGCCATGCGCTTGGCTATAGTGTTTATCGCGCGGGCAGTTTGCAGCATCGACCGGCCGCATGAACGATACCTTCGAAAATGCTCTCACCGGACGCGTCGAGGCGATGCTCGATGCCTGTACTCGCTGCGGCAAATGCGTCGAGGTCTGCCCGGTGACCGGGCCCGGCGGGGTGCAAGCCGAGCCTCGCGCCGTCATCGACGGCATCATCGACATCTTGCGGCTCGGCGAGGGCTCCGAAGCGGCACGCAAATGGGCGAACGCCTGCGTTCTGACCGGCGAGTGCATCAAGGCCTGCGATTACGGCGTCAATCCGCGCTTCCTCCTGAGCATGGCGCGCGTGACCATGGTCCGGCACGAGGAGGAGGTAACGGACCGGCGTCGCCACGGGGTCGAGAATTTCCGCAAGGTCGCGCGCGAGGTGACCCACATTTCCCGCCTGCAGCTCGACGATGAGCTCTTGCAACGGCTCGGCCAGAAATCCCTCGCGCCCGAGGCCGCTGCGGACCTGCGCCCCGATTTCGTATTCTACACCGGCTGCAACGTGCTCAAGACCCCGCACATTGCGCTGCTCGCTCTCGATATCATGGACACCCTTGGCGTCACCTATCAGGTGCTGGGCGGTCCGAGTCATTGCTGCGGCATCGTGCAGATGCGAACGGGCGATATCGAGACCTCGGGCCGCCTCGCCGAGAGCACGATGGACAAGCTCGGGCGCAGCAAGTCCGGCCAGGTGATCTCGTGGTGCCCGAGCTGCCACGTGCAGTTCACCGAGACGACGCTGCCGACGGTGGAAAAGAGGCGTGGCGCGCGGCCCTTCGAAATGACCCCGTTCATGCTGTTCCTGCGCCAGCACCTCGATCGGCTGCGGCCGTTCCTGCGCCAGCGGGTCGACCTGCGGGTCGCGCTCCACCGCCATCCCGGCGTCGCCGGCGTGGTCGAGGCCGCCGAGGAGATCTTGCAAGCGGTGCCGGGCCTCGCATTGATCGACCTTGGGCAGCCCGCGGTCGGGTTGATGAGCAACTATTTCCGCGCCCTTCCGGCTTATCGGCGCGAGTTGCAGCGCAATGAATTGGACGCGGCCGAGGCCGCCGGCGTGGATGCGCTGGTCGCGGTCTACCATGCCGACCACCGCGAGCTTTGCGCCCACGAGCGCGACTATCCGTTCCGCATCATGAACGTGCTGGAGATTGTCGGAGCAAGCATGGGGCTCTCTCACGACGATCAATTCAAGCGGCTCAAGATGTTGCAGGACGTCGATGCGATCGCCGCCGAGTGCCAGGACCTCGCGGTAAAGCATGGGCTCGATGCCGCGACCACCCGCCAGGCGATCCAGGCGATGCTCGACGAGCAGCCGTTGCCCTTGCGCGGCGGCCGGTGACGGCCGCCTACCTGCCCAACAACGACGCGCGAAAACGATTGCGGCACCCCGCCGGGTCCAAGATACGCGGGAAGCTCGGCGGCTCGGTCGGCTTGACCCGCAGCAGCACGAAGGCGGTGCCGTTGCCCTCGCGGATGAGGCGCGCACCGGCGGCGATGTCGGCCTGCCGCTCGATCGTGCGGGTGAGCTTGATGCCGGCGCCCGCTGCGATCTTCTCCAGGTCGACCCCCAAGCTCGTGTGGCTCTTCTGATAGCCGGTCTCGCCGTAATGACCATTGTCGACGCACACGATCGACAGATTGGGCGGGTTCATCACCCCGATGGTGGCGAGCGCGCCGACATTCATCAGGAGCTCGCCGTCGCCCGTGACCACGAGCACGCGCCGGTCGCGTCGCGCCAGCGCCAGGCCCAGTCCCATCATGCAGGCTCCGCCCATGGCCCCGGCCATGGAATAGACGTGGTCGCCGTTGCGGGTGAGCGCCGCCATGTCCCGCGCCGCGCCGGCCAGTCCGGCGATGATGAGGAAATCCTCATGCCGGCCGATCAGCGCCGGAATGGCCTCGCAGCGGTCCAGCAGGAACGCTGGACTGACAGCGCCCGCCAAGCCACTCTCCGCCGATTGCCCAGCCATGTCGGTCTCCTCAGAACTGCTTGGCGCCGAGCAGCTTCTGGGTGAACAGCACCGCGACGGCGCGGCCCGCCTGGAACACCATGGTGAGCGCCGCGCCGACCGTGGACAATGCCTCGGCCGGATTCTCCGCCCGCAAGCACAGCACCCCCATGGCCTCCAGCACCGGAACGGTGGCCTGTCCCATGGGATATTGCCAGGGATTGCCCTCGCCGAAATCGCCGCGCATGCTGACCAGCGTCAGGAACGGAAACCGGCCGCCATTGATCAGCGACAGCATGTTGATGCAGTTGCCGACGCCGCTGCTCTGCATCAGCAGCACCCCGCGCTCGCCGCCGAGATCGGCGCCCGCGATGAGCGCCACGCCCTCCTCCTCGGTGGTCAGCGCGACCGAGTGGACGCTCGGATCGGCGAGCGAACGCTCGATCAGGATCTTGTGCCCGAGGTCCGGCACATAGGCGAACTGCGTGACCTTGTGCCGGCGCAAGAGGTCGAACACCTCGTCCTGCCAGCTCCCGGGCTTTCCCTCGGTATGGGCCTCGGCGCTCATCTTCGGCTCCCCGATCATTTCTCTCGATCATTCCTGCGCCGGTCAAGGCCGATACGGGGAGGCAGCTGCCTGGCAACACTCTAATGCCCGCGGGAACTCGTAGGGTGGGCAAAGGCGCATCGCGAGCTGCGCTCTTTCCACAATCACGCTGCGCGCCTTTGCCCACCATGCGGCGCGGCACTTTTGCTTCATGGCGTGGTCACGAAACCGCAAGCGCAGTCGAACTTGCGCAGACTGCGTAAACTTGTCTGCGTGGCCAAAGACGCGGCGGCGATCGTGGGAGTGGAGAGGGAAGAGAACGCGCCTTTGCCCGCTCTGACACGTAGCGGCCAGCCACGCCAAGCAAGAAACGCCCCGGCCAGGCGGCCGGGGCGCATTTCATTTCCACCCACTCCGTCAGGCGTGACGGTTATGGTGCCGGCGGTGATACCGGGCGTGATGGCGGTAGTGGTGCCGCGCGTGGCTCGTGGCGGAGGCCTTGGTCGGCTTCACGTCCGGCGCCGCCTTCGCCTGCGTCTTCGTCGCCGGCGTATTGGTCTGGGCCGGCGGCTGGTTCTGGGCCAGCGCCGGGGCGATGGCGAGCGCGGATGCGATCGCCGCCGCGGACAACAGTTTCGTAAACATTTCGATTTCCTTGGTGTCGGGACGCCCCCCGCATGCTGCTAAAGATGCCCAAGTCGGGATGAACGGTGCATGAATTGCGGGCGGCCCCGGCCGCCGTGCCCATGCGACAAAAGCGCCAAGGTTAACGCTCGCCTAGGCACCACAGGTTGGTGGCGCCCATTGACAGACGCGGAGGGCACGGACCTCGGCGGAAAAGTGGCGCACGTGGCGGGAGGGCTGGCCGCATGAAATAGCAGTTTGTGCGGGCAGATCAAAACGGAGTGATCCGTCAATCTTGCATTAACAAGAGATGAATGAAGCGGGCCGCTGCTATGTCGCGCGCTCTCGATCCCCCGACGGGACGTGTCATAGCCGGCATTGGCCGCCGTACCGCCGGGCACGCGGATCAGCTGATCGCCGAAGGCAACCTTGAGGCCGGAAGAACCTTGAAGGCCGTTCGCCAAATAACCGTTCTTCACCTACGGCATGAATCGAGCCGGTGGCGACTCAACCCGAAGCCTCGCTCAGCCCTCGACGTCGGTCTCGGGTCGATCGTCGCCTGCCGACACTTCGTCGTGCCAGCGGCCATCCTTGTCCTCGTACGTGATGCCCGTCGTGTCTCCCGGCACGACTTGTTCCTTCGCTGCGCGCTCGGCTGCCCTGCGCGCCAAGTCGTGCGACGGGAAGGTCTCGGAGAACACGCCATTGACCCGGTAGGCCCAACCGCCATCGTGTTCGACGATCTCATAGGTAATCTTGGTCATATGGAGTCCTCCTGACGCTGATGCGGCCCCATCTTCGACCCGGTTCCCCTTGGGTGCAAGTCGCACAGGCGCCTCCCAAGAGCTCGCCATGACGGCCGGCTCGCGATTGGCGGTGGCAGGAAGGCATGCCGGCGTTGCAACCACCCGCGCGGCCCCAGCTCGAGTCGGGTGAAGCCACGAAGTGCAAAAAACGTTGATTGCTGGTTTTGGTCATTCGCCGAATCAGCCTACATTAGGAGCAAACAGATGGTGCCTGGGTCGCTGCTGCGCGATCCGCAGCAACGGCCTCTCGTCTGAACTTCGAGGTCATCATGGTCGCTGCCGTCGCGCTCCGGAAGGAGAACACCTTAGAGCAGCAAGCGCCCTCGCCGAGCCGGGGCGAGGTGCTCGCGCGCTATCGCCACCTGCGCAAAATCAGCAAGCAGCATCATTCCAACGTGCTGGATTTCCTGTCCATGGATGCGGTCTTGCACCACGCGCGGCGCTTGGGGCTGGCTGACGGCAGGACCTTCATCCTCGACAGCATGGACGAGCTGACACTGGCCTACGACCTTGCGATCCACACCGCTCCCGCAGGCCGCTCCCGGGCCATCGACCGCTATGCGAGATCGGCACAATTTGCACCGGGCTCCGACGAGGCGCTCGTGCTCGAGGCCATGTGCAATGCCCGGTTCGCCGTGATGGTGGTGCAACGCCGACACCAGGCCGCTGGGCTGATCGTCACCGACCTGTTCCGAGAGAACGAGCTCTGGTTGGTCGATGAGGGCCTCGAGATCTCGCTTCCCGAGGGGACGGCATTCGCGACCCGATACTACACCCCCGATCGCTTTGCCATGACCGCCGGGATCGGCATACCGGTTGATCGCGATCTGCTCACGAGCGCGCTCGACTCGGCACCGCAACTGCTGCGCAAGTCGCATGGCGAGGCGACCGAGGATCGGCGCTTTGCGGAAGCGGTCTATCGAGCTGCGATTGCGGACGGGATCATGGAACGGGTCATCTCCCAAGATCCGGGCGGCACCGACGATACTGCCTGACGGCTGGCGGCTCGTCTATGAAGCCGAGTGGGCCAAGCTGGGCCGCAAGGCCGGGCCCGATAGCGACAAATTTGCCGGATCCCAAAATCGAGTGGCCAAATTCGATATGGCAGTGAGAGGGCTCCGATGACCCTACGACTTGGCAGCTATTTCCGCGACCGCGATCAGCCCCCATTGTCGCTCGAGGATACCGAAATAGTCAGCAGATTTCGCGATCTTTATTATCGACGCTGGAAAATTACGGTGACAGTGCACTTAATTAATGCTTCCCTCCGAGGCCATCGTGCGGGATGGTTCGCCTCGCCCGTGTCGTCATCCCCGGCATTCCGCACCATGTCACGCAGCGCGGCAATGGCCGCGCGCGAACCTTCGTC
>WNGR01011569.1_pt1 | contig 10980 bp, 15 predicted proteins | sample 5407581 | NCBI WGS metagenome assembly WNGR01 (sample SAMN13153383, study PRJNA577476) | soil metagenome | isolation source: 80 cm soil or saprolite under Garry oak tree replicate 2 | place: USA:California | collected 2016-06-15 | reverse complement strand
AATGAATAGATGTCTTGATAAGTGCGCGCAAGTGTGCCGGGAGTTCCTTGGCATGCTGTCCCACACATTGCATAAGGCTGTAAACAGGAGTGTCGCGGTCGAGCTGAGGTTTGATCGGATTGGCTTCGAACTCGACGAGGAGACGGGAGAGAATGCCAATACTCTGAGGAACGATTAAATCACGTACTAAAGAACAAAAAAAAAGGACCCAACAGTATGAGGGGGCGGAACGCTAGAATGACCGCCGGCAGTAGAGACCGTCACCATAGTGTCGAAATATCCCTTCTCAGCGGTGGCGGGGATAGCAATGACAGAGCCCCCTACTTCGGCGATCCCACCTACGAGCGAGAGAAGTGTGAGCTATTGATAACCACCTTCCCGGTACTCACCGCCCTCGTCCACAAGGAGCGCGAAAGAGTCTTTGCCATACTTTTCCAATAGTGCTTGGGACAGACTTTGGGCACCCTGTCAGAACAGAGTCAGGACTGCACGCCAAGTCGTGGAACCAGAAAGGAGAGTGTGACTGGCCTGAAAGCCGCCAGCCTCTTCGTCAAAGCCGAATGCGAGAACGATGGTACGAGTGGGCTTGAAATCCTTCTCGAGCAAAGTCTCGACAGATGAGCTGCTTGGAATCAACCTCATTTCCGCGGTAGGGGAGGGACCAACGCCACATACAATATGCCAATCAATCCACTCTTGTCATCGGTGCTTCCTCTTCCCCAGATGGACTCGCCTATGGAAAACCATCCTGAGTTCTCTAGCACATGAAGACGTGACTAGTGTATACCATCATAATGTCCAGAATAGGGGGGATATTTCCACTGGTCGACGGTCTTGGGGTCGACAGGAACAACGTCTATCAAAAGGTATTAAGCTCAGTGATTGTCATAGGTCCGCGGCCAAACCAACCTTGATGAGCGGCTAAAAGGAGAGGTTTGAGAGTGTGGTCCGATCCCTTCCACTCGTAGAGCAATCCGTACGTGTTGACTTTGGTAAGTGTTAGAGTCTCATGGCTGGTGTGATGTGTAAGGTCGTCATGATTTTCCTCACTTTCGAAGATATGTTGTTACATACGTAAGAGGAAATGATCGAAGGAGATAGTCGTGGAACGGCCCGAAAGCCTCCCATCGCTCGTCCACGCCAACTGGGCCCATCTTGTCGTAGGATTCCGTGCTTTTTCCGACATAGGGGACTCAATAACGAGACGCCGAAAGGAGGACAGCTACTTACGGAACACGCACTGCGCCTCCGAGCCATTCCACGGCTCTCAAAGTGAACGCATCCTGACTTAAATCCTTTCCAAGACTCTCCCAGAGCGGTGCGTGGCGATCTGGGTAGAGGGCATCAGCCTGAGGACAGGTCTTTGCGTTGTTGAGGCGTCCAAATCCTCTTCCGGGTAAGTACGGCCCAACGTGGGTAGCACAACGCAGTGCAACCGGGACGGCGAGCAGAGTGATGAGCCCGAAGACCCTCCATTTGGACCTTTGAGGACGCCTTTCTGGCACTGGTATAGTAGCCGGCAGGAGACCTTTTTCACCCCAGTTGGCCATCATGATAGTGGATGAAAACAGGAGACAAACGTTAGTGTGGTCGAACTGCGCGGAAACCGGCTATTCGACATCGTGAGATACGAAGCACATCATGATTGTCACACCGTTCGCAGTCCGATTTAATTTATAATTCCTCACGAGTATCCTTCCCTTGATCCTTCCCCCTACCCAAACTCTTCCCAAATTGATAACATATTGACAACTATCTGTAGTTCAGGTTTGCAGGTACACACAACGTAAGATATGATATGGTCTGTAGACCATAACTTGCCAACTATGATAAGACAGATAGTTGAGTAAGGGGTTAGTACCGGTTACTAGTACTAGGTGGAAGCCGGTGAAACCGGGACCCGCGTGGTGGGGTACATGTGTGAGAAATCTAGCAAGTGAGAAGTGCGCAGGAAAGGGGCAAAATCGACTAGTCATTCCGGGCTCGTTATCGAAACCTTTTTCCTATGGTACAGGGACGCTAATAAAACAGAGGCTTTGGGGGACTTGTAAGTTACACCTAAGCAAGATACTTAATAAGACCATTTTGCAATATAGAGATGGAAAAGAGAGGGCGATGAGAACATAAGTAACGCATTTGCAAGGGCGCCACTTTACTACAGTAAGCACACTCGAAAGACGTCGCGCTTAAATCGGGAAGTAGAAAGCCAATGCTCGTCCTTCAGACAAGCGTAATGGGACAGCGCGCGAGGGCATGCACGCGCAGAAACAAAATAGAAATACAAAGACAAAAAACATATAACGAGACACAAGAGACAAATCAAACATACTTATCAACATTGGTTGATATCAATCTTAGGACTATATGGGTGTGTTGTTAGTGCACCGTGAGGTTAAGCGATAGTCGTGCGCGGGCGCGAGCGCGTCCGCCTCTTGCGGAGCAAAGTCCACCATGAGCATCACTCACTGTTTATAATGTCGTTGCTTCATCCACGTTGAGAATCAACGTAGTGAAGAACCTAATCATCTCCACGAAGCTTTCGACACGGATGTCTGCCCAAATGTGAATGACTGCGACCCCAATCAGAAAATAAAAAAGATATAACATACGTTCGTTTACAGTGTGGGGGGCATTATTGTCCATTTTGCTTTTGTGATTATAGCGTACGATGTGTGGGGTGAGCTTCCAGTAGTACATCGTGTCTGCGGCCGCACATCAGCCTTCAACAGAGGGCTGAACAAGGAATACACCTACCCGTGTTCCCACTCGTAATTCCGGGACTTACGAATATATTGTCCGCACCTTCAAGACCCCGCTGAGCATTGTAAGTTGCCTTGATTGTCCCGCTCAACAATCGCCATGGAGCTGAGTCTTCATCCGTGGGTGTCACCGGAGCTGGCTCCAAGCCAGTTTCCCAGGTATCCGTCAAGGTGAGCTTGCCTGCAGTGGGAGCACCCTTGGGGGTGATGTCCGAGCCGAAGGCAGTGAAGCTGAGATTGAACTCATTCGCCAAGTGCTTCAGGACGTCAGTATCGCGCTGTTGGACAGCAGCAACGGAGCTGCAAACCCGACATAAGTAGTGTGATTCCAAGGAATGATTTCACGATCGAACCTCTGTGTAGCAATCCGGTGATTGACGACCGCCCAAGCACCCTCAGGCAGCGCGTTCGTTTTCACCCCACCTTGAATGAGGTCAATCGCTTGTGTAGTACCAATCAACGATTTGTACTCTTGGTCTTTGATCAATTCCGCCTCCAGTTTGCGCAAGGCCCTGTCAGAATGAACAGATGTCTTGACAAGTGCGCGCAGGTGTGCTGGGAATTCCTTGGCATGCTGTCCCACACATTGCACGTTGCTGTAAATAGGAGTGCCACGGTCGAGCTGAGGTTTGATCGGATTGGCTTCGAACTCGACGAGGAGACGGGAGAGAATGCCAATACTCTGTGAGGAACGATTAAATCACGTACTAAAGAACAAAACGAGGACCCGACAGTATGAGGGGGCGGAACGCTAGAATGACCGCCGGCAGTAGAGACCGTCACCATAACGTCGATATATCCCTTCTCAGCGATGCCGGGGACAGCAAGGACAGAGCCCCCTACTTCGGCGAACCCACCTACAAGCGAGATAAGTGTGAGCTGAGAGCTATCGATAACCATCTTCCCAGTGCTCACTGCCCTCGTCCACGAGGAGCGCGAAAGAGTCTTCGCCATACTTTTTCAATAATTCTTGTGACAGACTTCCAGCACCCTGTCAGAACAGAGTCAGGACTGCGCGCCTAGTCGTAGAACCAGAAAGGGTAGTGTGATTGACCTGCATGCCGGTAGCCTCTTCATCAAAGCCAAATGCGAGAACGATGGTACGGGTGGGCTTGAAATCCTTCTCGAGCAAAGTCTCGACAGATGAGCTGCTTGGCATTAACCTCATTTTCACGGTAGGGGAGATACCACATACAATGTTCCAATCAATCCACTCTTGTCATCGGAGCTGCCTCTTCCCCAGATGAACTCGCCTATGGAAAACCATCCTGAGTTCTCTAGCACACGAAGACATGACTAGTGTATACCGTCATAATGCCCAGAATAGGGGGGATATTTCCACTGGTCGACGGTCTTGGGATCAACAGGAACAACGTCTATCAAACAGTGTTAAGCTCAGTGATTTTCATAGTCCGTGGCCAAACCTTGATGAGCGGTTAAAAGGAGAGGTTTGAGATTGTGGTCCGACCCCTTCCACTCATACAGCAATCCATATGTGTTGACTTTGGTAAGTGATAGAGTCTCGTGGCTGGTGTGACGTGCAAGATCATGACATTCACTTCCCTGTCAATTTCGAAGATATGTTGCCACATACGTGAGGGGAAATGATCGAAGGAGATAGTCGTGGAACGGCCCGAAAGCCTCCCATCGCTCGTCCACGCCGACTGGGTCCATCTCGTCGTAGGATTCCGTGCTTTTTCCGACATGGGGGACTCAGTGACGAGAGGCCGAAAGGAGGACAGCTACTTACGGAACACGCACTGCGCCTCCGAGCCATTCCACGACTCTCAAAGTGAATGCGTCCTGATCGAAATCCTTTCCAAGACTCTCCCACAGCGGTGCATTGCGATCCGGGTAGAGGACATCAGCCTGAGGACAGATCTTTGCGTCCTTGAGGCGTCCAAATCCTCTCCCGGGGAAGATCAGTCCAAAGTGAGTAGCACAGCGCAGTACTACCGGGACGGCGAGCAGAATGATGAGCCCGAGCACCCTCCATTTGTGCCTCTGAGAACGCCTTTCTGAGACCGGTACAGTAGCCGGTGGGAAATCTTTTTTAGCCCAACTGGCCATAGTGGATGAAAACAGGTACTGTAGTCCGGTCGAACCAGGGTTGGACGGACCCCGGGGGTCAGACCAGGTCAGACCGTTCGGACCCCAAAGGTCCAAAGGTCAGACGGTCACATTACCAGTGCAAAGACGGATAGCGCCGGATAACGCACTGTAAATTTACAGACGCAGTGGCGCAATACATAATCAAATTGAGGATCACTTGATCACGAGCTGAAGACGTCCGCAAAACCAGATACTTGGGCTATCTTGTAGACCCTCCTCACGGAAAAATGTGTTGTGACCAACGTCCAGAACTCGTTGAAGATTGAGACATCTTTGGTTGCCTCGGGAAGAGGAATGAGATTCCGAAGTTGGATTGCCTGTTTCTCAACTATTTCTGGGTGAACGCGGACATGAAGCTTCAGTCCTTCAGTACGGTCAGATCCGGTCAGAGGGCACTGAGCCTGTGCCAACCCTGGGTCGAACTGCGCGGACCGACACTGTGACCGTGGTAGACAATGATCCAGAGCAGAGTACGGTATTCGACGTGATGCGAAGCACGTTGTCACGTCCGCAGTCTGTCCCAAACTAGTACGCATATCATCACGTATAGTAAGTACTATCTATCTTCAGTTATGGTTTAGATACAGTCTATACATCGTAGCTTGCCCACTATGATAAGAAAGGAAGTTGAGTAAAGGGCCAGTAGGTGTAAGCATCACTTAGATATTCTCTACTCCTTCTTCTCTCTTTTCCCATTACGATTAATGGGTGCCCTACTGCTGACCGTATATGCCACGGTGCCCGTGAACACGAGAAACGCGCCGCTCCACAGCATGGCCCACGTGACATTGGCACCGTCGAACAATAGCACACTGAGCACGAGGGAGACAGCTTTGCGCACTACCAGAACGAGTGTAACAGTTAGTGCGGGGACCCGCGTCGTGAGGCGGTTGACGCCTGCCACACAAAGGAGCTGTGTTAGAGTATTGGCTAATAGTGCCGGCAGCACAGTTGGTAGGGTAATCCGCGCAGCAACTAGAGGGACGTGGAACGTGGTCGCACTTGTAAACAACTCTTTGACCTGTACGGTGAGGTCTCTGTGGACAGAAAAGAAAACAGGCAAGGACAGGAAGTGGAGGTAGAACATGGATTCCTCCCAGACGTCCGGAAGTACGACTGCCTTCGCACTGGCAGACGAATCGGCTTGTCTGACTCTAGCACTTGGTGGGGTACTTTTTGCGTACGAAGCGAACGTCTTGTCTTGGACCACCCCGAGGAAACCAGAAAGAATGAGGGCCAAAGTCAGGATGGCTATTCCCTGTAGATAACGATGTGGATGTGTATCAAAAGAGGAGACCTCCGCCGGTTTATGGCTTTGATGAGATGAAAGCGTAGTCAGAATGACGCCAGTGGTAACGACAAGTACAGAGAGTACTTGGGAGATGGTATATCTAGTTCGGTATTACAAGATAGCTTCAGAAATTGAGAAGCGGAAAACTCACGATTTGCTCGATATTAACCATCCCATGAGCATACTGATAACTAGCCCTCCACTTCGAAAGATGATGTGCACAGGCATGGGAATACTATAGCCAAATGCGAAGTTGTTGAGCAAAGAAATAGAGTAAAAGAGTCCGACTTGTATAAGGTATGGTGTGAGGGGTATTCTGCGAGGAAGCAGACGAGGTACGGGAATGTTGAGTGGCCCGCGGGTGAATGTGACGAATTTGGGGAGTCCATGCAGGGAGATGACGAGGAATTGGGAGAAAGTGATAATGCTTCCCGACCTTGGGTATTCGGACGTAACACGTTCTAGAGTGAGGGCGTTGCTCATGCCAAGTCGGCACATGACAACAACGTAATTGGAAAGTGCGACATACCTACAGCACCCACCGAAGACGAGACCCAAAGTAACAAACCAATCAGCCATGAGTGCAAGAGAGTCAAAAGATGAAGCCCTATGAGTTGAGCCAAGACACGAAGAAACCGAACCGAAGCATGGTGTCTAGTGCGTGGCCGACCGGAGGCGTGGACATGGACGTCGTGTGGTGCACCGCAAGTAATACGTAATACGTCACGTGCCACCTCTGACACGCGACTGGCCCAAGCCAAGCCCAACTTGACTGGAAGCATTCAATTGACGCACACGCAGATGAGCGATGTCGGTCATCACCTATTCTCAGGTACCGACCCCATAACCTGCTTCTGTTCCTCACCTTGCCGATGAATTATTTCAAACAGGCGCGCTTTCCGGGCTCACGTCGTCACTCTTCTTGCAACCTTGTAATTTACTCTCTCGTCTGTTCACGCGACATACTTCTTCTCATCATCTGTCCACAGTCGACCTCATAAAAACGCGTCTTCAGCAAGGCGATGCTGCACTCGGTGCAAAGTGGGCTCTGCTTTTCCTCGCGAGAATCACTCTGAGCCTCTTCTGTCCAGGCAACACGGCGCCATCCGCTCCACAGCGCGAGCAATCGTTTCTTCCTCTTCATCTGGTGTACTTGGTCTCTGGCGTGGCACGTCCGCGACGTTGATTCGGTACGTCTCTCTTAACCATATTAATCTTTTCAAATAAAGAAAACACTTGCAGCAACGTTCCCGGGATTGCGCTCTACATGACAGGACTGAATCAAGCCCGCGGCTTCATGGCCGTCTCTCCCCTCTTCGCTGCCGTCCGCAAACGCGACCCCGAAAGACATTCGTCCGTTCTTCCCGTTCTCACAAACTCGGGAAATCTCTTGGCTGGTGCCACCACCCGTGTCGCCGTCGGCCTCGTTCTAAACCCATTCTCGGTGCTCAAGGCGCGGTATGAAGTCAGCACATTCCTTTCCCCGTTATTCATTGTATGCGCTTCTGACGCCACGTCAAAAATTTTCCCCATTTCCTTCGCAGAGTAATCTACACGCATATAGTTCCCTGATTTCCTCTGCGCGGTCAATCACGCGCGCGGGGCCTTCGGAGCTGTTTCGCGGGTTCCTTGCTTCGTCGTTGCGCGATGCGCCCTACGCGGGTCTTTTCCTGGTCTTTTACGAGGGCATCAAGCACGAAGCCGCGTCAATATTGCCGCCCTCGTCCCCGCTGACTTCTGCGATGCTCCACAGCTGCTCTGGCGCTGCTGCTGGCACCGTCGCAACCCTTGCAACCCATCCTTTTGACGTTATCAAGGTTTTGCACTTTTTCTTCTCTTTTTTTCGGGCATTAACAGCGCCAAATAGACCAGAATGCAAGTTCGAACAGAACAAAAATATCATGGCCTCACCCGAACAATCTTGGCTGTGTGGAACGTCAGTACCCCTCTTCGATCGACTTTCGAAACACTGATCCTGTTTGTATCGAAGGAACGGGGCATGTATGGTTTCTTCGATGGCGCTTCCCTCCGCCTCTCTCGGAAAATACTCTCCTCGGCAATCGGATGGGCAGTTTACGAATCTCTCTTAGTATTTGCGCGGACAAGGAATGGATAGAAGAGTGATTTATATGCTTAATTTATTCCTGCGTTTTCTCCGGTCACCCTGCAGGCGCTTCGTGACTTCTCTTTCGCTTGGGTGACGCATTAATTTTTTGCTTCGACACTCGAGATCAGCATCGATACCTAATAACAACTTTGGAGTACAACTTGTGCATTATCCTGATCGCACAGATCTTTCCTTCCTTCCCTATTCAAAATCTGGATTTTATGGCCTTCCATTAATGTCTAGATTAGGACGACCGAAAGAAGGCTGGAATGAAGACAGTGTGAGGCGCTCGAGTGCTGCCCCTCAATGCTGCGACACAAACACTTTACGGAAGCCTTTGGGGTTGTCAAACAAAATCTTCTATTTTCTGCAGTATTTCTGACGTCAGCCTCGGGATCTCATCCAGGACTTTCAGGTTGTCCGAGACTTATTCCGGCTCTGTATCCCCTAGAATGACCAGCGCTGGTATTGGGATTCTGCGCTACCCCTGCCACAATCAAATGCCTGTTGGAGTCACGGTTTTGAAGGAGCTTTGATGACCTCGATTTGTTGCTCGCCTCCCTCCGACTGCAGTTTCTTCACTCCGTCCGAGAAGAAAGTGTTATTCGTGTCGAAGAAGCGGGAGTCCTCCGGGATGCGTCCTTTGCATCGAGATGCATTCCTTTCATGTTGTGTACGTGGGCAGCTCTGATCACCGAGCTCAATGCTCGAAGTGTTTGTGTTCAAGTGAGATTGCTAAAATACAGATCTGATAGTATTGTGTTGGCCCTACGCGCGATTCTATGAATATTCCTTCTGGATAATCTTAGCGATGGTCTGTAGTTGAATGTTGGACGTCCCTTCGTATATAGCACCCTAAATTTACTACGTTAGATACCCCAAGCATGTTTCGCTTCGGTAATTGAAACTCACAATCTTTGAATCACGCCAGAACTTCTCGATCCCCGTCTCCCGCGTGAAACCGAGGCCGCCTGCCCATTCGATCGCCTGCCCCGACACGCGTTGTGCCACGACGCTCGTCCAATACTTCGCCATGGCTGCCTCTTTAACGAAGCTGCGCCCTTCCTCCTTTCTCCGCGTGGCATTGTAGAGAAGTAGCCGTGCACTCTCGAGGTCGATAGCGGCCTGTGCAATTTGGAAAGCCATGCCCTGGAACGTGCCCACTGCCTGCCCAAACTGCTTGCGCTCATACGTAGAAGGAACCACTTTGTCGAATGCTCCCTGAGCGAGGCCAAGCATCTGAGCTGCAATACCGATACGACCTGTCGCGCTGTAATGAGAAGAGACAAGAAAGGGTTGGAAGACAAGTCGAACCCTCGTTCAAGATTTCAATGGCAATCTTATATCCTTGTCCTTCTTCACCAATGACGTTCTCAGCCGGGACCTTCAAGTCATCAAAGTTTAATGTGCACGTCGAGCTGGCACGGATACCAAGTTTCTGCTCCTTTTTGGCAATCTGGACGCCCATGTCCTTGGTGGCTAGGAAACAAGTAATACCCTTGTAGCCTTTGCTCGGGTCGATCTGCCGAGAATGCTAAGCAATATTCGCCACGCATATATAACGGCACGACACTTACGTTGGCAAAGATGAGAAATACTTCGGCCTCATACGAATTTGTGATCCACATCTTGGAGCCATTGATGACCCAATTGTCTCCATCTTTTCTTGCACGCGTCTGGAGGGCAAACGCATCCGAACCAGACGCGGCCTCAGACAAGCAAAAGCTGCCAAGCTATGTGTCATGGGTCAGGGAAAGCGCAAACTTACACGCCAGGATTTGGTGACGAACTTTCGATGTGGAAAGCTGTGGCAACCACTTCTCCTGTTGTTCTAGGGTACCATATTTACGGATGACGGTGTTTACGAGCGTATTGTGAACGTCGCACATAACAGATACGGACGGGTCGACTTTTGCAAGCTCCTCGATCGTAATAATTGCTGAAGTGACTAACGAGTAGGGGTAAAATCACGTACTCCCTGTTCGAAAAGACCCTTGATTATTGCGGGGTCCATGCCTTCGTTCTCGTCCATCTCGCGGACTTTAGGTCCCACAACATCTTGCGCGAAGCGCTTCACTGTACACCTCATAGGTGTTATTCTACGAAGTGGTAGTAAGCTACGTACCGGATTCACGTAGGAGCTCCTCTTCCTCAGTAAATGTGTCGAGCGAGCTCGGTGCGCGCCACGTAGGGGAAGTCGAGAACGCCCTGTTGCAAAACGGATCAGCAAGACGGCACACTCAAACTCACTAGTGGCAGACCTGAACGGAACTTTGGACCGAAGAGGCAACCGGGCTGAGGCGAGAGCAGTGCGCAACATAATGGGGAAAGAGAAAGGAAGGTGGTGATGATGTGGGGGAAACGCCGCGGAGAAAAAGCCGCCCGAGAACGTTGCCGTAATGGGTCTGCTTTCCCCGATTTAAGGAGAATAAATCACATGCAATCGACAAAACAGGTCCGGTCAATGCCACTAACGATGCCCATCTCTGGGACTAGCATAACTCGGAACGGGTACCACCAAATTCCAATTGAACGCAAGTATTTTTCCGTGGTCTACTATATGGCCAGTCCCGGCCAGTAGCTACTGCCAGTACGACACCCCACCCCCTACCTCACCCACTACAAAGACAGGACGACGGATGAAACTTCTTCACGACTAGGATCGCACCGTTACGCCGTTTACCGCTATCATCGCACGGCGTTCTCCACCT
>WNGR01023967.1_pt1 | contig 10981 bp, 11 predicted proteins | sample 5407581 | NCBI WGS metagenome assembly WNGR01 (sample SAMN13153383, study PRJNA577476) | soil metagenome | isolation source: 80 cm soil or saprolite under Garry oak tree replicate 2 | place: USA:California | collected 2016-06-15 | reverse complement strand
GCCTCAGCCGGCGCATCTCAGCCCAGTCCTCCACGCCCAGCACCTGCTTCCTCCCCTGGCTCGGTTCCAGCCAGGGTCTCGGGGAAGCTGGTCAATTTTCGGTTGCCGCGCAGTGGTCAGTATTCAGTTGCCGTCGACACGAGCCACGCCACGGCGAGACCCGGCAGGCTGGCACCTCGTTCTAAAGCCAGACCGCGACAGATGCGGCCGGCAGGCGGTTAGATGTCGCGCGGCCAGGCCTAGCTGCGGAGGCTGTCATCGACACTGTGGCCGTTCGTTGGATAACGCGCCCGGCGTTGCCGCGAGGCCTCTCTTTTCTGCCCCTTCGACAGCTATTCACCTACTCACCCCAGCCGCTCTTAATGATCTTGCAGTCTGCACGGCTCCCCCACTTCTGCCATCATCAGCTCCGCCTGGCCATCGACTACACACCTGACCATCAAGATGATCAAGGTGCCAGGTGCGCTCAAGGCCGCGCCGACCGCGGCTGCTCCCCGTGCCAGCAAGGGGAGTGAACTCGGGCTCGCGGTTATGCACCCCAGCCGTCGGGCGGATCGTGCCTGCCCGGCTGAACCTGCCAGTATTCCCACAGGTCCTGGCAGCGGCCATTGGGAGCGAAACGCAGCAGCAGACAGCCGGCAGGGTGACCTCGCCCTCGTCCGGGCCGATCATGGTGTCCGCCACTCCACCACGACGCGATCACCGGTGATGATGGGCCCGCCCATACGGACAGCGACCTCCCGCTGAGTGCCGGCGCCGCGCTGCCAGTACTGGCGGATCGCGTCACTGCCGAGGTAGGGCTCGCGGAAGACGCTGGACCGGTAGGAGGCGTCCGGTGTGAACAGGTCGACGACCTCGTCAGCGTCTGCTGTCTCCCAGGGCCGCCGGTAGCGCTCGATCCACTGGTTGGGAGTCACCGCCATATCCTCCAGGGGTCGGGGCGACGGACGCTCAGCCGCGCGCCACATCCACGGTTCCTACGATTTCACTCCGCCTTGTCAGCCCTGCTCACCTTGCTGTTTCTGCTCTCCTTACCGTTGTTACTGATCTTCCTCCACAGATCTTGACTCTGGAATCCTGCATCCTGATCTTGCTCTACTGCCCATCACACCAACGCACTAGCGAGCGAGCGCGGTTGGTGAAGATCATCCGGTGATGGCCTTGGCCGTGTGCCGGTGAGCGCGACCGCTACGCCGACGCGCTGTACCCAGTCCGCCTCGCTCGCGTCGGCCGCAATCCGTGCCAGCCGGTCACGGAACGCCGCCTCACGGCGGAACCCGCTCACCGCGACATTGGCCAGCGTCGCCCGAAGCCAGCCCCGACGCTGGTCATCTGCCAGGCACCGCAGGCCCGGCCAGGCCCGGCCCGCAGCCTCAAAGGCTGCCTGGACGAGATCATCAGCCAGCGCCCGGTCCCTGCGGGCCAGGACGCAGGCATACCCGAACAGATCGCGGGCATCGGCAGCGAAGCACACGGCAAGTTCCTCTGCCTCGCGCGCGGAAATCCTCTCATCACTCACCGCAGGCTCCTGCGGGCAGACCAGCCACACGCAGCAGCCGGCCGACCCAGGACAGCCTCCGGGGAACGCCGGCCTGCCCGGAAACGCTCGCCCTCCGCCCGACCTGCCAGAACACGGCCCACGCCACGCAGCACCTGCGGGACACGGGACAGCCGCCACAGATAGCAACCACCATCGACGCCGTGCGCAGCGAGGCAGCCGCGCTGATCATCGCAGTGAGGGCTGCCGGAGACAACCCGCTGCACCACGGGACCGGGAAAACTCACACCGGTAAGTCGCACGGCAGCCAGGAAACCTTTACCCGGCTCCGGCAGCGGCACCTTCGAAGTGCCTGCCCCGGCCCGATGACCGCTGACGGCAACCGCAACGACACGCGACCGCGCTTGAGCCCTACCGTGGCAGGCAATCCTCGAGCTGGGATGCGGCATAAGACCTCTGCGGAGGCCCCCATGGACCACAACGTGAATCTGGCCACTGATGATCACCCCGGACTGCAGCAGACGCTCCGTCACCAAGCGTGGCCGCAAAGATAGCCAAGCGCCAGCGCCAAAAGCCCTGGAACCGCCGATATGGACGGGTCAGGAGGGCGAGCTCTTCGCAGTCCCTGCCGTGCATAACGGGCATTATGGGGTAGCCGAGTAGTCGGCGCATGACCCGATGGTCATCCGCTACGGCGAGGTGTGTGAGGGCGTGTACGCGCCCGGCCGCGACGCGGTCTTGCCGTGGTCGCCGGGGAAGATCACGGGATCGTTGTCCTTTCCGTCCGGTTCGCTGACAGCCGTTTCATCACGGCTGCCGCGCCGGGCGCGCCATGTCATGTGCCCGCCTGCTCGTTCTGGGCGCATCGGCGGGATGGCGGAAGCGGGGTCAGCGGGTACCCGGGCGGGCGCTCCTGCCGCAACTGCCCGAGGTCGAGGCCGTTGCCGGTGAGGGCGTTGCGGTGCTGTAGTTCGGCCCAGTACGGGGGGTAGAAGTAGATGTCCGGGTCGGGCCAGGTCGCCGTCAGCACGCCGGGCTGGCCCGGGTACAGGCCGGCGTCGATCAGTGATCCCAGCCGCACTCCGCAGAAGGGGTTCTTGCCCCCGGGGCGGGGCTTCTGCCACAAACAGCCCTGCGTTGAATGAACCCAGCCAGGTGCCAGCGGCGGGATGACCGTGTCGCGGGGGTAGCGGGACAGCCGTTTGGCCAGGCCGCCGGGGTCCCCGGCCAGCGGCACCAAGTCGGCGATCACGTAGATCCGCTGGCCGGTCTGTCGCTCGATCGCGCCGGTCATGCCAGTGCCGTGGAACAGGCCGGTCATGCCATAGCACAACAGCGCACGGCGGCCCCTGGCCAGCACCTGCTTTATGGCAACCCGGAAGGCAGGTCTGAGGTAGCGATCAAGCGAAGGCGATGCAACCTGAGGACGTGACACAGATGGTCGCCGAGCGGCTCAACGCCGGCGACGCGGCGGGGGTGGCGGCCCTGTACGAACCGCAAGCCGTGCTGGCCTACCCCGCCGACCGGCCGGTCACCGGACGGGAGGCCATCCAGGCGATCTACCAGCAGATGGCCGACGCGGGGGGGGTGAAGTTCGCGATCGAGACGCCGCTGCCCACCGTCAGGTTCGAAGACCTGGCGCTGACCTCGACCCGCTCGGCCGACAACACCGGCGTGCGAGTCCAGGTGCTACGCCGCCAGCCCGATGGCTCCTGGCTGCGGATCATCGACCGGCCCGAGGTGCCCCAGCCATAACCCCACCCGGCCGACGCCTCGAAACAACCGCGCTCGTGCCAGGGGCGCGCCCGCTCACGGCCGCCAGCCCTGCCGGGCGCCGCCAGAGCTGGCCGCAGCAGTCGCCCGTTGCCAGAGGGCTTCGGTTCAGGGAGCGGCAGCGGTGGGACGGCGGCTGGGTGGGGGGTCGGCGCTGATACGCGGGGATGTGCCGTGTTCGAGCAGCAGGAGCGCCGGAGCATCGACCCCGCGAGGCCGCTCTTGCCAGAGCCCGCGATCGCGCCGGAGCTAGTGGTCCTTGATTGCCGTGGCTGGCTGCCGGCGAAAGGCAAGAGTAGGTTCGCCGCTCATGCCCGGCCAGACGCCCTGCGGAGGGTGGGTTCTTAAGGCGCCAGGCGCAGTGTCCATCATGATGGGAGTGTCTACGCTCTCGCTGGTGACGGCAAGCGTCGGCGGCGGTAGCGGGCACTCTCTCTCCTCGCTTGGAGGCTGCCATGTCCGACCGGCCGTCGCGCTCGCTGCCGCTGCGGGAACGTGCGACCCGCTGGGTTGACCGTCGCGGGCACCCGGAATCTCCTGAGCGGTCGATGGATCCGCGTCCCGAACGCATGGTCGCGGACGCTGGCGCCGCCCTTGTCGACAGCGCTATCTATGTCGAGGGCCGCCGCGTGCATTCGCCCAAGACGCTGGCCGACACCTACCGGATATTCCGGGATGAACCTCGCAGTATGGCATGGATCGGGCTTTACCGGCCATCCGAAGAGCAGCTTCTCTCTTTGGCGCGGCAATTCGCGCTGCACGAGCTCGCAGTCGAGGACGCGATCGTCGCGCATCAGCGGCCGAAACTGGAAAGATACGGCGACACCCTGTTCGTCGTCCTGCGGCCCGCGCGCTACCTGGACGACGCCGAGGAGGTCGACTTCGGCGAGCTGCACGTGTTCGTCGGCCGGGACTTCGTCATCACGGTGCGGCACAGCGAGACGCCCGACCTCGCCGTGGTGCGGCGCCGGATGGAGTCGGATCCCGGGCTACTCGCCCGCGGTCCCGAGGCAGTTCTCTACGCGATCCTAGATGCCGTTGTGGACGGTTACGCGCCGGTGGTGGCTGGTCTGCAGAACGACATCGACGAGATCGAGACCGAGGTCTTCCGCGGTGAAGCAAGCGTGTCGCGCCGCATCTATGAGCTGTCGCGTGAGGTCGTCGAGTTTCAGCGGGCGGCGCGGCCGTTGCTGCGCAGCCTGGACGCGTTGGTTGCCGGCTTTGAGAAGCATGGGATAGACGAGGAGTTGCGCAGCTACCTCCGAGACGTCACCGACCACGCGACCACGGTGGCGGAGCGCGTCGACAGCTTCCGGCAGATGCTGCAAGACATCCTGACCGTCAACGCCACGCTGGTCACGCAGGCGCAGAATGAGGAAATGAAGGCCCAGAACGAGGAGGTCAAGAAGATCTCCGCGTGGGCAGCCATCCTGTTCGCCCCGACGCTCATCGGCACGATCTACGGCATGAACTTCCGGCGCATGCCCGAACTGCGCTGGTACTACGGCTATCCGTTCGCCCTGGCGCTCATGGCAGCCGTCTGCGGGGCGCTCTATCTTGCATTTAAGCGCCGCAGATGGCTGTAACCCGGCCGACTTGTGCAAGCACGTGCAAGCACGCGCCGACGCTCACCGTCACGGCTGGTAACCCATTCCGGCTCGTTAGGTCAGCGCACGGCGCGCAAGTATCCGCCGTTCTGCACGATGATTGGCCCAAGGCTCATTGGGAGATTGCATGTGCCGATCTGGGTGTTCTGCGTGACGCCGCGGATTGGCCGGAGGGCCAGGTCACCGGCTTGGCGTTGTGCCTGGTGAGAGTGCCGCTGTGGCAGGCCTTCAGATCCGATGTGCGCTCTCGGATGGCTGCTTGCCTGGAGTTGGCCGCCAATGGCAGGTGATGTTTACCCAGGACATGCAACCGTCACCGCCCCGGCTGCGTCAAAGTGGTGCTCGGCTCGGCTCGATCGGGGGAGTCTGATGATCCGGTTGGTTGCGGGTGTGGGTGCCCTGGCCGTCCTGGTGCTGGCTGGCGGCGCTGCCTGCGGCGGCCTGAACGGCCTGCCTGCTGCCCAGCCAGCAGCACCGGTGCTTAGCCGGGCAGTCCCCCAGGGGCGGGGTGTCATCGGCGGCCGGTTCGTGATCTTCGGTACGATGGGCCGGCCCGGGGCCGCTGTTGATCACCCGGCGCGGGGAACGGTGGTGTTCACCCGCAGCCGCCATCGTGTGCTCATTGTCCAAGCAGGCCGCTCAGGCATCTTTGTGGCCCACCTGCCGCCCGGCACGTACCACGTGTACGGCCGCTCGCCCCAGCTCACAACAGTGAGCGGTAACGGCACGGAACGGGAAGACAAAATCACCCTGCCTCACCCGGTGACTGTCACCGCCGGGCACACCACAAAGATCATTCTCAAGGTCATCGTCCCGTGAGCGGCCACACAGCGGCACGCCCATGGCTACGCAGAATCAGCGGATACGCGCCAGGCGCGATGACAATCCGAGGTTGCGAACACCCGCGCCGAGTCGGCAGGGTAGTACGCCAGCCCCGAGATCGGGTCACGCTCAGTGACGGGCCTGCTCCGCGCTCGCCGCGCAAGTATCCGCCGATATGGGCGGCTGGCAGCTTGTAAGCGTGGCTGCTTGGGCTGCGCCAGATCGGGTTATTCGGCGCGCAGGGGCCATGGTCGATCCTGGGTGTTGCTCTAGCCCGCGGTCGGGCAGATGGGCAGTACCGAGGCAGCGGGGCTCTTCGGCTCCGATGTGCGGAGATTCCTTCGAGGACTTTCTTGAGCGCGGACGGCCGGGGCCGCATAGCCTCGCGGTATGCTGCCCCGGCCTTCACATGCTCGCCGCTTGGTTCAGATTTACGTCGTCCGGAGCGGCCCGTGGGGGTTGGGGGTGCTGATGGGGTCGGCATGGCGGTGTACGACCTTCCATGTCCCGTCCTCGCGCCGGAAGGTGGTGGTGGTTCGTAGGACCCAGCCGGTTACCGGGCCGCCGCCCACGCTGACCTTCCCGTGTTCCACCTCGTAGATCGTGGCCAGGTCGGGCGTAACGTAGCTTGCCAGGCGATCGTGGCCCGACAGCTCGCCATCGCTGAACTGCGACGAGGCGTCCTCCAGGCGTGCCGAAGCCGTCTGCCAGCCCCGGACGGCCGGGCCGAAAGGATTGGCGAGTATGACGTCATCCGCATGTGAGAAGAGGGCCTTCATGGGCTCAGGGTTGCCCCGCACGAAGACGTCGAGCGCCGCGTGGTACTGCTGGATGACCTCGTCCAGGTCGTTGACCGATGAACTGACGTGCATGTTTGATCCCTCCTGGCCTGCGCGCCGATTGCCGATGCCAAGAAGGTCGCCCGGAGGCCCGGTGCTTCGCTAAGGGGTGGGCACCCTGGTCTTTTCGCCCGCCAGCCCTTGCCGCAGTTCGCTGCGACTCCCGATGCTCAGCTTGCCGTAGACGCGGGCCAGGTGCCCCTCGACAGTCTTGAGCGTCACGTAGAGAGCCTGGGCGATCTCGCGGTTCGTGCGGCCCTCGGCTGCGAGCCGCGCCACGCGCAGCTCGCGGGGGGTCAGCGCTTCGACCCCCGTGCGCCACTCGCTGCGGGGCCGTGCCCCGCAGGCCTTCAGCTCCTCACGGGCCCGGGCGGCCAGCCGGCGGGCGCCGCAGTGCGCGGCGAGATCGAGCGCTTCAGCCAGCGGCCCGCGAGCGGCTGTGCGGTGGCCTGACCGGCGCAGCGCAGCTCCGAGCTCGTACAGCGAGTGGCCCCGCTCCAGCTGGGCCGGTGAGCCGCGGAGGACGGCCACTGACTCCTCCAGCAGGGCTATCGCTGCGTCGCCAGCGTGCGTCAAACCGGCCACACGCAGCGCGATGCCGAGGGCGCGGGGGGCCCCGAAAGCCCGGGCGTCGGTGAGCTCCTGCCCGGCCAGCTCGCGTGCGTGCTCCCGCTCGCCGAGCCGGAGCAGTGCCAGGGCTTCGCCGGACCGGGCGTGCAGGAAGCCGTTGTCGCGCATCTGCAACCCCCAGCTCTCGCGGCTGTAGAGGGCGCAGACTTGCTCGAAGTCTGCCAGGGCCTCAGCCGGACGTCCCTGCGCCAGCCGCAGTCGTCCCCCGGCGGCGACCGCGATCACCGTGCTCAGCTCTGCTTGGAGTTCGGCCGGGCGCAGCTGATCCAGAACTGCCTGGGCCTCGTCGAGCTGACCCGCCTCGATCGCAATGTCGATCAGCACGCTCGCCAGCAAGAGCCGGCCCCGGTCGAAACCCAGGCCCTCCAGCACGCGCAGCCCGATGCGGGCCGCCTCGTCGGCTTCGGGCAGCGCTCCCAGGCGGATATTCAGCAGGCCCAGCGTCATGAAGGTGGTAAACAGGCCCCGGGTGCTCCCCGAGCGTTCCAGCTCAGCCCGCATCGACCCGAGCACGGCCTTGGCGGCGTCGTAGCCCTCTGCGAACACCAGGGCCCAGGTCGCGGGACCACGCATGTCCCAGTTCTCGGTGAGCGCGCCCGGCCTGGCGAACGCCTCCTCCAGCGGGGCCCGCACCTCCGCCGCCGGCCGGCCCTCGATCCAGAACCCCACCATCCCCCGTGCCAGAAGGTAATCTGCCGCGGCGGTCACACTGGGCTGGAAGCCGGCGAGGCGCTCGAGCGCGGGTGGCACCAGCGAGACGCGGCGCGCCACGCGCAGGCCAGAGACCACGACCTGGGCTTCGAGCCTGGCTTGCAGGTCCGGTTCCTGGTCGCCGAGCTCGGCGAGGGTGGACGTGCTCACGTCGACGGCCTCCACCCAATGAAACAGGTCCGCCTGGGCGCGGGCCATCTGGAGTCCGATCTCGGCCCGGCGACGGCAGTCTTCTGTGAGCTCTCGCGCCTCAGCGAGGTGAGCCAGGGCCGCGTCCTGCCCAGCAAGCTCCTCGGCACGGCCCAGCTCCAGCAGCAGCGCCACCCGCTCCGACGCCGGTGGCGGCTCGGCGAGCGCCCGCCCCAGCAGCGCCGCCGCTGCCTGCGGCGCGCCACTGCCGACCGCATCGGCGGCGGCATCGCGCAGGCGCGCTGCCACCCAGGCATCAGCCGCCGGCTGGACGGCCACGAGATGGGCGCCGACCCTGCCCCGGGGCGCGCCATCGCCGTGCAGGAGACGGGCCGCGGCCCGGTGCGCAGCGTCCCGCTCGCCGCCGGCGAGAGAAGCCTCCACCGAGTCGCGCACGACCGGATGCAAAAAGCGAGGCGGAGAGTCGGCGCCCAGGATCTCCAGCTGAACCAGGGCCGCAGCCAGACGCGCACCCGCCTCGAACTCCAGCCCGGCCAGGACGGCAGCCTGGCGCAGCTCACAGCCGTCTCCAAGCACCGCCACAGCCTGGGCCAGGCGCAGCGCGTCCGGGTCGAGGCGGCGGATCCGTGCCGCCACATGACGGGCGACACCTTCGCGAACGTTCTCCAGCCCGGACCCAGACGACCCGGCTCCGCGCAGAAGCTCCGTCAGGTAAAAGGGATTGCCGCCACTGGCCCGCCACAAGGCCGTGCAGAACTCGACGCTAACCTCGCCCCCGGCGGCGCTGCGCACCAGATGGGCCGCAGCAGCTTCCGACAGCAGCCCTGGCCGGACCACAGCGGCCTCGGCCCGGATCGCCGCCAGCGGTGGTGGCTCCTCGACCGGCCGGGACGGCCGCAGGGCAACCAGCAAGCTGATCGCCAGCCCTTCGACTCGCGGCGCGAGGTAGGCGAGACACCGCAGCGAAGGAAGGTCCGCCCAATGCGCGTCATCTACCGCGATCACCAGCGGCCGGGCAGCCGCGAGATTGGCGGCGAGCCAGTACAGGCTGTGGAGCACAGCGAACGAAATGTCACGGCCGACGCCCTCAGCGGGCCGGCCCGCGAGCACAGCCTTGGCGGCCGCCGCAGGGCCCGCGAGCAGCGCCCGGCGCTCCTCCGCCGGGGCAAGGACCAGGCGCCGTTCAAACAGCTGGCGCACCACGCCGAAGGCGAACCCGGCCTCCAGCTCCGAGCCACGCGCGCGCACCACCTCGTGCCCGAGGCCGGCCGCGCGCTCGGCGGCGGCCGCCAGCAGCGACGTCTTGCCTACGCCGGCCCCGCCTTCTACCACGAGAACACCCCCCTCGATCAGCACAGCATCCAGGGCGGCGAGCTCGTCCTCCCGCTCGAGCAGCCTCACGGCGCAAACACTAACCGGAAAATGACAGTTCAGCCGGGCAGGCGGCAGCACCCGGCCCTGCGCTAGCGGGCCGGGTCAGGTTTGAACCAGCCCGCCCATCAGTTGCTGCCTCGACGCTGGTCTGCCCGCGAGGCATGGCGCGGGTGTCGGGCGGCGGGCCGACGGTCCAGCCCGCGGGGCGGCCGGAGGCGGCACTTCGGGAGCGGCCTGCACGGCGAGTGGCCCTCCGGCGCCCCGCGCCACCTCCCGTGGCGCGGGGCGCCACCGAGCGTGGACACCGCGCCTAGAAGCACCCGAACCCACATTGAGAGGCGCCATGGGTGGGAGTTCTGTGTCACCTGACCGCGACGGATACACCGTCAACAGGCAGCGCATACTCGGAGCCGATCTGCGTTGAGCACCAGGCGACATCGCTGCCGAGACGCTCACCCATCGTGACGGCCCCGGCGGCGAGCTGGTCGCTCAGAGCTGAAACGCCCAATGGGCGGCCACAACCGCGATAGCACTCAGAAGCGTGCGCCTGCACCCTTGGGCGTTTTATACCGATATGCGTAGAATGAATGAGACTACGAATGAGACTACGCAGCCTTGCAAGCCCAGGCCGAACGCATGACCTGGGCTTGTGTATTGCCTGGTCAGAGGTGGCGGAGGATGCGCGATTCGAACTCGCGAGGGGTTGCCCCCAACACGCTTTCCAAGTGTGCGTCACCTCAGCGTTCACCACAGTCCGGGACAGTCCGTGACCTGGGATATGTGCTCGCGATGTGTCTCGGCAGACGCCCGCGAACTCAGGTGAATGAGACTGCGAATGAGACTGTGGCGTCGACGGGCACCACGCCCGCATCGACCTCCAGATCAATCGGCGTATCGAGTCGATAGTCGGCATCAGGCGAAGTCGACAAATGTCATCACACTGAGTGATCGGGCCGTTCGACGAGAACGCGCGCCGAGCCGCCGTTATGGGCGGCTCGTGAGCACGAACCCTCCGCAGTCCCGGCCGCGCATAACGGTCGCTCTGTCGCGCTGACGAGCCGGTGCTCGTTGCCGGGACCGTTGGTCTGGTTCCTGGCGGTTCGGCGACCAGCCGATTGTTAACTCGGCGAGACACGAGGAACCCGGCCGTGACCGGTAGGCGGACAAGCGGGCCGGGCCGTTCGAGGCGCTCTGCTGTTGTCCCGGTCCGCATGCGCCGCTGCCGAAGGCCAGGCACGCCGAGAACCGGTGGTGGTGGGCACACCGAGCACTGACCAGGCACCACCCTGGCCAGCACGGGAAGCAAGGAGAATCCTGACAGTGACAGGCTGGCAGCGAAAGGGGAGTCCGTGACAGCGTTAGCAGCGCGAGGAATCCGCAAGTCGTTTGGCCGTCATCGGGTGCGGCCGGTCTCGATCTTGAGATCGCTGCGGGGGGAGATGGTCGCGGTAGTAGGCGAGAACGGGAGCGGGAAGTCCACCTGGCTCCGCATCCTCGCGGGTGTCCTCCGCCCGGACGCCAGCCGGCCGCGTCGCGATCCGCCCCAGGCGGTCGTGCTCGACGACGCGTTCACGGTG
>WNGR01012327.1_pt1 | contig 10981 bp, 11 predicted proteins | sample 5407581 | NCBI WGS metagenome assembly WNGR01 (sample SAMN13153383, study PRJNA577476) | soil metagenome | isolation source: 80 cm soil or saprolite under Garry oak tree replicate 2 | place: USA:California | collected 2016-06-15 | reverse complement strand
AGTGTGCCTCCTAAAATTACTCATCAACAAGTCATGATGACTCGGAACTTTTGTTTTGCCCACATTTTGCTCCAAATTGACCATGCCCACTGAGCACACCCGCAAAGTCCGAGCTAAACCCACACCTTATGCCTCAAAACCAGGCCCCAAGGTGCCTTGGAACGCACCTGTCACATCTGCCATCTCTGCTAAAAGCCGCCAACGCAAGAATCTCACAGTCAATGACTGGTTGACAGTTTTTGCGTTCATTGACACCCACAATGGCATCTCACAAAAAGGTGTATGCAATCATTTCCACTCCCTTCCCGATGGTGCCCTTAAGTTCAACCAAGCAACTCTCTCACGGAAGCTGAAGAAGCGAGAAGAACTTGAAGCTTATGCAACCTCATTTCCCAATGCAGTGTCAACCAAACGTGAGCGCATTGTCACACGTCCTGATGTGGATCGGGCCCTGTATCTATGGGTCAAATCAATGGAGGCCAAGAATGAGATTGTGACAGGTAGCATGCTGTGCACAAAACGACAGTTTTTCGAGCAGGAGCTTGGAGTGCCTGAGGAGGCTTGGATGCAAGGAGAGGGGTGGTTGGCCTCATTTAAGAAAGCGTATGTGATTTATTAATTAGAGATTCATTTGTGGCTTATGGGATAACAGATATCAGATCCGTGAGACCAAAAAACATGGTGAAGCGGGCTCAGTGGACCAGGCAGCAGTGGTTGCTGAGCAAGAGAGAGTGAGGGAGGTTTTCGCTCAGTTTGCCCCAAAAGATCGGTTCAACCTTGATGAGACGGCACTGCTTCCTTATGCAGTGCCTGACCGTGGGCTGGCAACTGTTCACATCAGTGGGAAGAAGGTCAATAAATTCCGGATCACTTTGGCCTTTCTCTGCAATGCAGATGGATCACAGAAGTTTCCGATCTTCTATATTGGAAGGGCTAGGCGACCTGTGGCATTCAATCGACAAGATCCGAACCAGGCAGGATTCCGTTATCGTCACAATAAAACAGCATGGATGACTTCCCAGTTATTTAACGAGTGAGATCTTACCCATATGATTTGACTGCTTGCTTATCCCATCCAAAGGTACATCCAAGAACTCGACACCACAATGCGTCTGCAGAATCGGAAGATCGTTCTATTTATCGACAATTTTAGTGGTCACAACATCGAATACAGTCCAACCAACATCAGATTGGAATTTTTTGCACCAAATCTGACCCCTTTTGTCCAACCACTCGACGCTGGGATCATCCGCTGTTTCAAGGCTCACTATCGTGCCTTGTTCTGTCAACGGGCTCTGGAACTTGACACAATCGGGAAGGAGAACATATTCGAAATCAACATTCGCGAAGCCATGCTGATGGCGAAGGAGGCCTGGGATGCTGTTCAGCCAACCACAATCAAACACTGCTGGAATCATACAGGAATCCAGCGTGACCCGATCATGTTACGCATTCCAGCAAGGCATGGTCACGAAGATGGGGCCCAAGACGGGGTTTGTCAAGCCTCATCAGAAGCCTGGAACGTTCTTGAGGACCTTGCGACATCACAAAAAACCTTACCAGAAGCCGAAGATGGTCTGAAGAAGATCTACGGCAACACATACCAGGATTCAGTCTGGCGACCTGCCCTTGCTGCCCTCACCGGATCGGAGACGACTGAAGCTGCACTTGAGGAATTGGCCAAGTTCAAGGCCACAGCCGAGAACAGCGTGGTTGAAGTGGGGGCCCGGGACAGGCCAATGCAGGTGGTCAAAACTAAGCTGATGGATGCAGTTGTGGAACTCAAAGCTCGACGACGCATTTTCGGGCCACTACCAAGTTTTGAGGACTTGGTGAATCCTCCTGGTGAGCTGGAGATTGGCGAAAACCCAGATCGGTTTGAGAGTGACACCGATATTATTGAAGTGGTGCGTAAGGGAGTCAATGGGGAGGTGGAAAGTGAGGTTGATGAGGACGAGGTTGAGGAGTGCCCACAGCCTCAAATGAGTAGGGCGGAGATGGCTAAACTTTCTGAAACTCTTAGGTTGGTCTGCATTGGTGCAGAGGTTGAGGCGGCGTATGAGCTCTCAAAGGTGCTGAGGAAGTTTGAGGCTCAAATAAGGACACTAGATCTGCAAAAGAGAGAGCCCCGGACACGCGTTGAATCGATAGCCACCCGGATATCCCCGGACTGTGGGAAAACCGTAGTCTTGCATATTTACGATAATGCATAACGTTTCGGCATGGAATCACGCTATGCGTTATGAGAATTTCGACTGTACCCGAAGTACCCGAATACCACCCACACCTCCTGCCCAGGTGGGCAGACTGTGAGCTCGGTAGGCCGAGCAACACTGAGTCAAACACAGGCGGAACGGGGACCAAGTATATTGGGACAATGAGGGGAAACGTGGGGGAATGCGAGGAGATCTCCAATGAAAGAGTAAGGTAAGCGAGAGGGAAAAGGTAAGAAAGATTCTGTTCTACTAGCAGCGCAAGAGGTCGTCTTATATACGGCTGGAGCGACTGGTTTGGAATGTGAGTCAGTAGAGCGTGTTTAGGGAATCGTAAGATATTATGGACGCATGTGATAACCGTTTGTGAGTCGTAAGTACGTGCCGGGCTTACACAGACGCAGCTCCAGGAAAGCGTGATGGCTGCTTTTCTGGAAAGAGCGTTGATACTCTTCTAGAATCCATCGAGGGTGGCGAGGCGTGCCATTCCAGCATCGCGATGCCCATCATATCGTGGATTAGATTGTACGTACATGTCCTGACGGAAAAGGCATGCATGTTGCGTAAATTTCTCCTCTATGATGACGGGATATCCAATTGGATACGCTAGTCAATTGTTCGTGGCGAGCAACGAAACCATCGACGATCGGTTTGGTTTCCCTGGTCGTAGCCCAGGCATGAAAAAGTCGCATGCGATCAGGCCGTGTCGTGCCCACACATCCAGCATAAACGTGCCCCGAAAAACAGTCCACACCATCGTCCACGCCCAGCCCCAGAAACCCTGAACCCGCGTGCCGGTCGTGCGCTGCCAGACGCGCTCTACGATGCCCATCAGAACGAAGAACGCGCCGGCGCTGCTGAACTTCGTCCCCCTCCCGATCCCCCACATCCCAACGTAGTGCGACACGGCAGAACACCCCAAACCCACCGAGCAGCGGGCCGGCTGTCCGAGGAATGCACCGCCGGGTCGTGCACCAAATGCGACGAAGGCGTGTCGGGAGAACTGGTGCCAGCGGAAGCTCCAGAAGTCGGCGATCGAGGTGGCCGTCCAGGGGCGCGCAGGGAGCGCAAGTCAGTCCGCAGCGGGCTGCCGCAGGAGCACGCGGCCGGCGAGAGTCGTGACGTGGTACATCGCGTCGATGGTCGTGTACACGACGATGCCACCACAGAGCGTGAGGAACGCCGCAAGCGCGGCGCGCGGGACGGGGTCGAGATGTGGGTCAAAGAGCGTGTTGCCCGCAGGGGTGTCGAGCGAAGGACGGGTGCGCTGCACGATGTAGATGGCGATGTCATACACGGTCAGCTTGAGAATCATCTTGAGGCTTGAGGATCACCGCGGCGAGTGGCGGCAGCGGGGTTGCGTGCGCAGGAACGACTTGGACATCCACGACCACCTGATTCCGCGCTGGTGTAAGGCCAACACATACGCTGCGGGTGCAACAACGCTAAATCGCCATCGTTCGTATGCCCGCAACGACTCGGCCTCATCGGCCTCAATACCCGTGCTCGTGATCGTGTCTGTGTATTGTTCTCGTTCGCATCCATTCGCATCCGTCCATGTAATCCATTGTGTCAGTTCTCATTGTAATTCCTGTCGCATCATACCTCTGTGTCCTGTGGCTTTCCCTCCATGGCCATGTATTTTAATCCCTCGGCTTTCGTGTCTCGAAAATCTTCTTTCCCCATTTTCCGCTCTCGAAGTCTCCGCCCGATACCTCGCGTGACTGCCGAACTCGTACATCGCACCCGCGCCGATTATAGCTCTACGTTCCCGCACTCTATCTCCAGCTGACTTCGCGCCTCGCTTCCCCCTCGTGTCTCTATCGTCTACGTCTTCCCCTTGGGACGACACCTCTGTAACTCGCACCACTCTCACACTGGTTACACAGGAGATCAAATGCGTCGAGGATGATATTCGGGATGATCAAAGGGCGTTCAACAGGAGTGTGTTTGCCCTCTGCGAATGGTCCGTTTCTCCTGAAAGGCTCTCGCGAGTGCCCATTCGAACGATTGCCATGCCATGACGATTACACCAGTCTATAGTGGCGAGGGGAACAAGTGTTGTTAGCGAGCACGCATCGGGGAAATACACAGATGACAGCAATCGCACTACATACGCAAAGTCCCGGTGATCAAGCCGTTCACGACTCTTGACCCCCAGAGACGGCGCCAAACCTGCCAAAAAGTTCAACCCGACAGCGCACCTCTAAGCCTGCCACAACACGAAAGGGAGCAGGGAGAGCTTGAGGATGAACGTATGCGACAGGATAACGATGATCAAGAAATGCAGGAGCAAGCACGTCGATGTGGGACAGTGAGCGAGCAACGCTATTGACGGAGGTTAGCTGTCAAGCACATTCGAATTTGCATGCGGCGTGTTATAAGCACTGTACTGTAGACTCGGAGGCAGACAAAGTCCACAAGTGTTTCGACGAGCTACACTTCTGGCCATTCTCTGTTGGAGCTCCGAAGGAGCGCCGGCAACTTGAAAGAATGAGTGAACGGATGAGGCAGCACGTGCACGTTCCTCTTTTCCGTGCCACCATCCGCCCAGGCTCTCAACTGGTTCAAGGAACCAGAACACTTTTATTTTGCCCACCCGCCACGCCCAGTAATTGCCAAAGGATCGATGATGAGACCCACATTTTCCGACCCTCATCAGCTCGCTCCGGGCCCCACCCGTCCGTCGCGACCTCCCTCCCGGCACCACACCAGACCTAGAACGGAGAGCAGAGAAGTGACTCGCAAAGACGGTTTGCAGCGATCCCGGTTCTGGTAAGCAATTTAGCCGGTGCCTCAAACAACCTCTACTTGATTCCATCTCATTTCATCTCTCCTCCCTCAGGCTGGCTCGGACACGCGATTTCTCCTTACTCAGGCAACCCACGCCCCTTTTGGACGTGATCTACCACCAGGTCAACTCTTCCATCTTCGCCCACGCACATTCGTGCTTGTCGACCTACATCGGCGGTGACGGGTGACGGGTGACCGCTCGTTCCCCGACACCTCCATGACCCTGCCTGCGGCGCAGGTACAGGCGTACGTTGAGTACCTCGACGAGCTGCTCGCCGCGTACGATCCAGAGACGGGCGTGCTCCTCGTGGGACATAGCATCCGCGCCAGCGTCATCCAGGAAATGCTGAAGGCTCGCGTTGGTGCGTTGGTGCTATTCTCCGCGATGTCAGACATCGGAAAGACTCCAAGTGGCAGACTATTCTCGGTACGCACAGCCGCAGTTGTTGTTCCCGGCCCATGGTCCATCCGATGCCCCCCACCTTCGCTCACGATCACTGCCCCTACCCGACCACTGGTACTACACATAGCCCGTATTCTTCCCACCTTGGCTGTGCACGCTCGCATATCTCTCGCCCCTTCTGCAACACTCTCCCCAGCGGACCCTCTGTCTAGTCTTGCCCTCCTAGCTGGAGAGCCGGCTGCAAGTCCTGCGTCGTATTTTGCAGGCACCAGCGGTGATCTATGCATCTCTAACGATGGCAGATGAAGTACGGACGGTGCTTGACTTCGACGTCGGTTTCCTTAGCGAGTTTTCAGACAAATCTGGTGCTACTACGCTGAGAGGGATGACTGGATCTGTGGGCAGCGAGAGGTTGTCCTGTGCGCCTTGCATAGCACACCTGCGGAGGTGCGGGTAGTCCGAGTCCATAGGCGCGGTGATATCCTGCACGGATTCTGAATCAGTACGGGAATATCTTTTAGGTTTTCGTCAAATTGAGGTTTTTCTTTGGTCAGACCATAGCACCCGAGGTAGCTTCGCAATATGTGAAGTGGATGAACGCCGGGGGATTCTTGGGAGAGGTCGGCGGCACCGGATGCGCCCTGCCACCCCAAAAATGTGTCTTCCTTCTCGCAGTGCCATAGAAAACCTACATTTGAGACGAGATTCATAGTTCGCATTTCCGACACCGGGTCTAGGGGTATTATCGAAACGACAATAAATCGGACAACAACTACGTATATCCAAAGTAAATACCAACACTGAGCGGTAGCTCGACTTCACAATGTAGCATATCCGCTAAGATTCTAAGATTCGAGGCTTTCTGAGGACATATGAGCGTCGAAATAATGCACGCACCAAATAATAATACCACTCACAGAAGATGCCCGGTCAAGCGCCATAATGAACAAAATTTACCCATCTCTCTAGACTGATTCCTTCCTTTCTCCTCAGCTTCCGTGCTGCGTCCCGTAGCGCTCGCGCAGATCGCTCATAGTACGGCACACCCTGCTCTCGGCTCAAGAACAGTGATTTGTAGAAGTTCTCAGCCAGATCCCGACCATCCGTATCTGCCATCGCCCACATGGTCCCGACGACACTTCGGAAACCACAATACTGCATCGCCGCGGTGAGGTGCAGTGCCTCATCCGCGATGCTCTTTTCCGTGATCTCCGCAGTGTGACAACAAGAAAGGAATGCGAATTCGGCATTCGGAAGCCGAGATCGCACGATGTCCAGCAGAGTAAGCCGCTCCCCGTCGTGAAGTTGGAAAGAAGCATCGAATGGCTTGCCTGTCTCCAGATTTCCGTGACACGCGAAATGAGCGAACCGATGGCCTCGGAGGCCCTCGACTACGGAACTGGGTGTGGCCCGCTTTAAGATAAGACTTGTGACAGGGACATTGAGCTTATCAATGACCTCAATCTCTCCCCACACACCCGGGAGAGACTCATCTGGTTGGGCAACAAGAAGCAACGAAGGCTGGTCTAGCGCTTGGGCACTCGGGTTGCGTGACTCGATGAGAGCAGAAAGGGATGGTGTATACGAAGGGATATAGAGATCGGAGAAATACCGCTTGGAAGGCTTGGAAGGCTTGGGCATATGGTCGGAAGGGATTGGACCCATCGCGTGGAGGGGAAGAGAACAGAAAACGGAGGTGGGCCACCACCAGATTCGGGATTGCTCTGGTACGCCTAATACTCGAAGCCTTTTAATGACCGGCCGTCCAACGAGCTCATAGAGATCCCTGAGTACGGTGCGTAGAGCATGCTGGTATTTCGCAGAGTCGAGGCCCACCTTCCTCGCCTCCATTAGTATATCACGCAATTTGATTGCGCGATCGTAGAAATCATCGGCGGTGGGAATGAAGCAAGGGAGAGATTTGTGGAAGAGAATCAAGATATCAGAGCGCAGTCTACAATGGCTGATAAGGATGACGGGGCCACGGGAAGCGGCAGAGCAGAGAGTGGTGAAAGATGGCATCTTCAAGAATCCTTCAAACCCTGGTTGGCCTTGGATCTCTGAAATCAGCGCATCCCGCTCTTCCACCAGTTTCTGCCGCTTTACCACAAGCCGACCGAATGGGTCCTTCCAATCTCCACCTTGAGCAACGCCGTCTTCCATTTCTGGCCTCCCACTCGGTGTGACGGATATGGTCAGCGCCTCGAGTTCTTGATTAATCTCAGCAAATCTCTTTGCCAGCGGCGAGTCTTCTTCAACAAGTTGGGCCATCGGGATACGAAAGCCACGCATCTCGGACCAAAGTAGTGCTCGACCTTGTTCCAGTGTCTCAACGGCCTCCTCAAATCGACCTAAGTTGACCTGATAGGATGCAAAGTCGAGTGGCATCCTCTGACAATCCTCGCCCATTGTGACGAGACGGGCGTGCTGAATGGATACCGTCGGAGCGAAGGACAAGGACTTTTCCATTAACGACATTGCGGTCTTGTAGGCAGTCAAGGTGGTGGGGTGACTGATAATTCGCGCAAGGCGGGCCCACTGACATGAAAGTCGGAATCGGTCAGGTTCCTGCCCGTATTGATTATCGACAGCCAATGACATTAATCGTATGGCTTCGTGGCGGTCCTCTCTTCGACCAAGAAACCGCGAACGGGCGAGTAGAGATGGCACAAGCCTCCTAATTGTGTGAAAGTGGATGTGCCGTGCACTCTTCAACTGGAGAATGTCATAGCCGACGGTGATTGACTCGTCGAGGTAGCTGATCTTTCTGGTGTTCTTGAACGCGAGGAGGAGGATTAAGTACAGGGTATTAAGGGAAGCGGCTCTCCACGGGTCAGTGGAACGAGTTTCGTTGAGCCGCAGCCGGCTATACTTGATGGACTCTTCAATATCCGATATGTCGTTCGTACGGGAGAACTTGGTTTCATACAATTTTGCAAGTTTACGGAGGTGTTTGTCGTGTGGAGGCCCCGGAGGAGTGTTCGAGAGCAGTTCTTCAAGATGCTTAATTTCCTCCGCCATCCTCGTCATTGAGTATGACTCCCGAACAGCGCTTGATTCATGAAAAAGTTGCACAGACTCTCCCAGGCTTTGAGAGGATGAAAGGTCGACTACTTGTGAAGTATAGGAGTTCGCTTCTTCAAGGCTCTCAGCGAGATTGTAATGTCCAAAGCGCTCTCTAGCCAGAAACTCCAGGGACCCGATGACCTGAAAACGAAACCGTTCATCAATGGAAGGTGAGCTGAGGAAGGCACGGAGACGAGAAATTGCCACTTCGAAAGATTCTGGGTTCTGGAAGATGATCGATCTAGCGAATGCGAGCAAAGTGGAAACAGATGAAGCTAGACCCCGAATTGAATCCGGACACTCTCCAGGCTGATTGGGATCGAGGAACCTTTCCAATAGCGCCGTTGCTTCCTCATAATCGTCATTTGAATGAGTTTCCATGAAGCGAGTGCAGAGTGTGTTGGCCAGCGCAAGCAAGACGGGGTGCGAACTTGAGCCTGGTGGGCACATCTTCACCGCATCCCGTAGGCATTCAGTAACTTCGTCTAACGACTGGACGGACCGTCCTCGTTTGGTTTCGGAGTTGACAGCGTCGTACAAGGGTGGAAATGCAGCAGCGAAGTCGTCCGAGTCTGTCGAAATTTCTGAGGTGAGCAGCTCGCGGCAGAGGACTACCATCGCCTTGATATTCCGTGTCCACCCCCAGCTTCCGACTCAACTTGAATAGCCAATGCCCGGATAAGTGACGTTGTAACGATGTTTCTGGGGACGTCGAAAGAATCAAGGGGCAGTCCTTGGAGGTAACGGAGGTACTCGATAGAATACTTGATGTCATGGGGCTGTTTGAACTTCTCGGAGCGATGTAGAAGAACGAATGCGAGGTGAAAGAGAAGTTGGACAATATTGTTGAGAGAAAGTCCAGCCTGGCAAACGGTCGGAAGGAAGATCGCGTCAGTGCAGTGTACAATGCACTTGTCAAGATCTTCCTTCTGTTGTGACCGCATATAGCGCTCGAACCGTGCCATCGAGAGAGCATAGACACCGGTGATGTGTGCAAAATGAGATCGAGGGTACACCGAGAGTGAGTTCCGAGCACTCGCAATGTGGCCGTCAATATCGGTGATCGAGACTGTAAGGAAAGGGGATGCAGTGTCAATTGCCAACAGTGGCATCAGAACGGTTCGGACTCAGGGATTCGGGCTTACGTTCCGGATTCATGGTTCAGAGCGTGAAAATGAGAAATTGTGGGTCCTCTGACAGTGAGTTGAACAATTGGGATTACGAAGGAAGAAAGGAAGGTGGGCAGACGAAAAGTCTTGCACTCAGGCTGGCTCACAGGCCAGTCCTTAAACGTGCGCATTCGCACGGCAACGGCACGAGGCGCACATGTCCACCCGGCCCAGTACCCATTGCTTACGGAAAGGCTGTGCAGTAGATCTTGGCTATGTTAGACTAGACTTGCGAACTCATGCACAGCCTACGCACAAGTCAATGGAGGCTGGCCCTAACGGGTTGGCGGACACGACCTGAGATTGACTTGTGATACCGGAGATGACAACAGAACAAGGCATACAGTGTAGAAGTAGACACCATTGTCAGTGACTTGAAAGAACTGTCCCAGCTCACCCCCCCCCCTAACACGTCACGTGACATCACGTGACTCATCAAGCGCACCAACACCGACCTTAACATGTACTTATCATCTCGGAAAATAAATTATGTCATTTGGTTACATGACTCAGTGAAGGAAAATTGTGCACAATGTACACAAATCCATATGGGGTCAGGCCACGGAGGCCTCCGCGCGGCGCAAGACTTCATCGATTCATCGTTTGGGTAAGCCATACACTGCTTCCTCACTGTCATCGCTTGTGGCCTCTTTGTTTACCCCTCCTATGCGCCTCACGCTCATCGCTCGGTACTCCTCCCGTCATCTTCTCCAGTCAACTCTTGTATCTTCGTCGTCTCGATCTGTCTGCACCAGCTGTCCTTGCAGTTGATCTCTCGTACACCCTCTTCCCTCACATACTCGCCCTGCCGCTACCTTGCTCTCTTGCCCCTCACCCACCGCCACAGCCCTCTCACTCTCTCACCGCTGCTGAGGTGGTTCAAGTAGAGGTGAGCAGTGACGAGGCCGAGAAGCAGAGCGAGAGAAGCAGCAGGTGAGCACATCTGTGCTGGTCTCTTTTCTCAGCACGCCCCCTTCTTCCTCGTACCTCCTCCAACGCCTCAAGGCATGCTCCCCTGCCGCTAAGTGGTCTTCTGGGCATCACTTATCTATTTCGGCATTCATGCCAGCCTCCAAGATAATCTGTGACGACACGTATTCGAACGAGTTGTTGCGTAATGTCAGTCAATGTTACGTTACCACGGAACGTTAGCCTTGACGTAGGCTGAGTGACGACGCGCATAACGACTTAGCGAAGGATATACACGGATTCCTGATGATCACGTGATACACTGGTCACAAGACCTGATGGTACTTGGACACGAGACAATGGTCGACTTCCTTGGTTACAAGTAGAGAAAGGGATAGAGCCCTTAGTTCTCGCAGAGTAGAGAGGAA
>WNGR01008292.1_pt1 | contig 10981 bp, 7 predicted proteins | sample 5407581 | NCBI WGS metagenome assembly WNGR01 (sample SAMN13153383, study PRJNA577476) | soil metagenome | isolation source: 80 cm soil or saprolite under Garry oak tree replicate 2 | place: USA:California | collected 2016-06-15 | reverse complement strand
TAGGATGATGCATAGTATGGGCGCCAAATGAGACCCAACCGCCCTCTTCCATCTTGTGTACCTCCTCCCAGGTTAAGGGTAGCACTGCCTCCTCTTCCACCGTAACATTTGAAGGCGTGACAAATGCCTTACGCACAGTCGCAAGGAACGCCTCACGCTCTGCAACCGACCTGGCATGGCGTAGGCGAGTATCGATTGCTTGTGCCAATGCCCTTTGTTCACTGGAAGATCCCAGGTAATAAGTACGGCCCTCAATCGTCACCTCGCTCATCTTTGAGCGACGCGCCAGGCGTTGGCCTTCCAGCCACCAGAAGTAGTCGCTACTCTCGATGTAGCCCGGAATCAAAAAGATGGTGATCGGAACCTGCAACTCACAGGCCAGCGCGAAGCCATGCGTGTAGTTATCGTGATATCCATCGTCAAAGGTCAGTACCAGCGGCATGCGCCGGTCAGCTACCTGCTTCTCCTCATGTGGCGTATAGAGTTCTTCAAGTGCCTCTTCTAGATGAAGAATACGGTAGTGATGACGCAGGTAGAGCAGATGGCGGCGCAGGTTTCCTCCACTTGCACGATGGTAGTTGAGGATAATGAGGCGTTGTCCCGAGCGTTGAGCCGACCAGAGGGCAAGTTTCACTATTCCAGTATAGTAGAGGCATGCTGCAATAAATGTCAACACGCGCTTACGCATGAGTTACTTCTCCCTCCAAATTGTGTCAACTCTTCCACTGCAGGCTCATAATTTTTTCCTCAGGCGAGAGAAGATGCCCATCAGGCCAACCAGCTCTGACGCCATTACCAGCCAATGCAATTTCACATCCCCAGGAAGGCGCCGTAGAAGATGAGGGTCAGTTTGCGGGGTATTTGTCTCTTCAATGGTTGTTAAAGCCCATTCATACCCTGCCATCTTTACAATTCGTAGCACCTCGTCACCGATATGTTCTGGTTTTCCGATAGGGTAAGCAAACGTACGTACCGGATGACCCAACTGCTGCTCCAACACATCTCGGCACTCCCTTACTTCGCGCTGCACCTCCTGAGGATCTGTCAAGTTCGCCAGAATGGGATGATGCATAGTATGGGCGCCAAACGAGACCCAACCGCTCTCCTCCATCTTGCGTACCTCTGCCCACGTCAGTGGTCGAATTGCCTCCTCCTCTGCATCACATGAAGTCACTTCTAGTGCTTCACGCACTGCCCCAAGGAAGGCTTCACATTCTGCAACTGACGAGGCGTATCGCAGTCGAGCATCGATGGCTTCTATCAGTGCTTTTCGCTCCTCTGCCTGGTCCAGGTGATAGGTATGACCTTCAATCGTCACCTTGTCCGCCTGTGCATAGCGCACAAGACGATCACCCTCCAGCCACCAGAAATAGTCGCCACTCTCGATGTAACCCGGAATCAAAAAGATGGTGATCGGAACCTGCAATTCACAGGCCAGCGCAAAACCATAGGTATAGTTATCGTGATATCCATCGTCAAAGGTCAGTACCAGCGGCATGCGCCGGTCAGCTACCTGCTTCTCCTCATGTGGCGTATAAAGTTCTTCAAGTGCCTCTTCTAGATGAAGAATACGGTAATGACGATGCAGGTAGAGCATCTGACGATGCAAGTCTCCGCCAGTTGCACGATGATAATTGAGGATAATCAGGCGTTGTCCCGAGCGCCGTATCCACCAGTAGGCGAGTTTCACCAGACCACTGTAGTAAAAACACGCGGCGATGAACACACGCGCACGCTCACGCATTATATTCCTCCCTCCTCACGGAAAGATGTAAAGAAATATATCTATTTAAAGCCTTCAGAAGGATGAAGGAGCCTTGCTTAGACACGTACGCAAACATTCAGCCAAAACGTGGAGTTGTTCGGTTACCAGGCTCATGTGCAAACCAGGAAAGATATGGATTTCTACCTCATTAGCTTCCTCCACTTCACGCCACCCAATATGAAAAGGCTCTTTACTGAACCAGTCGCTACTTGACCAAAAGAACGTGATCTTGCCTGGATAAAGGCTAGATGGCTTGTATCCCAAAGTCAACCAGGTAAAAACGCTCTCATAGTCCTGGCGAAGGGCTTCAGCTCTTGGGATAAACGAACGGAGTCTCGGAAATGCAACGCCTGCTTTGTCACGTCTGCGCGCAAGCTCTTTCTGTTCAGCAGTTCCCATGCCCAGGGAGACTTCCAATCTCCTGTAGTGGATGCGCAGATAATCTTTCACATGCAGCAAATATATATGCGCGCATCGCAAACGTATATACCAATCTAACTGCTTATCCTGGCTCAGTCGCATCAGCTTGCCAAAGCGACTGAGCGCACCATGAACCAATCTGTAACTGATAGGATAGATAAGAGCCATGGGATTCATCAATACCAGCAAGTCAACTTTCTGCCCTTCCGCGTGAAGTTGCCGGGCTATTTCGTAGGCCATCAAGCCCCCGTTGCACCACCCCCCCAGGAGGTACGGACCCTTTGGCTGAACAGTGCGCATCGACTTAATATGAGCAGCTGCAATAGCCTCAAAAGTGGGCGGGACCGGCAAGCCATCAAATGTAAACGGTTCCAGCACATAAAATGGTTGGTCCGATCCCAGACCTTCCGATAACGGGAAGCAATAGAAAGCCTGACTTTCCCACTGTCCATGCAAAAAGAAAAAAGGCCGCCTGGATCCACCGGACTGGATTGCCACCACGCGTTCACGTGGGCCCTCCACCTCTGCTTCAGCAGGCGGGGGAATGACATCCGCAATCTCTGGGGCCTGGGGGAGATTCCCCTGCAAATACTTTTCGAGTAGAGCGCGCTTGACCTCTGAGAGTTCCGGCATATTCGGATTTGGCATCACATCATTTCCATTCATATCGTCAGGATGCTAGACATAGTAATGCATACTCATCAAGCCTATTTCCTTAAAGGATTTCTCCGCAGCCGCCTTACAAGAGAGCGAACAAAATCGACCGTTGCAGTACAGGCCGGCAGAGGATCCTTCCAATCAAGATAGTCATAACCCATAGGCTTGAAGAAAGAAATACAGAAATCAACTAATGCTCGGGCCGGTGGGGTAACACCTGGTCTGCCGCGTTGGTTGAGTGCTTGCACCGTTGTTATGACATCGCCCTCTAGATAGCGCATCCAGCCACCCACACGATAACCTTGCACATGATCAACCGGATCCCCATTTGCCCACTGATAAAGCAGATAAGGAAAATCGATCCCGGCACGTACAGCAACCTCTACCGAGGCCGAAAGGCGCGGATTGATCTCCATCAGGTAGGGATTGCCATCATTGTCGCGTCGAAACTCGACTTCGGAATAGCCTTCCAATTCGATTTCACGCACTAAACGTTCTGCCTGCTCGCCAATGTCCTCTGGAACGGCAATACTCTGTCGCAATACAGAGGTGCCACCTAGTGGCGGTTGCGTACGCTTAGCCCACTGAGCAAAACGTGCATAAATTTCACCATGGGCATACAGAAAATTTACAGCTTCTCGTCTGCCTGAAAGGAACTGCTGGAAGAGCGTGCTGCCACCCAGACCCGTCAGCTCTTCCACTGCACGTTGAGCCTCGTCTGGTGTCGTCACGAGTCTGCACACGAGCCTCGCACCCTGGTGCTCACCCCAAAGCCACGACTCTACAGGCTTGATAACTGCCGGTAATCCAACCTCACGAACTGCTGCCTTTACTTCGTTCACCGACCCCACGTTCACTCCACGTGGGACACCAATTCCCAAGCGCATGGCAATCTCTAACGTTTGATCTTTATTGATGGCTATGCCTAGAGCCGGGTCTCTTGGGAGTGCAATACGTACCCGACGTTCAAGTTGCTCACGATACTGGCGTATCACCGCAACGGTACCATCTGATGAGGTGATCAGTACACGTGCACCTGTGTTATCAAGCAACTGTTCCAAATAAGCAAGATAGGGTTCTGGATGCTCTTCATAAGATGGGGCGACAAATTTTCGTTGACACCAGCGTGATGAGAAAGTAGGTACGCTACTAGTCGTCTCCACATTGCTGGCGCTCTCAAGAGCTGCGACGCACAACCCTCGATGGCCTAGCGAACGCATCGTAACCGGCGATTGCCGCAGCCTGGCATCAAGTACCAGCGCATCATACGTCAATTTACAATTTTCTGGTTGCGAGAAGTGGTTTTGTTGCTCTACAGGCTCAGCGACTTGCAGCCCCGCACCCGCGATAGGAAGATTATCCAGAGAGTCTTTCATAAATTTTCCTTAAGAAGCCGGGTGAAAAGGCCCGCATAAGTATAGATCAGGCCCTTTCCTGAGCGAGAGAGAAAGACTTGTAAGTACTCCTCCGGGGCCTTTTCAGCCAACCTCTGAGACCAAAGAAGAAATGCCACAGGCCCGATACCTCTGCAGCCATCACCAGCCAATGCCGGCTTACATCACCCATAACACGCCGCAGCTGATGAGGATCACTCTGTGGAGTATTCATACCATGAATAGTGGTTACTACCCAGTCATAGCCTGCCTCTTGCACAGCTCGTAGCCCCTCGTCACCAATATCCTCAAGCTTTCCAACGGGATAAGCAAAAGTACGCACGGGATGATCCAGGTACTGCTCCAACACTCTACGACACGCCCCAACTTCGTGTCGTACCTCCTCAGAGTCTTTAAGGTAGGCTAGAACAGGATGATGCATAGTATGGGCCCCAAACGAGACCCACCCGCTCTCTTCCATCTTGCGTATCTCAGTCCATTTCAACGGCAGAGTTGTCTCCTCTTCCTCTGTAACAGATGAAGGCACGACCAGCACTTTACGTACCGCCTCTAGAAAGGCTTCACGCTCTGCAACCGACGTAGCATTATGCAGACGAACATCGATTGTTTGGGCTAGCATGTCTTGCTCCCCTGGCTGGCTCAGGTGATAGGTACGCCCCCCCATTGTCACCTCACCCACCTGTGCGCGACGTACCAGGCGTTTGCCCTCCTGCCACCAGAAGTAATCACCGCTCTCCACATAGCCCGGAATGAGAAAGATAGTAATAGGAACCTGCAACTCACAGGCGAGCTCAAAGGCATGTGTATAGTTATCACGGTACCCATCATCGAAGGTCAGCACCAGGGGCGTACGCCGGTCGCGCACCCTTTTCTCCTCCTGAGGCGGCATATAGAGTTCTTCCAATGCCTCTTCAAGATGCAGCATACGATAGTGACGACGCAGGTAGAGGAGATGACGGCGTAAATCTCCTCCAGTCGCACGATGGTAATTGAGGATAATGAGACGTTGCCCCGACCGTTGCATCCAGGAACGAGCTAGCTTCACAAGCCCAATATAGTAGAAACATGCAGCTACAATCACTCCCACATGCTTACGCATAATTCGTCTCCCTACCTGGCATGCACCGCTTGCCGTGCCACGGCACCCGCTACACGCCTGGCCGCGGCATCGGTACCTACGACGAAGCGAAAGAGTGGACCACAGCTAGATACCGTAGAAAATCCAACGAAGTATAGCCCCGGTATATTCGTCTCAAACCGATTGCTCAGGACAGGCGCTCCCCTATATGTCTGCACCTCGGACAGGAGTGATGGATGCAACATAGGCAATCTCTTGATATCCACACGATAGCCCGTCCCAAGAAAAACGTGATCGGCCTTCAACATATTGTTGTTTGACAGTGTCAACAATGCACCGCCATCAACCTCTTTTATCTCCTGGACTTGCTGCAGTTCATGTAGTCTTACCTTACCGATGATACGATCCTTTAACCAGTGAGCTCCGGCAGGACCATAGCTAGCTCGTCCCCGCAGCAACCTATCTTTAGCTGAGCGAGGAAGTTGCTGGAAGACATAAGGAAAATACTCTAGTCCCCAGTTAAACCAACCAGGAGCAATTCCTGCTTTTGGGGCCCTGAGTCGTCTGACAAACGTACGATCACGCATAGAATCGCCACTAAGCCAGCGAAGGGGACTACGAGTAACCAACTGCACTGAGGCACCGCTCTCGTTTAATAGCGCCGTCGTCTCCAACGCACTCTGTCCTCCCCCTATCACCACCACCTGTTTGCCTACAAAACGGTCAAACGAAGAGTGATCGTTCGTGTGCGAGACTAACTCAGCAGGCATATGATCATACTCAGCAGGACGGTAGGTGTAGTAGTTCAGACCAGGAGCCAACACGACGGCTGGAGCCTGCACTACCCGGCCATCTGCCAGCATCACCAGAAATTGTCCATCTTTGCGCTCAATAGTTGTCACATACGTTTCATCTACAGTGGGAACCACACATCTTTGAAACCAGAGTCCATAGTCGATAAAAGTTTCTATCGGGAAAGGTTCGCTGTCATGCTGGCCCTCTGCCTTAAAGTATTGCTCAAGTCCGTACTTCTTCTCAGAGTCAGAGAGATTTGTTGCCCACCAATACGAACGCAGGAGCATTCCCTTTGGCATATGTTCACGCCAGAGCTCCAAAGCCTTACCGAAGATTGCTACCTTCAGCCCTCGTCCTGAGAGGTGTGCAGCAGTTGAGAGTCCATAAGGGCCAGCTCCCATTACTACCACATCATAATGTGCAGCGGGTACAGAGCTATCTGACTTCTGTACATCCAACAACACGCTCATAGAAACTTCCTCCTCAAAAATCGCTCTTCTTTCTATGAGAAGATAGCATCTGTTTGTGTTGGTATGATGTTCATCGAGTTAAGATTCAGTAATGATTTGCAAAAAGCCGTATAGAAACATCTCTATCTATAAAAAGCCTTTAGCCTACAAAACCCTCAGAAAGATTAAGGAATATACACCTGAGTATGGAATTCATAACAGTATCTTAACTTTACAACAACCAGATGCTCAGGGAAGAGGCTGTATCCTTAAGGGGAATTTAGAGAGATGCATTTATGATGTTAATGTACACCTAATACTTCGATATATCTAAATATATCAAAAATACTAACATCATAACATCCATCCAGAGGCTGAACCCTACTGTTTCACAACTATTATTTTGATAAGGATGGGATTTAATTATGCAAAGCTCATTGAGTCGCTATAGAATGCTTGCTAAACGCTGGGCGTGGCTGGTAGCACTCGGAATAATCATTTGTGCCGGTGTAACTTATGCAGCCAATCAGTTTATAACTCCTACCTACCAGGCTTCTGCCACCCTGGTTCTCAGTGTATGTACCACCCAATCAACAGCCTTTGACTGTACTGGTAAATTAACTGAAGGGTGGACCGATTTTGCACCGAAGGGTGGAAATTTGCACTGAAGGGTGGAAATAGACACTTCGATGCCTGGAAAAATCGCTTCCCATCAGGTATACTTTTCACTGAATATGTAAATTGTGTTCCTCATCGAGAGCGAGACCTTCCGTTGGAATGCGGAAGACAGACGCACCTGAAGTAAGGCGGGGTCGCTCATGGTCGCACCGGCAGTCGAAGGTATTGATCTGTTCAAAATAGCGGGCCGCTCCATTTCAGGATGGATTCCCAGCCTCAAAACAGGCTCTACTGTCAGACAGCCATTCTGTAGCCAGCTTGAAGAACGTCTTTTGATGTGGCTCGAATACCATCCACTGGTCGCCTCCTACGCGCGTGGCGACATTGGCCCGCAGTTTGCCGAGACCTATCGACTGCCCATCCCAAAACACGCGCCATTCGCCATCGGCTACATGTTTGAGGACAAGCCCCATCACTACTTGCCCGATGCGGTGGGCACTTTGACCAACGGGCAACCGTTCATCGCCGAGGCGGGCATGGAGGATGACAAAAGAGGTGATCGTAATCTCGCCAAAGCGGAAGCCGCACGAAGGCTTGCACGCCTGCAACGAGGCGTTTTCTGGATTGGGACTGAGCGCACACTTACCAAACGTCGCCACTACAACCTGGTCTTCTTGCATGCCAGACGCAAAACGTTTCCCGCCTTTGGCGAAATTGCCGCCGCCTTGCAAGAAGTCTGGCCCTGGGGAGAAGTCGCCAGCGTCGAAGAGGTCGAAAGCCGTCTTGCCGGGCAATGGCCTGCCAATCTGGTCGAAGCCGCGATCTGGAAGGTGGTGGGAGAGAGCGCGGCGCAGGGACATCTGCTGATTGATCTAGAGCAGTTCACGCTCTCTCGCATCCTTCCCCTGGCCTTGCTCCATCCTTCCGCTCCGCCTCTTGTTCCTGGCACGCTCCCAGACACGCTCCTGCCAGAGCCGGTACCAGAGGTGGCAACCATCTCGTCTGAATCTCCCCGGCTTGTTCCGGGACCGACGTTTGATGCCTCCCGTCTTCCAGAGCCACAACGAGAGCAATTTCACCGCAATGTGCGGGCCGTTTCGCAGGTGCTTGCCGGAGCTAAGCCTACCCAGGTCGCCAAAGATGCAGGCATCCCACGCTCAACGCTTTCGCGCCTCGTCAAACGGACGAAGCTGCTGGGCACCATTGCCTGTGTGCCCCATGGCAGCTACACCCGAAAAACGGCCATGCACCCGGCCTTCCAGGAGTGTATCCGTCGGCTGTATTTGCTGCCTACCTGTCTGTCCATGACCGCGATCCGGGAGCATACCGAAATGCAACACGTGGCGACGCGCCTGACCAAGGAAACAGGCAAGCCGGTCAAACTTCCCTCCTATGCTCAGGTGCGCAAGGAGGTGCAACGTCTGAAGATGGAGCCGGAGCTGGTGGCCGTGCGCGAAGGGGCCAAATCCGTTCCACGTGAACGCGAGTCTGCCTCCTCGTTTGCGCTCTCCATTCCGGCACCGGCCCTGCTGACCCAGGTCGATGAGCACACAATGGACCTGTACGTCGTCACACCTGATGGGACGACAGTGGCCAGCCGTGTGCATGCGGCGGTGCTCATTTGCGTCAAAACTGCTGCCATCCTCGGCGCGGTCCTGGCTTTGGGGCCACTCAAGGAGGAGGACTATATGCGCCTGGTAAAGGTCAGCCTGGAAAGAAAAGATCATCTGGTTGGCATCAATGGATGTGAGCATTCCTGGCCCTGTTTTGGCAAGCCCGCCATTATCTTCCATGACCGGGGGAAGATCTTCACTTCCGAGCGAGCACGGCAAGTGCTTGTGGATCGATTGGGGATTATCACAGAGCAAGCCCCTCCGTACGCGCCATCAGCCAACGATGTGATTGCATACTGCACTCCTTGCGCATGATGAGCGTGTTTTTGTTTTGGCGAATTTGTGAGCATTCTTTCGAGGAGCATCTTGACCTGGCGGCGGAAACATCGCCGTCCCTTGCTCGTTGATCCGAGACATGGGAAGCAAGCCCGCCCGTCCCCAGAGCATGAGCGTTTCTCGGCAGACCCCATACGCCGAGGCGGCGTCAGAGGTATTGAGCCATCCCTTTTCCGCGAGGCGGGTCGCATGATCTTTCAAGCGGCGATAGCGTCGTAAGGACAGCACGCGGGCAGCCGTAAAGGGCTTTCCTTCATAGGTGCGCCACCCCTGCTCGTTGAGGTGCATGGCTACCTCGGCATCCGTGAAATCCTCCAACAACGCATCGATGAGCGCAATCAGTTCTGGCGAGCTGCACCGCCCCCGGCCCACAGGGACCGTGATGGTTTGGGTGGCTCCCCCTTTCAAGCGGATGTGAGCAGTGATCACGTCTTCTTGCCTGAGCACCGTCACATCTTCCAGGAGCCAGCGGACCATGCGCTTGCGGTCTCGATCCGAGGTGTGCGAATCCTTCCACACCCGTGGGAAATCTTCGACTAGATCAGCAATCGCCTGTTGTTCAAGCGCAGACAATCGACGTTGTTCAGCTACCTGTTGACGCTCGGCTTGCTCGGTGACCCCTGCCAGTTCCCTCAAGCGAGCGTTCCAGTCAGCTTCCAGCACATCAGCGACCAGACGATTCTCAGGATCGACCCGTAAAAAGCGGCGCTGCGCCAGTTCGGCGGCGTAGCGAGCACGTTCCACTTGTTGGGCACGCAGACGGGAGGCTTCTTGGACTTGAGCGTGCAGCTCCTCATGGATCTGTAAGCTGGTCTCGAGAGCCAGAGGGGTCAGTTGTGCCAGCAGCAGATCAGCGATCACCGTATCCAAACCGGCTCCAAGCAGGCGCTGGCAGCATTTGTCGTCCCCCTCTTCGACATGCTCTTTTTGACAGCGGTATTCCGGGTAAAGGCGCTGGCCCTTCTTCACATCATGGTAGCCCACTGTCATGCGGTTGCCACAGCGTCCACAGAGTAAGAGCCCTTGAAGCAGCGCTGGTCCTTCCCGTGGGGGACCGTGGCGGCGATCCTCTCCATGTGCCTGGCGATTGGCGCGCAGTTGCGCGAGATTGGCTTCGTAGTCTTCCCAGCTGATGTAGCCAGCATGCACTTCCTGAATGAGAAACAGCCATTGCTCTTGGGGAAGGGTTTGGGTGTGCAGTGAGCCATCAGGGTGCTTGCTGGTATGGGTGCGTCCGAAGCAAAAAGCACCCGCGTAGCGAGGATTGCGCAGGACTTTGAGCACCGCATTGTGCTGCAGTGGCATCCAATGGAGCTCGCCTGCATGAGGACCGACGCGAACACGGCGCGGGAAGAGCAGCTCCTGGTGGCGAAAATACTTCACCGTGCCCCAGGCTGACCCGATGCGTTTGAAGGTGGCAAAGAGCAGACGAATGGCTTGTTGGATCTGGGCATCTGGATCGAGGATAACGGTCTGGTCCTCCGCGTAGAGCAGGCCGACCGGCAACGGCACTTTCAATGCTGCGCGAGAAGCTTTGTGGAGAATCCCGCCCTTCAAGCGTGCCTGCAGAATATGAAGCTCAGCCTCCGACATCGTTCCTTTTAACCCCAACAAGAGACGGTCGTTAAAGGTGGCAGGATCATAGAGACCATCTTCATCGAGAATGAGGGTTCCGGTCATGGTGCAGATTTCCAACAGGTGATGCCAATCCAGAGAACTGCGCGCTAAGCGGGAGACCTCTAACCCCATGACCAGTCCGACGTGGCCCAGTCCCACTTCAGCCACCAACCGTTGAAAACCCGCCCGATCGACGGCGGAAGCGCCGGATTGGCCCAGGTCTTGATCAATGACCACAA
>WNGR01018723.1_pt1 | contig 10986 bp, 8 predicted proteins | sample 5407581 | NCBI WGS metagenome assembly WNGR01 (sample SAMN13153383, study PRJNA577476) | soil metagenome | isolation source: 80 cm soil or saprolite under Garry oak tree replicate 2 | place: USA:California | collected 2016-06-15 | reverse complement strand
TCCGATCATGGCACGTCAGTATCAAGTCATTTCGGGAGATGGACACATCGATCTCAACCCCGATGTTTGGAGAAACCGAGTTCCAGTTAAATGGCGGGACCGGGCGCCGAAGCGCGTGAAGATGCCCAACGGCTCCGACGCGGTTGTGGTCGATGGCGGCAAGCCGAACACCATCGGTGTCACCCGGAGCGTACGGGTGGCGCACAAGGACCTCGCCAAACAGGTCCCGACGTTTGAAAATAGCGCCGGCACCGGCTCCCCCGAACAGCGCTTGCGCGAGCAGGACCAGGACGGAATAGAGGCGGAGATTCTCTTTTCGCAAATTTCCTTCGTGCTGCGACAGGCGAAGGATGACGATCTTTATCTGGAGTTGGTCCGCGCCTACAACGAGTTCCTCGCTGAAGAGTACATGGCCGTGGCTCCCGACCGCTTGATTTGCATGGGCACAATCCCGGTCACCGGCGTCGAGGACGCAGTGCGGGAGCTTGAGCACTGCGCCAAGCTTGGGCTCAGGGGCGTCAAGCTCGACAGATTTCCCAGCGGCCGGGGATATCCGACGGCCGAAGATGATAAATTTTGGGCCGCGGCGGTGGATCTCAAGATGCCGCTGACCAATCACAACGATGGCAAAATGGGCTCGGGGCGCGGCGAACCGGCCTTCAAATACGACAAGGAACCGGGCGAGGATGTGCACCAGCGAGAACCCATGAACTATTTCTTCCGCTTCACTAACGATGCTGAGCGAGTATCTCAAGGAGCGCACTTATTGGGGTTTCCTGCACGACTCGGTGGGTATCCGCCGGCGCGATTGTATCGGCTACGATAAACTGATGTGGGGCACCGACTTTGCCCACGCGGCGAGCGAGTGGCCGAATTCAATCAAGCTCATGGAGCAGGACTTCGCCGACGTGCCGGAAAACGAGAAACGCGCGATGCTGGTCGACAATTGTGTGAAGTATTTTCATCTGAATGACTAGAGCAACGCTCCGCTAAAACGAGAAGACGCATAGAACGGTTCGAACGGCTCGAACAGTTCAAAACGTTCAAATAGTTCAAGTCGTTCAAACACGACGGTTCGTACGCGAATGAGGATAACCTGAAAGTGGGGATGAACTGTGAGTGACGCAGGCACAACGCACGAAGACCTCGAGCGCTTTCTTGCCGAGCACCATCTCGTGGGCGCCGGTCTCAGACGCGAAGGGCGAGCGTGGCCGCGCACAGGCAACACCGCGGCCCACTGGAGTTGGGAAGGCATCTACAAAGGGCTGATGCGATCCGGAGAGATCGTCACCGTCGGCCCCAATGGGATGACGGGAATGCGCTCGGTCACCGGCATTGAGGCGCGCAAGTTTCCCATCTGGATGAATGCGCAGATCCTGATGCCCGGCGAGCGCACCCAGGCCCATCGGAATTTGCGCAGTGAAACCCGGCTGGTCTGCGAGGCGCCGAAGGAAGCGATTTTCGTGTGCGAGTACGAATCGTACCCGATGGAGCGGGGCGATGTCGTTATCAGCCCCGCCTGGACCTTTCACGACCACTGGAACCTGGGTAGCACGCCGGCGATCTGGATCGACGGCTACGACAATGGCTACAACCCGAATGTGAATGTCAATGAACGGATGCCGGACGATGCACCCTACGAGGAGATCAGGAAGCCCGCGGGTTATGGCCAGCGAACCCTCGGTCTCACCCGTCCCATTCCCACCGAGCCTCCTTTCCCGCTGCCGCCGATGCGCTATCCATGGAAGGATACGGAGGCGGCGCTCGCGGCGATGAGAGAGGCCGAAGAGAGCGATCCGTATGAAGGGATTTTGATTATGTTGGCCAGCCCGGTCGATGGCGGGCCGACGCTCCCGACAATTGCGTGGCAGGCGCAGCTGTTGTCTGCGCGACAAAAGACTTTGCCGCACCGGCACAACAGCACCTCCTTTTATTTCGGCTTCGAAGGCGAAGGCGCCATCGTCATCGAAGGAGAGCGATTGGAGTGGCACAAAGGAGATATTTTCGCGGTGCCGGCTTGGAAGTGGCATCACCACGAGAACGCCAAAAATAGCGATTCGATTCTCTTCTCCATCGACGATTGGCCAGCCATGAAGAAGCTCGGCTTCTACATGAAAGAAGAGGCAAAAGCATTCTGAACGGCCGTGGTTAATATCCACTCTCTCTTCCAGCGACAGCGAATCGAGGTTGCCCGGCTGCTGTATACAAGCCATTTGCAGGATGTAATCGGAGACAGCTGAAGCGATGGTGAATAGCCCCTCGGCCACAGAGGCGCTCAAGCCGGCGGCCGCCCGCCCAAGAGTCGAGGGCGACGGCGCGTCCAAGGTTGCGCTCCGGCTCGAAGCTTTGTGGAAAACTTATCCCGGAAGCTTGCAGCCTGCGGTACAAGATCTTTCTCTAGATGTCCAGGACGGTGAAATCGTCACGTTGCTCGGCCCGAGCGGCTGCGGCAAGACCACTACCCTGCGCATAGCGGCCGGCCTGGAAGTCCCCGACGAGGGAGACATCTTCTTTGGCGACCGGCCCGTTGTCATGACCTCGCGGCGATTGTGTCTCCCGCCTGACAAGCGAAACGTCGGTATGGTCTTCCAGTCTTACGCCATCTGGCCGCACATGACGGTGGCAGAGAACGTGGCCTTTCCCCTCAAAGCGCGCAAATTTCCGCGAAAGGAAATCACGGAGCGCGTGCGGCGGGCGCTGGATCTAGTCGGCATGGGTGGATTCGAGGCCCGGTCCGGGCCGCTCCTGAGCGGTGGACAACAACAGCGCGTGGCGTTTGCGCGGGCGCTGGTGACCGAGCCCCGCGTCTTGCTGCTCGATGAGCCGTTCAGCAACTTGGACGCGAAGCTCCGCGAGCAGATGCGCATCCAGGTGAAGCTTTTGCAAAAGCGGCTGAACATCGCGATGCTGTTTGTCACGCACGACCAGATCGAGGCGCTGAGTTTATCGAATCGCATTGCGCTGATGAACTTCGGCGTCGTGCAGCAGCAGGGTCACCCGCGGTTGCTCTATGAAAAGCCCATCAACGAATTCGTGCGCGATTTCGTCGGCAAGACCTTGTTGTTCAAGGGTACTGTGCAAACCAGTAATCCGGGGGGGCAATTGGCCATCGCTCTGGCGGGAGCGCCGGACTGCGCGATTTTCGGGCGCACCTATAATCCGGATGGTATCAAGAGCGGCGAAGCGGTCTATGTTGGGGTCCGTCCCGAGGACGTGGAAATCCTTCCGGCGTTGGGGTCTAAGGTGCCGTCGGGCATGATCGGTGGCACGGCGCAGGCGGCGCTGTTCATGGGCGAACGAATCGAATACCAGATTGAGGTCGACGGACAGGGGGTCATCGTGATCTATGGGGAGCGCCACAATCCTATTGAGGAAAGCAGCAAAGTCTGGCTCAAACCAAGGCCAGAAGGGCATAGCGCTTGGGCATCCGACTGGTCCCATAAGCAAGATTGACGAAGTAAGCAGATTTAAGCGGCGAAAGAACAAATAGGAGGGAGTCGCGATGGTCAGGTTCGGCACGGAGGAGCGGTTGCAGCACGCGAACCGGGGTTGGGCGGTTCGAAGAACAACTGAAATTGCGTTAACCGCTCTCGGGATAGTTTTGCTCTCGCCTCGAGGCTACGGAGACTCGCCGACACCGACTCGAAACGCGACCATCATCGCCGCTATGGAGGAGAAACCGGTGCCGCTAGCGAGTGCGAACTTCGAACAAGAGTGGTCCAAGCTAATCGGCGCGGCAAAACAGGAGGGAACCGTTGCGATTGCTTCCGGCGGCGCGCCTTCGCGCCAGTATCGACCGGTCGTAGACGCTTTCCAGAAAAAATTCGGGGTCAAAGCCGAGGTGTCGACGGGAAGTGCCACCGATACCGTGAACCGCGTGCTGGCCGAGCGGAAAGCCGGAAGATATGCGATGGATGTTGCTTTGATCAGCAGCCGTGAGAATAACCAGAGACTGGTTCCCTCGGGATCGCTGGTTCCATTGGCTCCCCTGCTCATCCATCCTGAGGTGATAGATAAGTCCGCTTGGTATCGGGGCCGGCATTGGTACAGCGACAAAGAATCAAAGTACGCCTTTATCTACCACGTCTCAAAGGAGGATCAATACGAGACTTGGTACAACACTGACAAGATTAAGGAAACGGAGATAGAGACTATCAAAAAACAAACCGACTTTTTCGATCCCCGCTGGAAAGGCAAGATTGCGGGTCAAGGAATGGGCGATCCATCCGGATTGCGGCAGATGATCGATAGTTACTTCGAACCTGACCGGGGGCAGGATTGGATACGAAACTATCTTCTCAATGCCGGAGTGACGTTCTCGGATGATCGAAGAATCCTGGAGACGTGGCTCACCGGAGGGAGATTTCCCGTCCAAGCCGTCGCCACTGGTAGTGAAGACCTCCTCGCGCTGGCAAAAAAAGGACTGCCCATCAAGCAGATGTTTCTGCCAAAGCAAGTCGGCTTGATACGCGCGGGCGGGTCCGGGTGCTGCATTTCAGCCTTTGCCAATGCCCCGCATCCGAACGCAGCGAAACTGTTCGTGAACTGGTTTCTATCGAAAGAAGGACAGACCTTGACGCATACCTTGATCCCGAACATCGACCGGTCATCGCTGCGTAATGACATCCCTTTCGGCGAAGTCGTTCCAGACCAGCGGCGCGGTCCAAGCGTAGAGTACGGCTTTCCCGACGCCGATCCAAAATTCGGCGCGCGCCAGGAGGAAGCGCAAAAATGGATCTTGAAGATCTGGGAGTCGCGGCAGAAGTAACCGTGATTCGTATTGGTGGTTCGTGTTCGTAAGCGAGCACGATCACGCGTCACGAGCACGAATAGAAGCGGAGGCCTGCTGACGTAGTTCGTCGGGCTAAAGACTCCCGACCCCTTTCTTCCTCTTTGCAAGCAGACCCGTTGCAACCCGGCGCCGGTTTTTTCTCTCGTCTTTGGCGACAGCGTGACGAAGCAATTAGAGACCCAAAACCTGACCATCATGTTCCTCTCATGCTTGGTTGAAGGAATCTTGGACGAAATTTAGAGTGGGCGACCGGGATGGAAGCGGCGAGATCCCAGCTTGGTAAGCCAGCGTTCTACCGACAAGCGGCTTTATTCCGTTGCGCGAATGGAAAAGAAATCGGAGAGCCTGCGTCTCCGCGGCAAGTAAGGATGGGAGGTAATTTGTCCCTGGAACCCGGCATCCCAACGTCCCGGAATAGTCGTCCCACATGAGGGACAGCAGCCATTTGGAGTGAGATTGTAGCTCAAGATCAGATAACCGTACCTCTCAATGAGAAGCTCCTGGCATTTATAGCAACGAGTATTTTCCAGGTCTCGCACCTCGCCCGGCAGATTCCCTGCGTAGACATAACGCAGCCCAGCCTTCTTGCCGATCTCGGCTGCCCGTATCAAGTCTTTGGCCGTGGTATTTTCCGGATCAGTCATCTTATAGTCTTTGTGAAACGCGGTCACATGCCAGGGGATGTAGGGCGATACGCTTACCAGAAATTCGCTAAGCCGCTTCAGCTCATCATCCGAATCGTTAAAACCGGGAACCAACAGCGTTACAATCTCTAGCCAGAAATCCATTTCATAGAGTCTGCGAATCGTATCCAGAATGGGCTGCAACCGACCGCCCAATTGCCGATAATGGCGGTCATCGAAACTCTTGAGATCTACCTTGTAGAGCTCGACCCAGGTCCTCAGGTACTCCAACACTTGAGGAGTACCGTTTCCATTGGAAACAAAGCTTGTCAACAAGCCAGCCGCGCGCGCTTCCTTAAAGACCGCTACCGCCCACTCGCTCGTAATCAACGGCTCATTGTAGGTGCTGACGATGACTTTGGCTCCTTGCTGGAGAGCTTCGCGAACAAGCTCCTCCGGCGTAACCTTCATGGGTGGAGTGGTGGCCGCAGGATCGCGGAGGGCCTGGGAGGTTACCCAGTTCTGGCAATAGGCGCAGTGTAAATCACAGCCGAGCATTCCGAAGCTAAAGGCCAAAGCTCCGGGATGGGCATGGAAGAGTGGTTTTTTCTCTATGGGGTCGCATTGAACGCCCCCCACGTAACCCCAAGGAACGTAGAGCTTGCCTCCTCTATTGAATCGAACCTGGCAAACCCCGGGCCGGCCATCCGGTATTGGGCAGCAATGGCCGCACGCGAAACAGCGGATTCGCCCATCGTCAAGCTTCTCGTAAAGCTCGCCTTCGCGAACATTGTCATTAAGAATGTCTCGCATGGTAGCCATGGGCTACTCTTTCTCGAACAAACCGCAAGTAATTGCATCATGTCTGCGTTCCGAATTCAAATAGGCAGTTACTTGGGCAGGCTATTCACTTAGGTGCTTAATAATGGCACACCTCGAACCATTGGAAGTCTTTTACAAAAGCTCATCGATTTCCTTTTTTTTCTACCCCAGAATGTTTTCTTACTTTCGGAATTGCGAAAACGTGGAAGTTAGTGTGAGAGTTTGAATTCAAGACTGAAGAAAAATTCCGGACGGTGTTTTCGCCTGTGGATTGCCGAGCCTCAGAAAAAGATTGTCAAGATCGCCGGGCCTGACCCCGATGATGACCCCGCGCTCAGGGGATTCTGTCGAAACTCTGTTGCGCGTAGGCATTAGGGATAAAACGCTATACGTTGAATCTAATTTTAGGACGAAATAGTATTAATTTTCGCCTGGGAGACTGGAGACATCAACACTTACGCCGAACTACCAAAGGAACAAAACATGCTGACCGCAGAACAGAACGAGAAGCTCACCCTTGTTGGTCCTGGAACACCGATGGGCAACCTTATGCGCTGTTACTGGCACCCGGTCGCGGCAACCGTGGAACTGGAAAGGAATCCGGTTAAAGCGGTCAAGCTACTCGCTGAGTCGCTGGTGCTGTTCCGTGATAAGCGAGGTCACCTCGGGCTATTGGCCGAGGCATGCGCTCACAGACGAGCCTCGCTTGTCTACGGGATCCCTGAGAACGAAGGTCTTCGCTGCGCATATCACGGATGGCTATATAATGCTGAGGGGAGGTGTCTGGATCAGCCGGGGGAGCCCGCTGGCAGCACGTTCAAGAACCAGATTAAGACGACGGCCTATCCGGTGCAGGAGCTTGGCGGCCTGATTTTCTCTTACTTAGGGCCTGAACCAGTGCCGCTACTGCCCCGCTACAACGTGCTGGTATGGGACGATGTGGCGGGGGAAACTAACGGCACTGTCATCCCCTGCAATTGGCTGCAGGTTATGGAGAACCTGCTCGATCCGCTGCACGTGGAATGCCTCCACGGACGCTATTTCACTTATGTGCTTAAAGGCAAGGGAGGAGACCAGCTCCAAGAGTTCCTGGCCCGCCACGCCCCGAGTCCCATGAAGAAGGTCCGGTTTGACCTCTTCGAGCACGGGATCATTGAGCGACATATGATCAACAACGAGGAAGACGAGAGCTGGCGGACTGGCGCTCCCTCCTTCTTTCCCACTACGTCGCTGCTCGGTTCTCCCGGCGGAAAGAGTGGTTCCATTATTTTCGTCGCGCCGATCGATGACACACACACTTGGTTTTTGTTGCACATGGCCAGCCGAGTATCCCAGCTAGCCGCGCAGGAATCGATTCCCTCATCTTGGGACGTCCGATCAAGGCATCATCCTCTACCGCGAGCTCCTCTTGGAACAAATGGAGCGGGTCGAGCGAGGCGAAGAACCGATGAACGTATACCGAGACCCAGCCAAGAACCATATTATAGATCTTCCCGCGATAACGCCGGATGGGAGAATCTAGCGAGGACGGGCGGTTGCGTATCGCATGGGAGCAATCTTGACATTTATCCCGACTTGCTGAAATACGAGTTACGGATTCCGGCGGCAAAGTTCGGCATCGGTGCAGCCTTGCGTCCAGGAGTGGAAGCTCCATAGTATCTGCGGCACTAACACCCGGATGTGAGCGATCTGTCTTCCTTCTCTACGGCGATGTCCGAGCGGCTAAGGAAGACCGATCGCAGGTTCTCGGGGAACTCTATTCTCGTAAGACGCTCAGTAGAGATGGAAACCGAAAGTGGTTTTCCTTCCCACTTGATCACCCGTACGTTAAGGACAGTAGGGAAAAATAACAGTAGTGCAAATATGACGGCGCATCGCATGCACCAGACTTTTACACGATGCACACGATCATCGGATGAGCTTAATTGGGACCAAAAGAGGAGAGAAAAGGGATCTTTCCGCAAATCAGTTCAAAATTATTGGATCGATCTCCTGCCCGCGCAGCACTAGAGCGGCAGTGTTAAAAACCTCGAACACCGAAGTAAAGGGAGAGAGAAATAATATTGTCTAGATTGAGGTGTCTACCCTCCACACTACTTTGTCGTCGGAGTAGGATTTCGCAAGGAGACAATGCGGTGCCTGAGCTTTCTTAGGGCGATGTCTTCAATTTGGCGAATTCTTTCACGTGTGACGCCGAAAACCCTTCCCGTTTCTTCGAGAGTATAATCCGACTTTTCTCTGATGCCAAACCGCATGCGGATGATCTTTTCCTCTCTGGGACTGAGAGTAGCCAGGATTCTCTGCACCCCGTCCCGGAAATTAGAATCAACTACCATTGACTCGGGGTCTAAAGAACGTTCATCCCCGATTAGTTCCCCGAGGCAGCTTTCTGCATCGTCGCGTAACGGCGTTTCAAGAGAAACAGGTTCTTTGACCAGGTTCAAGATGATCCGTACCTTTGTTACGGGTATTGCCATATCTGCGGCAATTTCCGTCAGGGTGGGCCTGCGGCCAAGTTGGCGGTTAAGGCCGGTCATTGTCTGATTCAATTTATTCGTCAGCTCAACCATATGCACCGGGATGCGGATTGTACGTGAGTAATCCGCAAGCGCACGGGTAATAGCTTGGCGGATCCACCAGCTTGCGTAAGTTGAAAACCTGAAACCAAGCCTGTAGTCGAATTTTTCAACAGCTCTCATTAGACCGATATTGCCTTCCTGGATCATATCGAGATATGAGAGACCCCGGCCGGAGTATTTTTTTGCAATAGCGCCGACCAGGCGGAGATTGGCCTGGACGAAATCATTTTTCGCCAAGGCGACTTGCGCTTTCTTACCGAGGATCGTTGCGACCCTGCGCTCGACCTCCTGAACAGGCATGCCTATTTCCTTTTCTACGGCGCGGATCGCTTTCTGTTGTTTGCGCTCTCCCTGGATTGTCCGTTCGAGCCCTTTGACTCTGCCGCAGATCTCTTGATGTGCTTCAATAATTTTTTCTACATGCTGGCGGTTAAGTTGCAAGGACTTGATAATTGTGGTGATCTTTTCTCTCTGCAGGATGAGTTTCCTGCCGAGTTGCTTCCGGCGGCAATCAGTCATTGGCTTCTTCAGCCCCCTCGCTGTGCGTTCATGACTCTTCGCCATATACTGGAGCTTTCTCATTCGGGTCCGAAAACAAGTTTTGACGATCCGTTCATTGACCAAGAGCTCTGCCGATGTCTCATCGGGATCCCTAGCAACGTCGCGCACGTTCACCATCCCAGCGGCTATCCTTTTACCCAGTCCGAGTGTCCAATGAAGCGCGAGAGTAGAGGATAGAGCCTCTTCGGCGATCTGGTTTTCTCCTTCTTCGATCCGTTGGGCTAACATGACCTCCTCTTCGCGGCTCAGGAGCGGGATCGATTTAACTTCCTGGAGATAGAGAACGACAGGGTTTGTTGTCGTAGCCAAGGTATCGTCGTCGAAGCCACTGTCCAGCTCTGCGTCATCTGACACTTTATCGGCGATTCCGGTTTCTAAATTAGGAAGTTGATCAGCAGGCCAAACGGCATGAAGCCGCGCGTGTAGCTCGATGTCTGGCGAATCTTCCGCTTCCGGTGGAAGACTGGATTCGTCCTGATGAATAGGATTTTTGTTGGTCATCTTGTCAACTTACCCTGTAACAAATTTCTAACGCGATCTAAGACGAATAATGCTACCTAGTTGCCGGGTACCGATTTTGCGCGTAAACCTTCCAACCTCCTGGTTGGACTATTTAGAGGGTTAAGGACTGTAGGTTTGGCTGAAGATTTCAGTTGACCTTGGACTGAAATCTTGTGCCTGGAATGATTGAGGCATACTAGGGTGACTGATTTACTTTGTCAAACTCAATTGTCGGCTAATTTGACACGCAGTGCGTGGGGATTCCCGAAGCAATCAAACGGGGATAGGTCAGATAGAAATCACGGAAATGCTCCAGGTTGTTGATCGAGAATCCTTTCCCAAAATCGGCCTGTAAGTGGGATGACAACTCGATCAGGAGCCGCGCACCGTAATCCGCTCGCCGCTTTCTTCGTTGCTGTTCCTCCACGATCTCCCGCCCGATCAGCCAGTACGCGACAACTTGCGTCGTGTTGACCGAACGAGCAACGCTAGCGCGAGCAGATTCCAAGATCTGCCGGATACGATTGTAAATTGAAGTGGTTTTCTGAGATGCCATGATTTTTACATCGTCGCACGCTCTGCGGTGGAAACTCAATATATGGACCTTAATAAAACGCAAACATTGCTGAGAGGAGAAACTATCCTTGTAGCAATCAAATAATCCGGTTCACTAACCGCCGAAGGGTTGTAGGAAATCGCGTCAACTCGGTTCACGCCGCGCGCAATGCGTGAAGCCGCTAGGGTTTTTAACGAAGCGTCTTCATTCACGACCACCGGACGGCCGCTCGCGTTTTCAACGAGATCAATGACTTTGCGGGTTACTTCTCGAAGTGTCATGGATTTGTTCTGTAACGGAGTTTCCTATAATGAAGGTGTCGACAATTAAAGCAGCCTGGCCCCTACCCTCGCCGCTATCGGCCAGGAAGGCGGAGCGACGCTGAAAGATTGTAGTGACTGTTATGCCTGACCCCGTACCCTAAAAACGTCCTGTGTCTCTGTGGTGAATCCTCCTTCACAGTAAACCCGGAAGAGCCCTTTTTTTCTACCCCAGAATGTTTTCTTACTTTCGGAATTGCGAAAACGTGGAAGTTGGTGTGAGAGTTTGAAT
>WNGR01008284.1_pt1 | contig 10986 bp, 13 predicted proteins | sample 5407581 | NCBI WGS metagenome assembly WNGR01 (sample SAMN13153383, study PRJNA577476) | soil metagenome | isolation source: 80 cm soil or saprolite under Garry oak tree replicate 2 | place: USA:California | collected 2016-06-15 | reverse complement strand
CTTTTTACTGGTGCCCAGCAGGAAAGCAGTGCAAGTTGCACAAGTTCACAAGTCAAATGTAGGGTTATTATTTAATATAAATTTTAATAATATAAATTTATTTGATTAAAATGATTAAAATTTAATCTCTTTATTATTACTCTTCACATCAGTAATTGATAATAATAATAATATATTATTGGCTTTAATCACAAAATACAAAAAAAGAATCAATTTATTGCACAGATAAAATATGTACAGTCTGAGGTAGTAGGAGTGCCTTGCCATCCCTGCCATCCCTGCCACTGCCATCCCACTGTCCACCACTGCCACCATCCTCACTGCTGCTCCATTTTGCACACCATGTTGGGAATGGTGTGGTGGCAGGGTCCTGTGTGATGTGTTGGTGTTGTGGCATGGTGGTGGGGTCCTGTGCACTGTGTTGGCATTGTGGGAGGTTGGTGGTGGTGGGGCCTTGCATTCCATGTTGGGGTGGCACCATGGCAGGGCTTGTGTGCAACGGGTTGGTGGTGTTGGGGTCTTGCATTCCATGTTGAGGTGGCACCACAGTGGGGCTTATGTGTGGTGGGTTGGCATCATGGTGGGCCTTGCATGCTGTGTTGAGATGGTGTCACAGCAGGGCTTGCATGTGGCAAGTCAGCATTGTGGGTGGATCTTGCATGCAGTGATGGGGTGGTGGTGGCGGTGGACTTGCATGTGGCAAAGATGGAGGCAGCCAGGCTTGCATGCAGTGAGGCAGAGGTGGCGGCAGGGACTTGCAAGGCTTGAGGGGCAAGGCACAGGGGTGGGGATTATGTGGTGGAGAGGCAGGGGTTTGAGGACCCAGCATGTGGGGTAAAGAGGGTCTCCATAACATTGGTCAGAAAAGAAACGAAAAAAAGAAAAAAAAAACATATCTTTACTTGCATGCCTGCAAATGCAGGCCATGGCAGCAGCAGGACTTGCAAGGCTTGAGGGGCAAAGCATAGGGGTGGGGATTATGTAGTGGAGAGGTGGGTTTAAGGACCCGGGGAATGGGATAAAGAGAGTCTCTGTAACATTGATCAGAAAAGGAATGAAAAAAAAAGAAAAAAACATAACTTTACTTATGTGCCTGTGAATGAGGCAATGGTGGCAGCAGGACTTGTGAGGCTTGAGGGGCAAGGCATGGTGGAGAGGTGGGGGTTTGAGGACCTGGCGTGTGGGGTAAAGAGAGTCTCTGTAACATTGGTCAGAAAAGGGATGAAAAAAAAAGAAAGAAAAAAAAAAACATAACTTGCATTCCTGTGAATGGGGCAATGGCGGCAGTGGGTAGGGGGGGTAAGGGAAGGATGTGATGGCAGTGTGGTGGCTTGCGTGCCTGTGGACAGGGTTGTATGGTTGTCCCTCTTGCATATGCTGTGGTGGTGGTCCCCATGCAATGGTGGCAGGTATGGTAACGGCTCCTCAATGACTTTAAAAGAAGAAAAGGTGAAATAAAATAAAATGCACGATGTGGTGATTAGGGCAGTGGCATCAGAAGTTGGCATATGAATGTGGTGGAGTGTGGTGCCATGGCAGCTTTGTAGCAGTGGGAGTGGGAGAACCTGTGATGGTGTTAAGTTAGTACTGTATTACTTCAAATTTGTGCAGGCACATGCGACCAAGGCTTTGACAAAAAAGTGTCGGACAGAGGCTTAATCCATGGTGTGGGGAAGTGTGCCACCAGCCTCATGACTTCATTTGACACGTCCATGCATTGAGGACTTGAACACCTCATTGCCACCCTTTACCTAGATATGGTTTTTTTTCTTCTTTCACTGCTCGTCTTCAAGAAGCTGCTACCACATCCACTACCACTGCACAGGAATCACCTCCACAGCCTATGCAAGAGGGACAACTACAACCCCATCTGGGGGCATGCAAACCACCATGCCACCGTTACCTCTTTCCCTTAGCCCCCACACCTGCCACCACTGCCATCGCCTGCATTTGTGGGGTATGCAAGTAAAGTTATGTTTTTTTTCTTCTTTTTTCATTTCATTTCTGACCATTGCAGAGACCTCTTTTCCCCACATGCTGGGTCCTCAAACCCCCACCTCTTCACCATACCTCACCCCTCAAGCCTCACAAGTCCCACCACTGCCATTGCCTCATTTGTGGGCACATAAGTAAGATATGTTTTTTTTCTTCTTTTTCGTTTCTTTTCTGACCAGTGTTGCAGAGACCTCTTTTTCCCACATGCCAGGTCCTCAAACCCCCACCTCTCCACCATGCCTCACCCCTCAAGCCTTGCAAGTCCCACCACTGCCATTGTCTTATTTGCAGGCACATAAGTAAGATATGTTTTTTTTCTTTTTTTCTTTTCTTTTCTGACCAGTGTTGCAGAGACCTCTTTTTCCCACATGCTGGGTCCTCAAACCCCCACCTCTCCACCATACCTCGCCCCTCAAGCCTTGCAAGTCCTGCCACTGCCATTGCCTCATTTGCGGGCATGCTCATAAAGATATGTTTTTCTTCTTTTTTTTGTTCCTTTTCTAACCAATGTTACAGAGACCCTCATTACCCCACATGCCAGGACCTCAAACCCCTGCCTCTCCACCACATAATCCCTATCCCCATGTCCCACCCCTCAAGCCTCACAAGTCCCCACTGCTGCCACCTCACTGCACACAAGCCATGACCCCCACCTCCCCCCTTCACCACATGCAAGTCTGCTGGCACCACCCTGTTGTGGTGTGCAAGACTTGCTGTGATACTGCTTTGATGCCATCCCAACATGGTGTGCAAGCCTGACTTCAACGTCAACCCACCCTATGAAAACCTCACCATGGTGCCACCCCAATGCAGCATGCAAGTCCCACCATGGTGCTAACCTGCCACACACGAGCCCTGCCATGGCATGCAGGCCCCACCATAACCCCAACCTGCTGCATGAAAACCTCACCACCTCAACACAGCGTGCAAGTCTCACCATGCCAACCCATTGCACATGGGCCCCACTGTGACACCACCCACCATGGTGCCATGCAAAAGCCCCACCACCAACCCACCATGACCCCTTACTTTGCCCCATTGCCATCACTGCTCACTTTCTATAGTAGTACTAGCTAGTTGTTTGTATTTATTTAATTGCAATTATATATTATTATGCATAAATGTTGTAAATGGTGTGACTGTGACCTGATGTGACCTGACTAATCATGATGACAACCATATAACTAATACTTATGATGACCAATTGTATAACTAACTCCTATGATGACTAATCATATAACTAACACTTAACTGACTTACCAAATTGACTTGCCAAGCTTGTGAAACTTTCCTGCTTGCTGGTTATCACTCTGTGAGGATGTGAGGAGATTGTAGAGGATTTAGACATGGCCTGTGGACATGGCAACTTGCTAACTTTAGGGTGTTGTACCAGCTGGCACCAGCTGGCACCAGCTAGCCCCAGCTGGTCCAAGGTGGGTCAAGCAACCTGTCAAACACTGATGGATTCACATGGATCAAAATTGCTTAGTTACTATTACAGAATTCAGCTGATGAATTGCCCTCACCCAGGCCAATGGGTTTAGGCACTTTGAAAATCCTCTTGTCCTAAGAGATCTCTCATTACAAGATCTTGGACTTCTTCTCATTTGTTGGCGACTCCTTGCAACCAGGCATTGGCTGTTTGTTGAGGGGTTTGCATAGAACTTCAGGCAACTAGGGTTTGCTCATTGTTGACAACACTTCTGTCATCTACAATGGCTTCTCTCCCTTGGCTTTGGGGTTTGTTCCACACATGCTGTGGGCAGTTGTAACTAAAATGTCCCTTTTGATGACATGTATAGCACTCAACTTCACTTGGGTCCCTTCTTGGGCAATTCTGTCCTCTTCCTCCTTGTCCTCCTCCTTGAAGGAAACCTCCTCTTGGTATAAATCCTCCTCATGGCATTGTGTGTGGGTTCATTTCTTCACTTCTGGTGATTCTCCCCCTAGATCTCCCAGCCAATGTGTCCATGGCATTTGGATCTGTTAGTGGTCCACATGGTGCCCATCCTTGGTGAGGTCTTAGGGTAGGAGTGAACCTTCCCCGGTGAGTGTTGAGCCGATCCTTCATGTGAATGTATTGCTGCTGGTGGTTGACCACTGCTTGTTTCCATTGTTCATATGTGACTGGTTGGTCAAATTCATACATTTTCTGATATAGTCCTGTGGGGAGTCCATCCATGAAAGTTTCAATCATCTGGGGTATGTCGAATTGATAGCCAGTCATTCTGACAAGTTCCTCAAATTCAACCACATACGTGTCAATATCCTCTCCCTTCATCTTGATGCCTTTTCACAGTATTGATTGGGCCTTTCTCCAGGCTGTCTGCAAATCATTGGACAAATGATGCAGCTACCTCATTCCATAGCCTTTCATCTTGCATATTGATTCCTCCTTGAAGTTGGTGTGATAGCCATCAATTTATGGCCACTACCCACTTGTTAATGTGAGCTCCTTTGATATAGGTGAGAAGGAACATAGCTCATCAGTAGGGGTTCATCATAAGAGGGTTGTCATTATTAACCCCCTAGTACAACTCCTATTGGTTAATGAAGAGTTGCATCTGTTTTCGATCCCTGTTGAATATTGTGGGTGGTTCTCCTACTAGTTTGCCAGCTTATGCTTGTGGTGTGGGTATGGGTGGTGGTCCCCATCCTCCTCCTGGAGGTCTGGCTCCTGGGGGTCCTCCTCCACCTCCTAGATATCCTCCACCTCCAGGAAATCCTCCTCCACCTCTAGGGAACCCTCCTCCTCTGGGGTATCCTCCTCCTGGGAATCCTCTTCCTGGGCAGTCGTCTTGAGGAAGTCTGATTGGTGGTAACTCAGGTAGTCTTTCTGGTCCTACACTAGGTGGGTCTGCTCTGTCGGGCCCTGTAGCATGTCACAGTGCAGCTTCATCATCTACTATGTTTGCTATTCATCTTATATGGTGTCCTGTATGTTCATTGATTGTTTCTTCAGCCTCTCTTCCATTGAATTCTCTTTCTTCATTTATGATCTGCTCCCTTGCAATCTCAGTCATCATAGTCATGACTGGTGGGTTAATATGGATAGACTCAGCTAGTTCCACAAGTCTTTCTTCTTCTATAGTGTTTCCTGGGGCTCCCAATTCAATGGTATGTTTGGAGCCTTCACTTTGTTGTTGTTCTTCTTGGCTATCTGCTGTAGAAGGTGCTGGAGTCCTTGGTGTTATGTAGTGTTTAAAAGTCCAACTGCAAGAACTGGAAAAAACTGCAACCAGACTGGACTGCAACCAGTTGCAACTGGACCTGCAGTTGCAGTCCTATGAGTTCCAGAAGTGGACCTGTTGCAGTTCACCAGAATCCAGTGTGCGGGTGAACCACCACAGGACCAGTTGAGGTCGGTCACGACCAGTCAATGCACCACCAACCATGACTACTGTTACACCAACTCAGATGCCAATGACAACTATGACAAGGACAACCATGACAATGTCTGTAAGGCCAGCCCTCCAACACTTTAGGTTTTGGAATGCCTCTGCATGGCTTACTTGTAGCTGCCACTGGGCAATTGCCATATCGGGCTGTTGTTGCCTTGCTTGTGACACATACTTTGCATCAGTCACCTGCCTTCCCTGTTTGCTTCATACACACACACACATCTGAGGGTGACATTTCTGTTTTTGCACATGGATGGACATTGATGACTGCCACTAGTCCCCTCACAAATGGCTCATAGGCCATTTGTAGACAGGCTGTGCATCCCCTCACCTCATGGCACCTTTGTCCATCACCACCCCATCCTCATTGGATTGCATGGTCTCCAAGTCACTCTTATCACTTATCACTCTGAAGCTGTCAAGACAAAGCCTGCAACCATGGTGATAGCAACCATGGCAGCTCCAAGTCAGCCAACACAGCTCCAAGCTGCATGCACTGCCAACCACCACCACCACCATGCCAATGACACAGCCTATAACCATGGCAACAGCAACAATGATGGGGGGCATGCCATCGACACAGACCCGAGCCACAGGACCCACCAACAATGGTGGCAGCAGGCAGTCCACAATGCAAGTTACACAACTCCAAGTCACATCTGCCACCAACCACCACTGCCACTACAGCAACAGCAACAACGACAGGGGGCATGCCACCAACCCAGACCCTACAGGCTAGCTGTGTGACCCACCAACTATGGCAACTCAGCCAATGCAGCTTCGAGCTGTGTGCACTGCAAACTATGACTACCACAACACTGACCATGACCATGACCATGATGATGGCGAAGACAACTCCCACGATGACTCCTGTGACAACAATTGTGAGGACAACAACTTCCATAACTATGACCCACAACTCCCATGATACAACAATTATGACAAAGAGATAACAGCAATGGCAGTGATGACGGTGGGCACCCTACAGATGTATGTGTAGACTCAGATAGACCCTCAGGCTTGTAGTAGTAAATAGTAATATATTATACATGGTCATTATTCACTTGCAGTTAGTCTTTGGAGGTTCTGACTGACATTTGGAGGTTGCAACTGGCTTAGGATGAGCCAGTTCAGACCATGTGAACCAGTCTTTTTGGACTCCTGCAACCAGAGGGAACCAGCTGTTATCAGCTCAGTCCAGTTTTGGCCAAAGGATGTATGCAGGGAACCAGTTCCAGGTCTGGTTCTTCTAGATTAAGGCAAAAAACTGGACTGAGTTGGACTTTCAAACACTAGTGTTATGGGTGGCTGTCTGTTGATTGGTCCTACATTTCCCATGGTTTGTACTTTGTCTTTGAAGATGTTGCAATGGTAGTTGGGTCCTGTGGGTCTTACAACATTCCACAGGTTTTCTGGGGCATTCCACATAATTTTGCACCAACACACATAGACATGGTTGAACTCAACTGGATAGTATTGTGCTGGTCTTGTAGGGATATTGACAAAATACCCTGTGCTTCCTCTGATGGTTCTCCACCTCGCTTCTTTGAGGTAAATAAGGGGTATGTTGCGATCCCCTCATTCTTCTATAGTGTAGGGTGCAAAAGCCCAGCATTCTCAGGTTGTAAGGTGCACCACAATGAGGAGCTTGATCTTGATGTTACATTGCCACTAAACATCAGCCTGGACTTAGGCTTGGGGATAGCACACAATACACAACTTAGCAAACAGAGGTATACATGGACTCTGATAGTCATGTGATACAATGAGTCACAAGGTCCAATGACACTTGGACTGAGACAATGGTCGCTTCTTGCTTACAAGTAGAGAAAGGGAAAGAGCCCTTAGATCTTGCAGAGTAGAGGAGGAATGCTGGTGGTGATTCAAGAAGACCAAGCTGGAGAGCTAGGTCTTCAACGACTACATCTTAAGTACTACAAGAAGAGGGCTTTAAAGTGCCTCTTGAATCTGAACCCTACTATCCCTATCCTAGAATCAAGTCATAGTATCATACATATGATATAACAGCTGACTGATGCGTGAGTCTGTGACTAATTACCACTTACTCTCATAGGCACAACTGATGAGTAAGTGTCTTTGGGTCAGAATGTAACAATATGGACTCTTTGAACCCATGGTGATGTATTTTGGCCTTACAAACTCACCAGCCACATTCCAAACCATGATGAATTACATCTACCAAGATGTTATCCTAAACATGAACTACTTGGTACAACAATCCACATATATATGGATGATATCGGCATTGCCACAAAAACAAACCTCATGGGCCATGTCGCAGCAGTGAAGGATGTCCTTCATGTCGCAAAGGAACATGACTTATACTTCAAACCAGAGAAGTGCATGTTCCATGCACCATCCATGGATTACTGGGGGGTAATCCTTGAAAAGGGGGTGACATGCATGGACCTGGTAAAAAATTGCCAGAATTGACACCTGGCCCACACCAACAAATGTCACAGAAGTATGGAAAGTAGTGGGGTTTCTAAATTTTTACTGCCCTTTTATCAAAGGATTTGCACACATCGCACGCCCCCTAAACCAACTAACACGAAAAGCCCAGGAATGGTGTTGGGGTTGAGAAGAACAAGAAGCCTTTGACAAGTTGAAAGCATTGGTAACCACTGAACTGGTACTAGCCCATGCAAACCTGAAAGAACAATTTGAACTAGAGGTAGATGCATTGGGATACATGGTGGGTGCTGTACTGTTACAACACAAAAATGATGGCAAAAAGCACCCTATAGGATACTACTCCACAACACTTAACAAGGCACAATGGAACTATGACATCTATGACCTTGAACTGCTAGCCATCGTAATGGCTCTCAAGAACTGGCAGCCACTACTAGCAGGATCACTGCACAAGATCATCATATATTTCAACCATCTCAACCTACAATACTGGAGAATGCCACAACGAATATCTTGAAGAGTCACAAGGGAAGTATTGGAATTATCTGAATATGACTTCAAGATAAGACATGTTCCAGGAAAGCAAAATGGCCAGGCCAATGCCCTATCATGATGACCAGACTACAACACCAGAGAAAATGACAATACCAACATAACGGTACTACTGGACCAAGTTTTCATCAGGGCAATAACAATGGAAAAAGCCCCACCACTACAGTGGATCGTGTCATCAGAGGAAATGGAACCAACAGATCCGGTATACACTCAAAACAGGACCATCTTGAAACCATGGATTGATGCACACCAGCTGAAGAAGATTGGTGGTACCTGGTATAAGGATCAAAGACAAGTAGTAACTGGGGAGTTAAGCCATCTCTGCACCTTTATACATGCTCACCATGGCTCACCAGTCTATGGACATCCAGGAATCAACAAAACATACCAGTTAACAAGCTGAAGGTACTGGTGGCCAAACATGCACAGAGATGTAATGGACTATGTGTAAGGATGCACAGAATGCCAACAGAATAAAATCAACACATGTCCTACCAAGGCACCCTTGCAACCAATATATCCAAGACCTAAAGCTATGCCCTTTGAAACCATTGCCCTAGACTTTATCACTAAGTTGCCATTATCACAGGGCTACAACTCTCTACTTACCATTACCAACCACAATTGCAGCAAGGCAGCCCTGTTCATTCCATGCAAAGAAGCCATGACAGCAGAAGAAACAGCAGGACTGATTATACAACATGTATTTCCACAGTTTGGACTACCCCAAAGATTTATTAGCGACCAAGACCCAAAGTTCACATCTAGGTTCATCTGAGGATTATGCAAAAGCACTGGGACAGAACAGAATATATCAACTGCTTATCACCCATGAATGGACAGACAATCAGAATAAACCAATCAATGGTTAGAACAATATCTATGGTTCTGGGTCAATGAGCAACAAGACAACTGGCACTCCTATCTGCCCCTAGCCAAATTTGCACATAACAATTGGCCTAATGAGACAACAGGGGAGTCCCTTTTCTTTATACTATATGGGTTTAAACTGCATGCTGATTGGATCAATAGGCTGTCCCCTATCCCACAAGTGGTGCTGAGAACAGAACAGTTCAAAGAGGCTAGACAACATGCCCAGGCATTGATGATCAAGGCACAGCAGACATGGCTCAAGCACAAGGATACACCCAAATACAAGGAAGGAGACCTCATTTGGTTAGAAGGACATCACTTACAAACAAATCAATCAGCAATAAAACTTGCAGCCAAGAGACATGGCCCCTTTTCTATCATTCAGGTGATGTCCCCTGTCAACTACTGGTTGAAACTTCCCATGCAGTGGAGCATCCATGACATTTTTCACATTGATCTTCTCACACTGTATCATGAGACCATAATCCATGGCCCAAATTACTCAAGACCACCTCCAGACCTGATTGATGCAGGAAGAATACAAGGTCAAGACTCCCAGAGGTTTGGCCAAAGACATAAACTGCAGTATCTTATCAAGTGGAAGGGGTATCCTGACTTGGACAACAAGTGGGTTTACAAGAATGATGTCAAAGCAGATGAAGTGATAAGGGAGTTTCAAAATTGAAACCCCACATTGGAAACACATATAAGGGCAACCATGCCAGGCAAGTCCCTCATTCCTTCCTCTCCACTACCTCACACAAACAACAAAACCTCTCTTATGTCCCATGTCTACTACACCCAGTCTCCTGGACAGATTTATGCCCAGGAACTTGCTGAAGGACTCCTCACCTATGAAGATGCCACCCAGTTATGCATTGAGAAGTATGAACAAGCAAAGCAAGAAGAGGAAGAGCTTGCTGTCACCATGGCCATCACCATCAAAGAATCACAACAAGTTTGAGAGAAGTTCCCCAAGCCAGCAAAGGAGCCCATGTCCTCAAGTTCATTACTTCCCTTGGTGCAAGGAGTGTCAAATGATGATGGTATTGGAGGAGCCACCCCCTCTCACCAATGAGAAACCCAAGACATTGACACCAAGCTTTGGGGATCTGGTGAGGGCAGTGAGGGTCCAGGCCAATTCACCTTACCAGTTCCCCCTCACCTGGAGACAAGCACAGGAGCAGCAGAAGAACACGATGGAGCTATGTTGGGAGTGGAGGAAGGAGCAATTTGCCAAGGCAGTGGCCACAAGATGGGAATGAGTCGAGTGGCAACAAGCTCTACAGCTCCTTGCACGGAAGTGTCAAGAGGCCCATGGGAAGTTGCAGAAGAAATAGAGGAGAAATGCCTCTACCCAGCTAAGCACCCCTTCATTAGAACCACCACTGACTCTGACAACCCCAACAAGGCACTGTATTCCATCACAACCACTGGCTTCCCACTTTACAAGAAGAGCTACATGCACTTCATCCCCAGAGATGACAAGGAGCCACCTACTGGCTTTAAACACAACCAGGGCTGTGACTTCATTTACTACCCCATCACCCAACCATATGGCAAGACTGCACAAGTGCAGTATGTCCACATCAGCAAACCCTGGAAATCCTTGTAGAGACTGTAGAGACTGTAGATATTGTAGACATCATAGTAATTTAGTAGTTGATTTGTAGAAGCTTGAGAGCAATGCCTGAAAACCCTTGTAGACATTGTAGAAACTGTAGAC
>WNGR01032933.1_pt1 | contig 10988 bp, 8 predicted proteins | sample 5407581 | NCBI WGS metagenome assembly WNGR01 (sample SAMN13153383, study PRJNA577476) | soil metagenome | isolation source: 80 cm soil or saprolite under Garry oak tree replicate 2 | place: USA:California | collected 2016-06-15 | reverse complement strand
GGCGTGCACGCGCGCCGCGTTCGCCATGTTCTCATCGACCATTTCGCTGACGCCGAGCGCGGCGTGCTCAGCGGCAAGATTAAGCTTGGCGCCGATCCGTTCGGCGATCGCGCGTTCGGCAGTATCGGCATCGAGCCGCAGCTTGCCGCCGGAAAATGTCGCCGGATCGATGCGACCGAGCACGAGATCGGCATCGGTCACGGTCGGCTCGCTGCCGCCACGGCCATAACAGACCGGTCCCGGCTCCGACCCGGCGCTTTGCGGCCCGACGGCGATGCGCCCGAGCGCGTCAACCGCGGCAATCGAGCCGCCGCCGGCGCCGATTTCGACCATTTCGATGACGGGTATCCGCAGCGGCAATCCGCTGCCTTTGGTGAAGCGATAGACGCGCGCCACTTCGAAGGCGCGCGATGTCTGCGGCCGGCCGTGATCGATGAAACAGATTTTTGCCGTCGTCCCACCCATGTCGAATGAAACGACCTGGTCGAGCGCGTGCTGGCGCGCAATACAGGCGGCAAAGATGGCGCCGCCGGCCGGGCCGGATTCGACCAGCCGCACCGGAAAACGGATCGCCGTCTCGGTCGTGGTTATGCCGCCGCCCGAGGTCATCAGCAGCATGGGACAACGAAAGCCCGATCGTTCAAGCTCGCCGGCAAGGTTGCGGAGATAGCTGCCGATCAGCGGTTGCAGATAGGCGTTGGCGCCAGCGGTGGAGAACCGTTCGTATTCGCGCATTTCCGGCGAAACATCCGACGACAAGCTCACCGCTAAATCTGGAAAGCGGCGGGCGATGGCCTCGCCAACGCGGCGCTCGTGCTCGGTATTTGTGAAGCTGTGGAGAAATCCGACCGCCACGGCCTCGATGTTTTGCTCAGCGAGCGTTTCGAGGGCGTGGCTCACGCTCGCGTCATCGAGCGGGACCAGTACGTTGCCTTGCGCATCGATGCGTTCGCGGATCGGCAGGCGTAGCCGGCGCGGCACGAGCGGCGGCGGCAGATCGATGTTGACGTCGTACTGCTCGAAGCGATTCTCGTGACGGATTTCGATTACATCGCGAAAGCCTTCGGTGGTCAGAAGCGCGGTCTTGGCGCCCTTGCGTTCGATCAGCGCGTTGGTCGCAAGCGTCGTGCCATGGATGATCAATTGAACATCGCCGGGCGACACTGCGGCCTCGGCAATGACCGCGCGCAAAATCGCGAGCACACCCGCTTCCGGGGCGCGCGTCGTGGTCAGGCCCTTGGCCGTATAGCGGCGGTCGCCGACTTCGAGCGCCACATCGGTGAACGTGCCGCCGATATCGACACCAAGCCGGATTGCGGGAGAAGGTGTCACGCGCGGACCGCCAACAACAATCGAGCACCATCAAAATCGCCGCTATATGCCGGCTCTTTGCCGGACTTGTCCATCGCGCCGCAAAGGGCTGCATTGCGGAATAACCGCGTTGCGCAGTTATCGGGCCGGGTGCATCATGGACTGAGAATCCGAGCGAATTTCAGAAAGCGGACATAATTTTAGGAACCGGACCAAGGAGCGGCGGCTATGCACGATATCGTCATTCGCGGCGGCACGATCATCGACGGCACCGGCAAGGCCGCATTCACCGGCGATGTCGCCATCGCTGACGGGCGCATTGTTGGCGTCGGCGGCAAGCAGGGTCCCGCCAGGCGCGATATCGATGCTGGCGGACTTCTGGTCACGCCCGGCTGGGTCGACGCGCACACCCATTATGACGGCCAGGCAATGTGGGACCCGCTGTTGGCGCCGTCGTGTTGGCATGGCGTGACCACGGTGTTGTTCGGCAATTGCGGCGTCGGCTTTGCGCCGGTGAAGAAACACCATCGCGGCGCGCTGTTGGACCTGATGGAAGGCGTCGAAGAGATTCCCAACCCGGTGCTGGCGGCAGGCCTTAACTGGGAGTGGGAAACCTTTCCGCAATTCATGGATGCGCTGGAACGCTTGCCGCATGCCATCGATATCGGCGCGCAGGCCGCGCATCTGCCGCTGCGGGTTTACGTTATGGGCGATCGTGCGGTGCGGCGCGAAGCCGCGACGCCCGATGACGTTGCCGAGATGCGCCGGCTCACCATCGAGGCGCTGCAATGCGGCGCCTTCGGTTTTACCACCTCGCGCACGGATTCACACAAGACGCCCGACGGCGAATTGGTGCCGTCGCGCGATGCCGATGCCGACGAGCTGGTTGGGATCGGCTCGGCGCTCGGCGCGGTCGGCATGGGCGCTTTCGGCATGAACAGCGACTTTGACGACGAGGATTATGAGCTTGCCTGGATGACCAGGCTCGCGCGCCAGACCGGACGGCCGGTGTGGTTCTTGCTCACCGACCGCTACGAAGACCCGCAGCGCTGGCGGCGGCTCCTTGACGCGACGCATGCGGCGCGCGCGCAAGGCCTCTCGTTCACCGCGCAGATCGCCGGCCGACCGATCGGCGTCATGATGGGCGTCGGCACCGCGCTCAATCCGTTCACGGTGCGGCCGAGCTACAAGAAACTCGAATCGCTACCGATCGCGGAACAGCGCAAGCGGCTGCGCGATCCGGAAATACGCCGGCAGATTCTCGCCGAAGCACCGTCAGACGCCGACGTCGCCAAGCTCGCGCAATTCCGCCAGGCGGTGACGCGCAAGTGGGACAGGTTCTATGTCATGGGCGACCCGCCGGATTACGAGCCTGCGCCACAGAAAAGCGTCGCCGCGATCGCCGCGCGCGAAGGCCGTCCGCCCGACGAAGTCGCCTACGACTACATCACCGGCGGCGAGGGCCAATATCTGTATTTCCCAGTGGTGAACTACGTATCGGGCGACCACGCGCCAATTTTCGAAATGCTCAACGATCCGGCCTGCTTGCTCGGCCTGAGCGACGGCGGCGCGCATTGCACCTCGATCGTCGACGCCGGCGTGCCGACTTTCATGCTGATGCATTGGGGCCGCGACCGCAGCCGCGGACCGCGTCTGCCGCTCGAACATCTGGTCAAGCGGCAAACCAGCGAGACCGCCGATTTCTTCGGCTTTACCGACCGCGGCCGGCTCGCGCCCGGGCTGCGCGCCGACATCAATGTGATCGATTTCGGAAATCTCACAGTGCGCAAGCCCGAACTCGTCCACGACATGCCGGCCGGCGGGCGGCGTTTCGTGCAGCGCGTCGAAGGCTATGAGGCGACACTGGTCGCCGGCACGCCGCTGTTCGAGCGTGGTGAACATACCGGCGCCATGCCGGGCCGCCTGGTCCGCGCCGGACGTGAAAGTGCGGTGCTGGCTGCGGAGTAAACGCGCGCGCCATGCAGCGGAGCGTCGCGAAGATCCTGGCGACCCACGTCGGCAGTCTTCCATTCCTGTCGCTCGATCGCGGCGTGGCGATCGGCGACCAGACGCATCTGGCCGATGATGTGGCGGCAATCGTCGCGCGGCAGCGCCAGATCGGCATCGATATCGTCAACGAAGGCGAATATTCCAAGGGCGGCGACTGGCTGCGTTACATGCAGAACCGGTTCGGCGGTTTCACCGAGATTGCCGCGGCCGACGAGAAGCCGCTGATCGAACGGGGCAAGGATCGCGAGGAATTCGCCGACTTCTATAAATACGCCACCGAGCGCGGCACGTTGTTCTATGCGCCCGGCGCGCAGATCGCCAAGAAGCGCCCGGTGCAAGCTTGCACCGGCCCGGTCACCTATGTCGGTCAGGCCGAGCTGAAGAAAGAAATCGACGTCGCGGTTGCAGTCGCCGGCACGGCGAACGTGTTCCTGACTTCGACCGCGCCCGGGAGTCTCGAAGTCTATCGGCGCAACCGCTACTACAAAAATGACGAGGACTATGTCTTCGCGCTCGCCGAGGCGATGCGCGTCGAATACGAGGCGATCGCCGCCGCCGGCCTCATTCTGCAAATCGACGATGCCTGGCTGCCGGCACTATGGGACCGCATCGGCATGGAGATGGGGCTTGCCGCATTCCGCGCCCGCTGCGAGATGCGAATCGAAGCGCTCAATCATGCGCTGCGCAACATTCCGGAAGATCGCGTGCGCTATCATCTGTGCTGGGGCAGCTGGCACGGGCCGCACGCCTTCGATCTCGAGCTGGAGCGGATCGTCGACATCGTGCTCAAGGTCAAAGCGCAAGCCTTTCTGATCGAAGGCGCCAATGCCCGCCACGAGCATGAGGTGGCGGTCTGGGACCAGGTCAAACTCCCGGCCGGCAAAATCCTCATTCCCGGCGTCGTTACCCATTCCACCGATGTCGTGGAGCATCCCGAACTCGTCTCGCAGCGGCTGCAGCGCTATGCGCGCCGGGTCGGCAAAGATGGCGAGCAAAGCGCTCGGTTTTCCGGCCGGCTAAAGCGAAATGGCTTTCGGTTGAATCGTCCTTTTCGCTTTAGCTTGTTATTTGAGCATGATCTTTTCCGAAAACCGGTATCCACTTTTCGGGATCATGCTTTAATCGCCGGCCTTGCAGAAAAGGCGCGCATCCGCCTTAATCGAACCAACAAGGAAAATCGTGCGGTACTCCAGCCGCACGGGGATCGTCGGGGGGAAACACCATGGCAGCGGCGAAGGTTAACGTCATCGAACTGATCGACCGCCATCGGGTGACGCCGTTTCAAATCGGCGTTCTGATCCTGTGCATGCTGGTGGCGGCGCTCGACGGTTTCGATACGCAGGCCATCGGCTATACCGCGCCGGCGATCGCCGCAGTCATCCACTTGCCGATGCCGCAATTCGGCCAAGTCGCCTCGGCGGGATTGGTCGGTGCCGCGTTTGGCGCGCTGTCGTTCGGACCGCTGGCCGACATATTCGGCCGCAAATGGTTCATGATCATCGCGGTCGTAGTGTTTGCCGTGTTCAGCTATCTCACCTCGACGTCGACCTCGCTCAACCAATTGCTGGCTTACCGCTTTTGCACCGGGCTCGGCCTTGGTGGCGTCACGCCGGCGTTTCTGGCGATGGGCGCCGAGCTGGCGCCCAAGCGGCTGCGCGATGTATTCGTCACCGTGCTATTTGCGTCGTTTCCTGGCGGCGGCCTGATCGGTTCGCTCACCAGCGCCTGGGTGATCCCGACCTTCGGTTGGCAATCGGTGTTTTATATCGGCGCGGTGGCGCCGCTTGTCGTTGCCGTGGTGCTCATAATTTGGCTGCCGGAATCGATCCGCTTCCTGCTTGCCCGTAACATGCGTCAGGAGGAAGTGCGGCGCACGCTTGAGCGCATCATGCCCGGCGAAGTGCCGCCCGGTGCCGAGCTCGTCGCGCCGCCCGATCCGGCGCGGCAGGGCGTTCCGGTCAAACATCTGTTCATGGAAGGCCGCGCCATTCCGACGCTGTTGCTGTGGGTGCCGTTCTTCATGGTGTTCATGATCCTGGTCACCGTGACGTTCTGGACGCCGGCAGTGCTCAATTCGGTCGGCTTCTCGCTGTCCGCCGCGGCGCTGATCATCGGGCTCAACAATATCGGCAGCGTCATTGCCAGCGCCGCATCGGGATGGGCCGTACATCGCGGCGGCGCATTCCGCGTGCTCATTCCAGGCTTCATTCTGGGCGGCCTGTCGCTCGCCTGGTTCGGCCAGGCCACCTCATCGATTGCAATGCTCAGCATCGCGTCGTTCCTCGCCGGCTTCTTTGTCGGCGGCACCGGAACCGGCCTGATCGCGGTCGCCGCCGGCATGTATCCGACCTCGATCCGCTCGACCGGCATCGGCTGGGCCATGGGCATGGGCCGCGTCGGACAAGTGTTCGGCCCGGTTCTTATCGGCGTACTGGTCGGCCTAGGATACAAAGTCGGCGGCATCTTCTATGCCGCCGCGGTGCCGTGCTTCATCGGCGCGCTGTTCCTGGTGTTCTTGTACTTCGCGCGCCCGGTAATGGAAGCCGATGCCGCTCTGACCGCTGCGCCGGCAGAATAAACGCGCGGCGTTACAGCCCCAGTAGTCGCGGCAGCCACAGCGAAAGCGCCGGCAGATAGGTCACTAGCATCAATACGGCGAACATCACGCCGTAGAACGGCCAGATGCGCCGCAGCACCTGTTCGATGGTGACGTTGCCAACCGCGCAGCCGACGAACAGGATTGCGCCAACCGGCGGATGGCACAAGCCGATGCCGAGGTTGAGCATCATGATCATGCCGAAATGAACTGGATCGACGCCGAGCTTGAGCATGACCGGAAGCAGGATCGGCGTTGAGATCAGAATCGACGGCGCCATGTCGACCAGGCAGCCGAGCAGCAGCAACAGCACGTTGACCAGCATCAGGATTACGTATTTGTTGCTTGAGATGGTGAGAAAGAATGCCGTGATCTTCGCCGGCATTTGCGTGAGCGCCATGATGTAGCCGACGCTCGAGGCGCAGGCGATCAAGGTCAGGACCATCGCGACCGTGCGCATGGTCCGGTGCACCAGCGTCGGCAGGTCGCGCCAGCGATAATCGCGATAGACGAACATCGTGACGAAGAAGGCCCAGACGCAGGCCACGGCGCCGGCTTCGATCGCGGTGAAAATGCCGCCGAGGATGCCGCCAAGGATGATCATCAGCGTGATCAGGCCCCACAGCGCTTCGACCGAAATCTTGATCGCTTGACGCAGCGGCACTGCGCTGCCGCGCGGATGACCGTCGCGATAGGCGATGACAAGACAGAGAATGACCAGGGCCAGGCCGAGCAACAATCCCGGCACCACCCCGGCCATAAACAGGCTGATGATCGAAATCGTGCCGCCGGTCGCCAGCGAATAGATCACCGCATTATGGCTCGGCGGCACCAGCAGTGCCTGTACCGAAGCCGTGATCGTCACATTGGTGGCGAAGACGCGCGGAAAGCCGCTGCGTTCCATTTGCGGGATCATCACCGAGCCGATCGCCGAGGTGTCGGCGACGGCCGAACCGGAAATGCCGCTGAGAAAAGTCGTCGCCACGACGTTGACGACCGACAGGCCGCCGCGCACCCGCGTGAAGCCGACCAGCACATCGGCGAAAGCGACAAGCCGCTTGGCCATGCCGCCCTCAGCCATGATCGCGCCGGCCAGCACGAAAAATGGGATGGTCAGCATCGCGACTTTGCTGACGCCGTCGGAGATCTTCAGCATCACCGCTTCAAGCGGAATGCCCATCCAGAAAGCGCCGGCGATCGCCGCCAGAGCGAGCGAGTAGGCGATCGGCATGCCGATGACGAAACATGTGAGCATCGTCGCAAGGAGGACGAAGATGTCCATTGCCTGCGCCCTCCCCGCGGCTAAAGTGAAATGGCTCTAGGTTGCATCGTCATTTCGCTTAGCCCTTTGTTTGCGCATGATCTTTTCCGAAAACCGGTTTCCACTTTTCGGGATCATGCGTTATTCGAATGCCACGGCGCCGCGTTCAGCCGGCGGCGGTGGCGGGCCGATGGCGAGCCGCTCGAACACGAACAGCAACAGGATGGCGCCGCCAAGCGGTATCGGCAGGTAGGTCACGCCGACCGACAGCGAGGGAAAATCGGCGATGGAATTTTGCCAGGTTGCGGCGACGAGCTTGCTACCCCAATCGACCATGAACAGCGCGATCAAGGCCATCAGCAGCTCGACCAAAAGCGCGGTGGCGCGCTGCAAGCGCTCCGGCAACAGCGAGACAAAGAACGACACGCGCATGTGCAGACTGACGCGGTAGCAGGCCGCCGCGCCAAAGAATGTCAGCACGATCATCAGCAGCACCGCCATCGGCTCGGGCCAGGATGCGGCGCTGTTGAGCACATAGCGGGTGTAGACCGCCCAGGGAATCACCGCCGAGATCAAGACCAAGGCAGTGCCGGCGATGACTACGCACGCGCCGTAGAGCACGTCCATCAGCCTGCGAATCGCCGGCGCCATGAACGTGCGGTCAGCTGACGGCTTGGATGCGTTTGACCAATTCGGCGAAGCGCGGTCCGTATTTATCCCAGACCGGTTTGACGGCATCCTGGAATGGCTGCTTGTCGATGGTTTCGACGATCTGCACGCCGCTGGTCTGCGCCTTCTCCATGGCCTGCTTCTCATAGGCGGCCCACAGCACCCGTTCCTCGGCCTGTGCCTCGCCGGCGAATTTACGGATCAGCGCCTGGTCGTCCTTCGACAGCGAGTCCCAGGTCTTGCGCGAGAACACCAGGACTTCCGGCACGATCAGGTGCTCGGTCAGCGTGTAATTCTTCGCCACCTGATAGTGATTGTCGAAGACGAAGCTCGGCGGATTGTTCTCGGCGCCGTCGATCACGCCGGTTTGCAACGCGCTGAACACCTGGTCGTAACCCATGGCAACGCCGTTGGCGCCGAGTGCATTGGCCATATCGACGAACATCGGATTGCCGATGACACGAACTTTCAATCCCTTGAGGTCGGCGATGCTTTTGATCGGATGCCTGGTGTTATAGAAGCTGCGCGCCCCGGCATCCATCCAGCACAGCCCAACCAGTCCGGCCTTTTCGTTCGCCGTCACTTTGTCGAGGAACTCACTGCCGATCGCGCCGTCGATCACCTTCTGCATATGCGCGGTGTTGCGGAACAGGAACGGCAGATTGAAGACGTTGAGATCGTCGATCACCGGGCCGATCGCGCCGACGCTGACGCGCGCCATTTGCAGCGCGCCGACTTGCGCCTGCTCGATGGCCTCTTTCTCGCCGCCAAGCTGCATCGAGGCGAACATCTGGACGCCGAGCCGCCCATTGGTCGCCTGTTCAAGCTTCTTGCCGAGATTTTCCACCGCAACAACGGTCGGATAGCCGGCCGGATGAACATCGGAGGCTTTGAGAGTTGTCTTGCCCTGCGCGAAGGCCGGGATTTGCGCGGCGCCGGCGAATGCCAGCGTGCTGACGAAGCCTGCAGTGCCGCGAAGAACGTCGCGTCGGCGCATTGTCTCCTCCCTCGGGGCGGCGCGGCGGCGCGGTTGACCGGGCGGCCGGCCTAGCGTAGTCATCAGGTCATATGATGACCTGACCAAACGGATTTGTCCCTGTCAAGGCTCCCTGCCGATTTCTTTCACCCGCTCGGTCCGGCCAAGAACCGGACCGGTGAAGTCGTCGAGCGACTGGCGGCGGAAATCGCCAGCGGACGGATCAAGCCCGGCGCGCGTCTGCTGACCGAGCAGGAAATGACGGCGGCGCTCGGCGTCAGCCGCACCGTGGTGCGCGAAGCGGTGGCGGTGCTGCGCGCCGAAGGGCTGGTCGAGACGCGCCAAGGCGTCGGCGCCTTTGTTGTCCGCGATGTGCAGCGCCGGCCGTTCCGCATCGATCCCGATGGTTTGCGCTCGATCGCCGAACGACGCGGCGCTGGGACGCGGCGAAGCCGCGATCGACGAGGATTTTGCCTTACATCAAGCGATCGCCGCGGCGACCGGCAATCTGCATTTCATGCGCTTTCTCGAATTTCTCGGCCGCTTTCTCATTCCGCGGCAGAGCGTGCGCGTCGGACTCAAGACCGGTAAGGAACTGCGCTCCTATTTGGAGCGCATTCAGACCGAACACCGCGCCATCGCCGCAGCCATCGAGGCGTCGGATGTGGCCGCGGCGCGCCGCGCCATGCGGCGGCATCTCCTCGGCAGCAGACAGCGCTATCAGCGGCTCGCGGGACAAAGCGGCCGCACAACGCGCGTGCCACCGGCCCGCGCCGAAGAGCGGGTGTGAAGCTAGCTGAAATGCAATCATCCGCTCGTCCCGGCGTAGGCGGGGACCCAGTCTTAAATCGCTATTTGATCTGGATTCTCGCTTGCGCGGAAATGAGCGGACTTTGATCGACGCGACCGATCAGCGCCTTTGATCGGCGTCGTACTCGGCGCTGCAAAATGGCCCGCCTTGATAGCGCGCGCCGATCGGATCGGGCGGCAGCTTGGCCTGCGCGGCCAGCGCTTGCTGGCGAAAGTCTTCGGCGCGGCCTTGCGGCCGATAGCCGAAATGCTGCGCCCGGCTGTTGTCCCACCAGCTCGCTGCGTTATCGGAGACGCCGTAGAAAGTTTCGAAATGGATCTCCGGGTGCTCGAGCCCGATGCGCACCAGCTGCGCCAGATCTTCCGGCTTGACCCAGATCGATAGGCGGCGCTCGTCAACCGGCGCGTCGGCGACATTACCGATGCGCAGACAAGTCACGCGCAAGCCATGCTTGTCGGCATAGAGCGAGCCGAGCGCTTCGCCGAAGGCTTTGCTGACGCCATAACGGCTGTCCGGCCGAACCCTGACATTGACGCCGATGCGCTGGCTGCGCGGATAAAACCCGATGGCGTGATTGGACGACGCAAAGATCACACGCTTGACGCCAGCGCGGCGGGCCGCCTCGAACAGGTTGTAGCAACCGATGATGTTGGCGTTGAGAATGGTCTCCCACGAGCCTTCCACCGCATGGCCGCCGAGATGCACGATACCTTCGATGCCGGCGACCGCTTTCTCCACTTGCGCAAGATCGGTGAGATCGGCAGCGACAAAGTCGTCGCCGGCGGCGAGATCGGCGGGCTTGCGGATATCGCTCGCCCGGATATGCGGATAGACGCTACGCAAAATCTTACGCAGCCGCGTGCCGATATCGCCGGCGGCGCCGGTAATGAGAACGTTCTGCATCATTCACTCCAATTCAATCGAACAACGCGCATTCGCCTGCGTCGCATCCTTGCACTTTTGGCCGCGGCGGTCGATGCTCCGGCCGCTGCACGAGGGTGAGATGCCGCACAATACGGGTGTGACCGAACGGCTAGCGCAATTCGTCGCCGAAACAAAATGGGATGCGCTCAAGCCGCCGGTGGTGCATCAGGCCAAGCGCGCGCTTATGAATTTCTTTGCCGTCGCGCTCACGGGCTGCCGCGAGCCGACGATCGAAACCGTGCTGCGATCATTGGCCGCTTTTTCGGGTGGCCGGCAGGCCGCGGTGACCGGGCGGCGCGAGCGCGTCGATGCGCTAAGCGCCGCGTTTCTCAACGCCGCAAGCGCCAATGTGCTCGACTTCTGCGACACCCATGTGCCGACCGTGATCCATCCAACCGCGCCGGTGGCCCCTGCCCTTTTGGCGCTCGGC
>WNGR01017809.1_pt1 | contig 10988 bp, 7 predicted proteins | sample 5407581 | NCBI WGS metagenome assembly WNGR01 (sample SAMN13153383, study PRJNA577476) | soil metagenome | isolation source: 80 cm soil or saprolite under Garry oak tree replicate 2 | place: USA:California | collected 2016-06-15 | reverse complement strand
CAAGGAGGAGGCCTATCGCTTTGATAGCGAAGAGAACTATGTTGCCAGGGCCTTTGAACGGTTCTGGCTGGCAACCGCCCACAATCGGCAGGTAGAATTCAGTACGCTGGCTGCTGCTCTACAGTACTTGCGTGCCAGCCTGAACGGGGCCATTCTGGACACACTACGTGCCTGCTCGAGACCAAAGGAGACTCCATTGCCAGAAGCGGGCTCTCCAGAGGAGCCGAGCGTTGAAGATTCTGTAGACAACGGTGAATTGTGGGAACTGCTACGAGAGATGTTCCCTGGTGAGCGGGAACAACGTTTGATCTACTTGCTCTTTCATTGCGGCCTTAAACCCAGGGAAATTGTTCGCTACTGTCCCCACGAGTTCAGTGATGTACGAGAAGTCTATCTCATACGTCGCAATATTCACGAACGACTCCTGCGTGCTGCCGACTATATTCGCTGGCGGCTTTAAGAACAGATTGCTTGTGCCCTTAATTTTCACTTGTCTTTCACAATGCGCTCATGTATACTCTCTTGCAAAGGAGAGCGTGCATTGTGGACCGCCAAGGACAGCAGTTAGGGAACTATCGATTGCTTCGTCTCTTAGGCCGAGGTGGCTTTGCCGAAGTCTACCTCGGACAGCATATTTATCTCAACAGCCAGGCCGCTCTAAAAGTTCTCCAGATAGTACTCAATGACGAAGACATTGAAAGTTTTGCGCAAGAAGCGCGAACCCTGGCCAGCCTGACCCATCCTCACATCATTCGCGTTCTCGATTTCGCAGTCGAAAATGGTACTCCGTTTTTAGTAATGGAGTATGCCGCCAGCGGTACCTTGCGTGACCGTCACCCTCAGAACTCGCGTTTACCGTCCGAGACAATTGTTTCCTATGTCCGGCAGGTGGCCGCCGCCTTGCAGTACGCCCACGATCAGCGCCTGATCCATCGTGACATCAAACCAGAGAATATGCTGCTTGGATCGAGTGACCAGGTCCTACTCGGTGACTTTGGTCTCGCCCTGCTTGCTCCTCACACTCTCGACCATAGCACACAAGAGATGCAGTCTGCACTGGTAGGTACGATGCCCTACCTGGCTCCTGAACAACTGCAAGGGAGCGCCCGGCCAGCGAGTGATCAGTATTCTCTGGGTGTAGTAGTTTATGAATGGCTTAGTGGAAGGAAGCCATTCAGTGGTTCTCCCCTCGAGGTTGCTATGCAGCATATCTCCATTTCCCCTCCACCTTTGCGTGAGCAGTTACCGGGTATCTCACCTGCAATCGAGGAGACCGTAATGCGGGCGCTTGCCAAAGAGCCGCAGCAGCGCTTTGCCAGCATACAGGACTTTGCTTCCGCCCTGGAAAGAGCTTATCAATATACATTGCTGCCATACTCCTCGCCTGCACTTTCCCAGGGAAGTGAAGCGTTGCAGAGCATTCTAAAGCCAGGACCGATGTGGAAGGTACCAACGACCTTTACGCCGCTGATCGGACGTGATAAAGAACTTGCTGATGTCTGTGCGCTGCTGAAGCATCCAGATGTCCGCTTGCTCACGCTGCTGGGGACAGGTGGTATCGGCAAGACCCGTTTGAGCTGGCAGGTTGCCAGGGAGATACAACAACACTTCGTCGATGGTATTTGTTTTGTCCACCTGGCGTCAGTCAGTGAACCTGACCTGGTCGTTCCCACCATTGCGCAAGAGCTGGGCATTCAGGAGATAGGAGCGCAACCCATCCTTGATCAAATGCAGGTCGCGCTGCGCAACAAGCACTTCCTGCTGGTTCTGGACAACTTCGAGCAGGTCGTCACGGCGGCTCCATTTATCGAGGAACTGCTTGCCGCTTGCCCTCGCCTGAAAATACTGGTGACGAGCCGCGAAGTGTTGCATCTGCGTGCAGAACATGAGTTTCCCGTACCGCCGTTGAGCCTTCCCAACCTCAGCGAACTTCCAGAAGATGATGAACTCGCCCAGTATACAGCAATCGCTCTGTTCGTCCAGCGTGCTCAGGCTATACTGCCCTCGTTCCAGTTAACTCAGACCAACGCACGTACTATTGCAGAAATCTGTGTGCGCCTGGATGGGCTGCCACTGGCAATTGAACTGGCGGCAGCCCGCATAAAACTGCTGCCACCACAGGCGCTTCTCTCACGGCTCTCGCAGCTTTTCCAGGTACTCGCCAGTGCGTCACGAACGATGCCGCTGCGACATCAAACGCTGCGCAACGCGCTTAAGTGGAGCTACGATCTACTGGAAGCCGGGGAACAGCGACTCTTTAGAAGGCTCTCCGTCTTTGCCGGTGGCTGGACATTGGAGGCGGTGGAAGCGGTGGAAGCAGTGGAGGCAGTGGAAAAAGCCTTCAATGAAAAGGAAAACAATACCTTATCTGTCCTGGACAATGTGGCTTCACTACTCGATAAAAGCTTGCTGATCCAGAGCGCGAAGGAAGGTGAGGAACCACGCTTGCAGATGCTGTTGACTGTGCGTGAGTATGGGCTGGAACTTTTGCGTGAGAGTGGAGAGGTTGAGAAAAGCCAGCGCGCTCACGCGTTATACTATCTCACACTTATAGAAGAGGCGGAAGCCCATCTCAAAGGAAGAGAGCAGACCACGTGGTTAGCGCGGTTGGAACTAGAACAAGAAAACCTGAGGACAGCACTGGCATGGCTCGTTGAGCAGGGGGAGGCAGAGCTTGCATTGCGCTTCTGTGGGGCACTGTGGTGGTTCTGGCACCTGCGTGGTTACTGGAGTGAAGGACGCCGCTGGCTGGAAGCCACGCTTGGACTGGCACAGACCGGAGGACCAACAGCGGCGCGAGCTAAAGCACTTTGTGCCGCTGGTGATCTTGCCTACTATCAGGATGATTACGCGGTGGCGCGTCCCCTGCTGGAGGAGAGCGTGGAGCTCTGCCGCACGTTGGAGATAAAGAGAGAACTGGCCAGCGCCCTGGGTGCTTTGGGCGTGCTCATACATGTGCAAGGTGATCTTGCGGCAGCGCGTCCCCTGCTGGAGGAGAGCGTGGAGCTCTGCCGCACACTAAAGAACAACTGGGAACTTTCCTATTTGCTGCGCAAGTTGGGGCAACGAGTGCTGAGGGAGGGGAACATGATACAGGCAGCAGTATATGCCCGGGAAAGCCTCACTCTCGCACGCGAACTCGGTGACAAGTCCCTTATCGCCACCGCACTTTTGACCATGGCAAATATCGCGGGAGTGCATGGCGATCTTGCGCAGGCAGCAGCACGAACTCAGGAAGGCCTCGCGCTTGCACGCGAACTGGGCGACAAATCTCTTATCGCCCTTGCACTACAAAACCTGGGCTACCTCGCCTCGCTTCAGGATGACCTGCCACGGGCGGTTGCACGTACTCAGGAAGGCCTCGCGCTTGCGCGCGAACTGGGCGACAAAATTTCCATCAACCTTGCACTCCACAATCTGGGATACATCTCCTCGCGTCAGGGCGATATAAAGCAAGCTGCCAAATGGTATGGCGAAGGCCTGTCTCATGCGCAGGAGATCGGCGACGAAGCCCAGATCGGCTGGCACCTGATTGGGCTGGCCAGCGTCGCAGCGGCAGAGGGAAAGCCCAGGCGAGCAGCATGCCTGTTTGGAGCAGCAGAGATGCGGCTTGATATCAATGTGAGCATGAACGCCGTGGAGCAGGCTGAGTACACACGTACGGTAGAGGGCGTGCGCGGCAAATTGGGGGAGCAGGCATTTACCGCTGCATGGGCCGAGGGACGCACTCAGACGCCAGAGCAAGCCCTCGCTGCCATCAGCGCGTATCAGGCTCCCCCGGGCTCCTGCCTATCCCGATGGGCTGACTGCTCGTGAGGTGGAAGTACTCAACCTGCTGGCCCAGGGCTTGACCAACAAGCAGATTGCCACGCGCCTGGTAATCAGTTTACGCACTGTGACAACCCATCTCAGCTCCATCTACTCTAAAACCGGGGTTAACACACGCGCTGCGGCCACTCGCTACGCCATACAGCATGGCCTTGTTTGAGTCTCTTAAATCAACCTTCCTCGACGCCTTGCGTGTCAGGTAGTTCTCGCTCTCGCGACTGTAGGAGCAGACCGTACATGCCGGTTAAGCGTCGTTGCTGCCGCCAGCGCACCAAGGCCGCCAGTATAGATCAATACTGCCGGTACAGTCCCTATCACCTGGAGCAGGATGCCTGTGAGTGCGAGTCCAATGGGGTCGCCACCGAAGATGATGAGGCGAAAGACGCTGTTGACCCGTCCTTGCAGCTCGTCTGGGATCAAGGCCAGCCGGTAGCTGAACTGGACAACGCCATAAGTGCTCATGATAGCCGAAAGCGCGGCTGTCACCACGCCAAGCCAGAGTATGTTGGGAGCAAGAATGTAGAGCGGAAACAACAGGGCGATGAGCCATATCGTACTGATTGTCAGTCGTGTAAAGCTGAACCTTTTCTGAAGCAGGCCGCCGAGCAAGGAACCGAGCATAGTGCCAGCACCGCCAACTCCTAATACCAGGCCGGTGATGAACGACGAGGTATGCTGGTGTTGAGCCAGGACGATGACGAGCAAGATCATACCTGACCCTACGACGTGGACGACACAGCCGAGCAGCGCAATAAAACAGAGCAAAGGCTGTTGCCAGAGCCAGCTCAGACCTTCCCGGATCTCAACCCACAATTTGCGTGGAACCCCTCCGCGCTTTTCTTGAAAAGGGACGGTGATAAAGGTGAGCGAGAGTACCGAGACGATATAGGAGACGCTATCAGCCAGAAAGGGAAACAGCCGTCCCAGGCTGTAGAGAATACCGCCAAGGGAGCGACCAAACAAAAAGGACATACTTTGGGTGAACTCAGTTTGTGCGGCAACCGTTGGCAAGTCTTCCTTCCGCACCACCTGTGGCAGGCAGGCGACCTCGGCAATGTTGAAGAAGACGAAGAGCGTGCCCTCTATAAGCGAGACGAGGTAGAGTTGTAGCAGCGTCAGGTGGCCGATGGCGAAGGCCAGGGGGATGCTGCCGAGGCTGATAGCGCGTGCGGTCCCAGCGGTCGATGAGAGCTCCGGCGGGCAGGCTGAAAATGAAGTAGGGGAGTGTGCCGGCAGCCCCGACAAAACCGGCCTGGGCGGGTGAGTTCGTGAGGGCCAGGACGAGAAAGGGGAAGGCGATGTCCGAGACCTGCGTGCCAATGGAGGAGACAATCTGCCCACTCCATAAGAGCAGGTAGTTCCGGTTGTGCCAGAGAGATGCCGGTTGAGCTACCGGCTCATTCGTCGTTGGCACATACACTTCCTTTCAAGAACCGCCAGGGACACATGACCCGGTTCGGCCTGGTACGTTGCTTGCGCCCATCTTATCATCCTGTGCTGGTGAGCGCAATGTTTACGTTGAAGGTTTGAAGGTGAAATGATTTAACGAGAAGATTGACATGCCTCCTTGTTTTCGTCTATGCTTGTCACAGGAGAGCGTGGATAGCAAGCTCTAAGTCAGCCAGCAGGGACAAATCGGAGGAACATGAACACTATTCTCAGTGCCCAAACCGATTCATCGTGGGAAGAGGCCGATCGATTAATTAGTATCTTGCGTAGATGGGGCATTGGCTACCTGGTTGGGGAGAATCATCCCGTTAGCCCCTCCGAGGTGGCAAGAGATCAGTCATCTGGTGTCACATTTGTGAAACGTTTAGCGCGATGCGCGTACCCGCGCGTGCGTGACGCAAGTATCTCGCTCTTCTTGCTGCACCCTGAATTCGCTCCGGCGGTGCTTGAAGCGCTGGAGACGAGTGAACCGGCGGCGGCAGAACAAATTGCTATTCTAACGTTGGCGACCCTTTATCTGCAGCGCTTGTGGTCCCTCCGATTGACCATGGCTCTTGGGCACGCCCCCGGTTTTCCCGAAGAGCCTTTTACTTCCCTGTGGCGCAGTCGCCACCTACCACCTCCAGCGTATCATGATGGGAAATGGGGATTGGTGGCGTTACAAGAGGCCGAACGACGGCGCAGCGGTCTACCATTGAACTATATAGGTGACTGGCAGAATCAGGTGGATCACCTCTTGCAGCAGGAGGAGGCTTATCACCGCGAAGCTACGGGTGCTGTCAGGGAGCTTCTTGAAAAGAAAAATGAAGATGAACAGGAATTTGAGATTGAGATGAGTATGCGCCCAAATGTTGACAGGGAACAGATTGAAAACTTTCTTAAAAACCTGGGGCGAACCTTTCGCAAACCAGGACGCCTCTATCTTGTAGGAGGCGCTGCTCTAGTCCATATGGGGCTGCGGTCTGGCACCACCCAGGATATCGATGTAGAAGTTTCTGAGGATACTACAGACGAGATATTTCCGACTATTTGGCAACTGAGGCGGCAAATGCAAATTGACGTAGAGCCTGTTTCAGCAGAAAAATTTATCCCCCTCCCCAGTCAGTGGATGGTACGGTCGAAGTTCATTGGTCGTTACGGAACAGTTGATGTCTTCTACTTTGACTTCTACAGTATCGCTCTCAGTAAAATCCAGAGGGGAAATACGCGTGATATTAATGATGTCAAGCTTCTTCTTCAAGAGAAAGTCATCACCATACAAGGGCTGGATGACGCTTATAACGAAATACTCCCGCAGGTAGGAAAAGATCCCTACAAGAAGCTCGATCCCAGGCAATTTGCTGCCAACTATGCAGCCGTGCGTCGACTACTCCAGGACTTATAAAGCTGCACAATAGTCTGTGCGGTAGGTTGCTTATTCTTAAAGAAGAGGGGTAACTCTTCAGGACTTCTCGCCGCCTGTGGCGGCACACCCAATCTTGTGTGAGTTGCGGATTTTGCAGCCGCAGGCTGCAAAATCCGCAACTCACACAAGACACTTGCGAACTGCCGGAGGCAGTGAGGAATCAAGAAGAGAGCAAACCTCGATAATTACAAAGAAGGAAAATGTATGCCAACATCTATCTGGAGCCCCGAAATCCAAACAGTATTTGACCAGGCGAGAATGCCGGGCACCAGGCGCGTGCAGGTTGGTGACCAGAGCATTGAAATACCAAGCCCTTTCCCGTCACCGGAAGATTGGCGGGATAGATGGATATACTTTATCATGGTTGATCGCTTCAATAACCCGGGTGCACCACCTCGTCACTTGCCCTGGGATAGCGAGTATGGTGACTTTCAGGGCGGTACGATCAACGGGATACGGCAGCAGCTTGACTACCTGCAAAAATTGGGAGCCGGCGCGCTGTGGCTCTCGCCTGTGCTGAAGAACTGCCAGTATAGCCCCTCTTATCATGGCTACGGCATTCAGGATTTTCTAGCTATCGAGCCTCGTTTTGCCTCAAATCCTGCCCAGGCACAACAGGACCCCCAACTGGCGGAGAACGAGTTACGCCAACTGGTTGACGAGGCCCATGCTCGTGGTATGTATGTGATCTTCGATATTGTGCTTCATCACGTGGGTGATGTCTTTGCATATAAAGACTTTGGCTCGCAAGCGCCATGGAGTGGGCAGCCGTATACGGTTTACTGGCGCGATGAGAACGGTAATAGCCGGCCGGATTGGACCGATGTACCCGCTAACCCACCGGCCAATGCCGCGGTATGGCCGCAAGAACTGCATAGCAATATCTTCTTCCAACGCCAGGGCAACGCCTTTTCTCCTGCGGGCGATCTGATCGATTACCGGGGCGACTTTCAGTCGCTGAAGGCACTCGACACCGACCTGCAGGATAACACGGGTTATCCCACTCATAACATTCTGATCCGTGCTTACCAGTATCTCATCGCCAAATACGATATCGATGGCTTTCGTATTGACACCTTAAAGTACATCAGCCCCGATTTCGAACGAATTTTTGCCAACGCAATGCGCGAATTTGCCCTCAGTATCGGCAAAGAGAACTTTTTTACTTTTGGTGAAGTTTATGACAACGAGGAGACAATTGCGCGTTTTATTGGCCGCAATACGCTGGAAGCAGGCGATCTTGTAGGCGTCGATGCCGCTCTCGACTTCCCACTTTTCTACAAACTCCCGAGCATGTCGAAAGGCCAGCTCGCGCCGAGCGAAGTAGCGAATACATATGCGCATCGCAAGCAAGTGGAGCACGACATACTCAGCACGCATGGTGATGCCAGCAACTTTTTTGTGACTTTCCTGGACAATCATGATCAAAAGCAGCGCTTTTATTATCGCGACCCCGGCAATCCCGATGCATTTGATGACCAGGTTTCCCTTGGTGTCGGGTGCCTGTTCACCTTGCCCGGCATCCCATGTCTCTACTATGGCACTGAGCAAGGTCTCTCAGGTGCTGGAAATATAGACTGGGCAGTGCGCGAAGCGCTATGGGGTAAGCCAGGCGCCTTCGATCAAAACTTTGCTTTTTACCGGGCGATTCAACAGCTTGCGGTCCTGCGCAGTGAGCAACCGGCGGTGCGCTTTGGTCGTTACTACTTTCGTCCCCTCTCGGGTGATGGTTTACATTTCGGTATTTCCACGAGCGCACCGGGTGTGCTGGCTTTCTCACGCATTTTGAATGACGAGGAAGTGCTTATCATAGCTAACACCAGCACACAGGCACCCTGGTCGGGCCAGGTCATTGTCGATTTTTCTCTCAACCCGGCAGGTTCCCATTACCATATCTTATTCAGCAATAAAGGTGCTCCTGCGGAGCCTGGGCCGGTCATCGAGAAGCCCTCTGGCAGTGTCGAGATCACAGAAATAGACGGCACAATCACGCATGGACCGGCGCGTGTTGTTGCTGTGAATTTAGGGCCGATGGAGATACAGATTTTGGGAAGGACAAGGATATAAACATGAGTCTCAACCCGTATACCACACGTGATAAATGACTCCATCTTTATCATCACTTACAAACAAAGACCCATCGTTTGCAAATGCCAACCCTACAGGTCGACCGGTGACACTGCCGTCGTCCTTCAACCAGCCTGTAATAAAATCTTCGGCGGGACCTGCCACTTTTCCATTACTTAGTGGAATGCGTACCACTTTATACCCTGTTGGAACGGTACGATTCCAGGACCCATGAAGGGCAACGTAGAGGCTGTTTTGATAACTCCTGGGGAACATCTTCGCACCTGCAGGGTAGAATGCCATTCCTAGCGGTGCAGTGTGAGCCTGCATCTTGACCAGTGGCTGCTGAATACCACTACAGGCGCCTGCCGATTGACCGTAAGTAGGATCGGGAATATTTCCGGCGTGACAGCGAGGCCAGCCGTAATCACCCTGGTTGATCAATGCGTACACGGTTTCTGGGGGCGTATTATCACCCAGGTAATCGCGTCCATTGACATCAGCCCAGATTTCTTGCGTCGAGGGATTGACGGCCATGCCTACGGCATTGCGCAAACCTCTGGCAAAGAGCCTGCCGTTAGAGCCATCCATATTGTATATCCAGACAGCAGCACGATGGAGGTCGGTCTCGATGCAGACGTTACAATCGGAACCAATGGATACATAAATGTGCTTATCTGGACCAATGAGCACTGTGCGGGTAAAATGCTGTCCACCTTCAGGCAGATCGGTAATGATGCGCTGGATCGGGCCAGCCTTCAAATCGTTGCCCAGGGCCATACGTGCAATACTCGATCCTTCACCAACGTAGAGATAACCTTTATCCATGACAAGGCTGGTAGGATTGTTGAGATTGCTGGCTATCGCTATTGGTTTGCCTGACTTTTTCGGTGATGTTCCTGGCGGCAAAGCAATAACCGAACCAGAGCCACGATCTGCGACGAGCAAGACTCCACCAGGGCCTATAGTGATAAAGCGAGGGATATTTAAACCAGTTGCATAAACGCTGATCTGGAAGCCGGGAGGCAATTTAAGACCAGGGATGCCAGACAGGATAGGCCGTGCTGTAGGAGTAGGCTGTGCGGTAATATGCATGGTGGGATGTGCTGTAGCGGTGGGGGTATTTGAAACACTGGAGCCGCTACAGCCAGATAGTAAGAAAAGGATGAGCAGGCCGTATGCAAGTATTGATAGATATATATGGCGACGCATAAAGTACTTACCTTCTCCTTCGTAACTATTCACGTCACTCTTTTCTTGACTCCTCACTGCCTGCGGCAGTTCGCAAGTGTTTTTGTGTTGGGTGCCGACTTTGCCACCTGCGGCGGCAAAGTCGGCACCCAACACGTGAATGTGCAAGTTCAGTAGGAAAAACGTTACGTGGTAATGCGAGTCGTTTCCTGATAACCAACACAAAAACATTAGCGAGCCAGGGCCTCGAAGCGTTCGATATCGGCACGGATAATAGCCAGGCTGGCGCGCCAGAAATCTGGTGAGCGAAGATCGATGCCAAAGCGTTCTGCCAGGGCTGCGGCATCGGCCAGGCCGGTAGATGAGAGCAGGTCGTCATAGCCGGTTTTGAACGTTTCGGGGTCTTGCTGATAGCGGGCGTAGAGGCCAAGCCCGAAGAGCAGGCCGAACATGTAAGGATAATTGTAGAACGAAAACTCGGTGTTGTAGTAGTGCGGCTTCATGGCCCACATGTATGGGTGCAGCGCCGATGCATCCAGGCCATCACCATACGTCTCGCTCTGGGCCTCCAGCATCAGGGCATTGAGTTCATCGATGGATAATTCACGTTGTTTGCGCTTCTCAAAGAGACGCTGCTCAATGAGAAAGCGGCTGGTAATATCCACCACGACCTGGCAGGAGCCCTGCAGGGAAGCCTCAAGGATAGCGATTTGTTCTTGTGTTCCGGCTCTCTGCAATGCGGCGTTGCGAATGATCGTTTCACAGAAGATGCTGGCCGTCTCAGCCAGGGTCATAGGTGTGTCGCGCTGCAGGGCAGTGCGCTGAGCCAGGTTCAGGTTATGGTAGCCATGGCCTAATTCGTGCGCCAGTGTACTCATACCATCATACGAAGGCTTGTAGTTGGCAAGGACGCGGGACTCATCTCGCCAAAGTGAGATGCAGAAAGCGCCATCAACTTTTCCCGTTCGAGGCTCGGCATCGATCCACTGCTCGCGGAAGGCCCGCGCTGCAAAATTGGACAAGCGAGATGAGAAGGTGCCAAATTGCT
>WNGR01008282.1_pt1 | contig 10988 bp, 10 predicted proteins | sample 5407581 | NCBI WGS metagenome assembly WNGR01 (sample SAMN13153383, study PRJNA577476) | soil metagenome | isolation source: 80 cm soil or saprolite under Garry oak tree replicate 2 | place: USA:California | collected 2016-06-15 | reverse complement strand
CGAAGTCGTCACCCTGATCGGTGCGAACGGTGCCGGAAAATCGACGCTGATGAATTCGATCTTCGGTGTCCCGCGCGCGAGCGGTGGCCGGATCCTGTTCGAGGGGCAGGATATAACGAAGCTTCCATCACATGCGATTGGGAGGCTGGACATTGCCGTGGTGCCTGAGGGGCGTCGCATCTTCCAGCGGATGACTGTCCTCGAGAACCTGCTGATGGGTTGTACTGCGGATCGGCGCACGACTGCGCAGGATCTCGATCGGATGTACGAGATGTTTCCGATCCTGAAGAGCCGAGCCTCGCAGCGTGCGGGGACCCTGTCGGGTGGAGAGCAGCAGATGCTGGCCATCGGACGGGCGCTCATGTCGCACCCGAGATTGCTGCTGCTTGATGAGCCGTCGCTCGGACTCGCCCCGCTCTTCATCCGCAAGATCTTTTCCGTGGTGAAGGAGTTGAACGAGCAGATGGGCATGACGATCCTGCTGGTTGAACAGAATGCTCACCACGCATTGCGCGTAGCCCATCGCGGATATGTTCTCCAGCATGGGGAGATCGCGCTGGAAGGTTCGGGAAGCGAGTTACTTGCCAACCCTGCGGTGCGCGCAGCCTATCTGGAGGGTGATACGGCTCAGCTGGACGCAGCCTGACCGCGCGGCAGGGGAAGGCGAGTATCCGGCGGATATCCGCATCGCCATCGAATCCTCATACGTCTCATGAAGATAGCGTTGGGCGAGGTCCCGTCCCTGCACGTGGCGATAGATTGTGCAGAATTCCGCAGCACCAGCCTTGAACCAGTTCAAGCCGGAGAGCAGTGAACAGTGCAGAATGACGATCAAGAGGTGACGTCGTCGCTACGCGACGAGCTCGAAAAGCGGGGAGCCATCCTCGGCGAGAAACACGGAGGAAGACGGGCGTTAATGGCTCGCCTTCAATGCGAAGAAATTCAGGAGTTATCGGATGAAAGTCCTCATCGTATTTGCACACCCCGAACCGAAGTCGTTCAACGGCGCGCTCAAGGATACTGCCGTCGCGACACTGGAGGCGCTCGGTCACGAAGTTCAGGTCAGCGATCTGTACAAGCTGAACTGGCGCGCGGACCTGAACGTCGACGATTTCACAGGCGACCGTTTGAACGACGATTTCCTCGATCTTTCGGCCGAACAGGAACATATGTTCACGACGTCGACACCGCCAACACCCGATGTTCACGCGGAACAGCAGAAGCTGCTCTGGTGCGACATGGTGATCTTCCAGTATCCGATGTGGTGGTTCGGCATGCCCGCCATCCTGAAGGGCTGGGTGGATCGCGTGATGACGCGTGGGTTCGCCTATGCGACGGGCCGCAAGTACGACACGGGGATGTTCAACGGTAAGCAAGCGATGGTATCGACGACGACGGGCACTGCCTCCAGCTTGTATGAGCCCGACGGCGTCGACGGAGCGATCAATCACATTCTCTGGCCGATTCACAATGGGATCTTCCGCTACCTCGGTTTCGACGTCCTGCCTCCACACGTATCGTGGATGCCGTCGCGGGTGTCGGCGGACGAGCGTCAGGCGTATCTCGACTCCTATGCGACGCGTCTTCGTCAAATCGAGAACACCGAGCCACTGTTCTTCCATCCGTTCGCTGACTACGGTCCGGACCAACGTCTGAAGCCCGGTGTGATCGCACGCTCGGGTTTTCAATGGAATCCTGGCGCAGGGCAGGCACACGATGACGCGGCTGACGAATTCACCCGCAAGGTCGCAAGTGCCGGTTGAACTGGTCATTGCCGGGGGCGCGCGCGTCATTTGCGCGTGCGGTTGTTGTGGTTAACTGAAGGTGAGGGTACGTATGAAAGACCTTGGCATTTTCCGGCAGTTGCACCATGTTTGCATCGTCGTGCGCGATATAGAAAAAGCTGTAACGTTCTATGAATCTGCGGGTGTGGGCCCGTGGAAAGACTTCCCGCCGATGGATGCATATGAACTCAACGGCTATAACCGTGAAGCGTTTCTGCAGATGCGCTACAAGTTTGCGACGTTGGATAACGTGCAAATCCAGTTGTGCCAACCGGGGCAGGGCGATACACCGCAGCGCCGCTTTCTCGACGCACGGGGCGAAGGCGTCTTCCACCTGGGATTCACGGTTGACAGCGTAGACGCGGCTCAGCAACAGGGAATCGACGCTGGCTTGCCTCTTCTTGGATCGGGGCGACTCGACGATCGCAGCGGATTTACCTATTTCAACACCGCTGATAGAGGTGCAGGTGTAACGCTTGAAGTTCGCCAGGCGAGCGCTAACGCGAGCAAGGGCATCAAGAGCTGAGTCCTTCCGGCGCGCACAGCGGAACAAAGGGGGCGATCTGAGTATCGATGGTCCCCCTTTCTGAAGAGAGCAACTTATGCGTCCGTCGCACCCAGCCCCTCGCTCAAATGTAATCGACAGTAGTGCGGCTGTGTCTTTCGGGGAAAAACTGAAGGCTTGCTGCGCCGCCGTGTTCAATCCGCTGGCCGGGATTGAGCGTGAACTCTATGCGCCCAGCAGTGATTCAGCGGACCAGGTTCGAATCGACCCCGCCATCCTGTTGCTTGCTGCCTTGTGGTAAAGGCCTTATTTGGCCGTATGCCGTACTGGTCGTGCTCCCCAGAATGATCACGTCGGATATGCGCCACACAGCGCCTTGAAGAGGTGCTTAGCGCTGGGCACCTACATGCTTGAACGTCCCTTGGGCGGTTGCAACAAGTAGCGTGTCATCGACCCACGCCTCGCCGCGCACAAAGAAGATCGACCTTCCGTTTCGCTCCAGCTCCAGCATGCCGATCGCCTTAACGTGGTGCCCTTGACCCTTGTCGAGGAGGTTCGTCGTCAGAGACAGGGTAAAGGCGTGCTGTTCGACTTCTCCCGGCATCGAGAAGATTCCCGCGTAGCCGGCGGCCGCATCCAGCAAGGTGGTGATTGCACCGCCTTGCAGAACGTGTTGCCGGTTAAGCTTGGTTGCGTCGATCGGCATTGTCAGTTCCGCATAGCCGTCGCGCCATACAGAGGTGCACGCCGAGACTTTCGAGGAAAGGATTGTCGAGCGGGCAATCTTGCATAAGGGGAGCGGGACACATTTGATCGGTCGCGTTGAAAGCATGAGCGCAGCGCACGGCGCTGCATCTGGCGCAGGATGCGCTTGGCTGAACATGACAATGCCCCGGTTGTGTGAACAACGAGGGCGTTATCGGAATGTTGCGGCTCAACGGTCGCTACGCCGTCGAGCACTTCGCTTCATCGCATGACGAACGGATTTGCAGTCTTCACGCCGGTGTTGATCCACACGCTCTTGGTCTGCAGATACTCCCGGATCGCGTCGATGCCGTTCTCGCGCCCGAGGCCGGAGTCCTTATAGCCGCCAAATGGGGACATGTAGCTGACAGCGCGGTAGCTGTTGACCCAAACCATGCCAGCCTGGATTTTTTCTGCTACCCGGATGGATCGACCGATATCCTTGGTCCACACGCCGGCACCCAGGCCAAACCGCACATCGTTCGCGATGGCAACGGCTTCGTCTTCATCCTTGAACCGGATAATAGAAAGCACCGGGCCGAATACTTCTTCCTGAGCGATTCGCATGCTGTTTTTCACGTCACCAAAGATCGTAGGCTCGACGAACCAGCCGCGGCCGCATTCAGGTGCTGTGCCGGGTTTGCCACCGAGCAACAGCGTTGCCCCGTCCTCCTTCGCGGTTTCGATATAAGACAGGACCTTCAGATATTGCGGGCGCGTCGTCACCGGACCGACCTGCGTATCCATTTTCGATGGATCGCCCATCTTGGCGGTGCGAGCGAGCGTCACAAGCCGATCGACGAAGGCATCATAGATGCTGTCCTGCAATAGCAGTCGTGAGCCCGCGATGCACGTCTGGCCGGTCGCGGCGAAAATGCCCGATACGGCGCCGTTCACGGCGTCTTCAAGGTCTGCGTCCTCGAACACGATGTTCGGCGACTTGCCGCCCAGTTCGAGACTGACATGTTTGAACTGACGCGCAGCGGCTTCGTTAATGGCGCGCCCCGTCGAGTCCGCGCCCGTAAACGTGATCTTCTTCACGAGCGGATGTTCAACGAGCTGAGAGCCGACATCCTTGCCGAAGCCGGTGACGACGTTAATGACGCCTGGAGGAAAGCCCGCTTCGGTGAACAGCTTCGCGAACTCGATCGTGGATGCCGAAGTGAATTCCGAGGGCTTAATGACGACAGTGCAGCCCGCAGCCAGAGCTGGAGCGATCTTCCAGGTCGCGAGGAGCAGAGGCGAGTTCCACGGCGTGATCGCCGCCACGACGCCGAGCGGTTCATTGCGCGTGAAATTGAAGTACCCCTTCTTGTCGAGCGGGATGACCGCGCCCTGAATCTTGTCAGCGAGACCGCCAAAGTAGTAGTACCACTGCGGAAGATACTGACACTGCCCGTACATCTCGGCCATCAGCTTGCCGTTGTCCTGTACTTCCAGTTCCGCCAGCCGCTTAGCGTCCCGTGCGATAAGGTCGCCGACACGGTGCAGCAGGAGACCGCGCTGGCTTGGCGTCATCTGCGCCCACGGCCCAGTGCTGAACGCTGCATGAGCCGCCTCCACCGCGCGGTTCACGTCGGCGGCGTTGCCCTTGGCAATCCTCGCCCATGCTTCGCCGGTGAACGGATTTTCGGTATCGAACCATTCACCCGAGGAGGCGGAAACAGATTCGCCGTTAATGTACATTTCGAATTGCTGCATGATTTTGAACGCTCCACTTATGTCAGGCCGCGACAGGCACGCGCCGCTGCGATTCAGCAAGAATTTCCTGAGCCTTAAGGATGACGGGCCGATCGACCATACGGCCGTCGACAGCGACAGCCGCGCCATGCGACGCTGCTGCCGCAGCGAGTACTTTCCTGGCCCATTCCACGTCCTTTGCAGTCGGGACAAAGGCAGCATTGACAGCTGCGACCTGTTTGGGATGAATGCAGAGTTTGGCCCCAAAACCCAACCGCCTGGCGCGAAGCGTGTCGCGTTCGATTTGCGCTGCGTCGTCGAGGGTGATGCTGACCCCGTCAACCGGCGCCAGAAGGTTGCCGATACGCGAGGCCAGCACGATTTGAGACCTGAAATACAACAGCTGCTCATCGTCGCCGTCGATGCCCAGATCCAGCTGGAAGTCGACATTGCCAAATACGAGTCGAGTCGTCAGGCGATGTTGGGCGATCGCGACGACGTTCCGAAACCCTTGGGCCGTCTCGATCATCGGCAGGATGTCGGTCGGCTTGCCGGCGAATTCGCACAGGAAGATATCGTCGATTCGTTCCGTTTTGGGCAGCATCACTGCCTTAACGGAGGGCGCACGACACAGGGTAATATCGTCGCGAAACCACTCGCTGTTGACATCGTTCACGCGCACTGCAATCGGTGTGTCATTTGCGGAAAGCCATTCTGAGAGTGCAGCGCGAGCCACTTTCTTTTCGTCGGGAGGGACGGCGTCTTCAAGATCGATGACAACCACGTCGACGCCCGACGCGGCCGCCTTGGCGAACCGGTCGGGCCGGTTACCCGGAACAAAAAGGTATGAACGGGGGGCGAGATCAGCCATGTTGTGACTCCAGTGAGACTTCGGGGAGCAGCCGTGGAACGACGGGACAATCGGCAAGAGACCATACCGACGCGATCGCATGCTGGATTTCCTCCTCGGCGGCTGCGTTGCCGTAGAGACCCAGCGTAGTGGTTTTATGCTCGAGTTCGGCGCGCGTCAGCGTATTGCCAGGATCGCCTTTCGGGTCGTCGATCCGGCCAGTAAATGTCTGTCCGTCCTTTGTCTGGACGGTGATCTTGCCGATCCATCGCGCAGGATAGGCCGTGTCGACTTCGGGATCGAGTACCATGGAAACCTTGTCGCGGAACTGCGCGATACGGTTTTCCTTGTAGTGCGCGTCGAACTCGCGAACGCCTGCGTGGCCGTATTCGGCGGCCAATGCAAGGACGGTGCCCATTGAGAACTTCGCCTGGTGAATCGTCTTCGGGTCCGTGACCGGTCCGAGAACGTCGATCGCGGCCTGGTGCACATGCGTTACGACCGTTTCAATGTCGCTAGGAGAAAGCTTCTCGCGTCTCAACACATGGAGAAGTGCATCTGCGGCCGGGTGGGTGTGCCGGCAGGACGCATGGAACTTGAAGGAAGTTTCGACGAGCGCCCAACGCTCGCTCAACCGGTCGACAAGCTTCTGCGGGTCCGTCTGCGCCGACATGCCGGCGCCCATACCCTTGACGCCTTCCAGAATGTCCTCCGCGCCGGTGAATCCGTCCGCTGCAAGGTAGGCGGCGAGGAGCCCGTTCGCTGCGGCTTTCGCGGTATGCAACTGCTTGGAATCGGCCGCATCGCGCAGGAACTCCCACAGTCCGGCCGCTTGCGTGCCTGCCGAACCGAAAGCGTGAAGCATCTGTACCTCGTCAAGACGAAGCAGGTTGCCGACGGCGGCTGCGGCGGCCAATGTGCCGACCGTGCCGGTCGTATGAAAAATCTTGTAGTGAGATCGGCCGAGAAACTCGCCGACCCGGATGCCAACCTCATAGCCGGCGACTGAGGCCGCGATGAATTCCTTGCCACTGCGTCCCAACGCCTGAGCCGCAGCCCATGCTGCGGGAAACACAACCGTGGCCGGATGCAGCACCGAACTGTTGTGCAGGTCATCCTGTTCTGCAAAGTGCGACGCGGCGGCATTCACCATGGCCGCAAACAGCGGGCTTGTCGTGCGGCGCGATATCAGGATTTCGCAGGGGCCCGATTGCGGGCCAAAATCCAGCGCGAGCTTCTGGATCGATTCCACCGGGCGGGCGCCGCGTCCCGCCAACGCTGCGCCGAACCAGTCCAGAAAAAGGTCTTCGGTGCGTCGTACGACTTCCGTGGGAATCTGTTCGTATTTCAGATTGGCTGCGAAGGCAGCCAGGATTTCGGTATTGGTCATGTCAGGGTTCCGGACGAGATGACTTCATCAAACAACGGCCGCATTGCGTAGGTCACGGATCATTTCAGGCATATAGCCCAGTTCCAGAAGGAGCGCTTCTGTGTGTTGACCGAGGGCCGGGACAGCACCCAGTTGCATTGCTTCGACATGAGCGATGCCTGGCGGAAGCAGCGCCGGAACATCACCTGTCGGCGTTCCGACCGTGGTCCAGCGTCCTCGTGCTTTCAGCTGCTCATGCGTCCAGACGTCCTCCATCGAGTTCATCCGTGCATTGGCAATCTGCGCAGCATCGAGCCGACGGATGACCTCCTCCGATGACAATTCGCTGAATGCGGCGCAGATGATGTCTCTCAACGCCTCGCGAGCGGCTACCCGTTTCGAGTTCGAGCTGAAGCGTGATTCAATCGCGAGTTCCGGGTCGAGCAGTACCTTCGAACAGAACACCGCCCATTCACGCTCGTTCTGCAGGCCGAGCATCACCGTCTTGCCGTCTCCCGCCGGGAAGGGGCCGTACGGGTAAATCGTCGCGTGAGCTGCGCCGGCGCGAGGAGGTGGTGACGCGCCGTCGTAGGCGTAGTACAGGGGATACGACATCCACTCCACCATGCTTTCGAGCATCGAAACGTCGATCTCGCGCCCCAGCCCCGTCTTCGCGCGTTGCAGCAGCGCCGAGAGGATATTGGTGTACGCGTACATGCCTGCGGCAATGTCTGCGATAGAGCAACCCGCCTTCGCGGGCGAATCGGGGCCGCCGGTAATTGACAGAAAACCCGATTCGCTCTGGATGAGCAGGTCGTACGCCTTCTTGTCGCGGTAGGGACCGTCCGAACCATATCCGGAGATGTTGCAGACGATCAGCTTCGGATACCTGTCGTGCAGTGCCTCGAAAGACAGACCCAAGCGCGCGGCGGCGCCAGGTGCCAGATTCTGCACAAGCACGTCGGCGTCTCGGAGCAGACCGTCCAGGATGGCTTCAGCCTGTGGCGCCTTGACGTCGAGAGAGAGGCTCTCCTTCGAACGATTGCACCAGACAAAATGGGAGGCCAGCCCGTTCACTCTTTCGTCATACGCACGCGCGAAGTCACCCACTCCGGGACGCTCAACCTTGATCACCCGTGCGCCAAGGTCGGCCAACTGGCGCGTACAGAAAGGCGCTGCGATTGCATGCTCGAGCGTGATGACCTTAACCCCGTCCAGCGGTTTCATGACAGCCTCCTTAGAATGAACGCGGCAGTCCCAGCAGATGCTCGGCCACATACGAGAGAATCAGATTCGTCGAGATCGGTGCGACCTGGTAAAGGCGGGTTTCGCGGAACTTGCGTTCGACGTCGTACTCGTTGGCAAAGCCAAATCCGCCGTGGAACTGAAGGCACGCGTTGGCGGCTTCCCATGAGGCATCTGCGGCAAGCAACTTCGCCATGTTGGCTTGCGCGCCGGCCGGCTGCTTTGCGTCGAACAGCTCGCATGCCTTGTAGCGCATGAGGCTCGCGGCTTCGACGTTGATGAATGCGCGGGCGATCGGGAACTGCACACCCTGGTTCTGTCCGATTGGCCGGCCGAACACGACACGCTCCTTGACGTACGCGGTTACCTTGTCGAGGAACCAGTACCCGTCGCCGATGCATTCGGCGGCGATCAGCGTGCGTTCGGCATTGAGGCCATCAAGGATGTACTTGAAGCCCTTGCCTTCCTCGCCGATGAGGCTGTCTGCCGGAATCTCAAGATTGTCGAAGAACAGTTCGTTGGTCTCGTGATTGACCATGTTAGGAATGGGCTGCACTGTCATTCCATTTCCAACTGCCTCGCGCAGATCGACCAGAAAGATAGACATCCCTTCAGATTTCTTTGCGACCTTGTCGATCGGTGTAGTGCGGGCCAGCAGGATCATCAGATCGGAGTGCTGGACACGCGAAATCCAGACCTTCTGTCCGTTGATGACGTACCGGTCGCCTTGACGGACCGCGGTCGTCTTCAGCTTCGTCGTATCGGTGCCGGTCGTCGGCTCGGTGACACCCATCGACTGAAGCCGGAGCTTGCCGCTAGCGATCTGCGGCAGATAGTGGTCCTTTTGTTCCTTCGAACCGTGCCGCAACAAGGTGCCCATGTTGTACATCTGGCCATGACAAGCCCCCGAATTGCCGCCGCTGCGGTTGATCTCTTCCATGATGACCGACGCCTCAGTCAGGCCGAGCCCCGATCCGCCGTATTCCTGCGGGATCAGCGCGGCCAGCCAGCCGGCGTCGGTCAGTGCCTGAACGAACGCCTCCGGATAGGCTCGCTCCTCGTCGATCTTCCGGAAATACTCGGGCGGAAAGTTCGAGCAAAGGTCGCGGACGGCTTCACGGATGTCCTGGTATGAGTCAACGGTGTGCGTCACTTGGTGTCTACTCCTGTCGTATCAATGTTCAAAGGGCAATGACTGATGCCCGTAGCTTTGCGGTCGCTTCGACGCACAGAACGCCGGCCTCATTGACTGCCCACAATCGGACTTCGTCTGTGTCAGGCAGACGCGCAGCACAGACCTGAAAGGGTGCGTTATCGAAAAGAGGATTTACCGCCTTGAACGAGAACGACGCGACGTCCTCGTCCGGTGCGCTGCGCGTCACGAGATCGACCAGGAGAGTTGCGGTGAGCGGGCCGTGTACAACGAGTGCGGGATAACCTTCCTTGCTGGTTGCATACGCCCGGTCGTAGTGAATGCGATGACCGTTGAACGTGTCTGCCGAATAGCGGAACAGCAGAACCGGGTCAGGGACTATCGTCCGGCTCCACGTCGTTTCGACCGGGGCCAGCGGGCTTGTCGCGGGCGTGAAAGGCTCGTCCGCGGCTTCGCGATAGACGACGTCCTGTTCCTCGGAGATGAGCGGCCCTTCGTAATCTTCAAGTTCGTGGCGGATGCGAACAAACACCAGCTTTCCGCTTCGACCGTCCTTGCTGGCGACGTCGATAATCTGAGACGTGCGCGTCACCTGGCTACCGACTACCGGGAGGCGCTCGAACCGGACCCGGCTTCCCGCCCACATGCGCCTGGGTAGCGGAATGGGTGGAAGGAACCCGCCGCGCTGCGGATGTCCGTCGGCGCTGATATGCGATTGCGTCGCGATATGGGGGAAAAGAGCCCAGTGCCAAAGAGGGGGCAACGTTTCCCCCGCCTTCGGCGCACGCTCGTAGTCCAACGTCGCGGCCAATTGTTGGGCAAGGCGAGGGGAGACCAGATCACTCTCGGTCTGCGTGCGGCCGATCCATGAGCGCAGGTGATCGTTGTTGGAGGGCATTTGCAGTCCTTTAGCGTCAGTCACAATAGATTGACGCACCGGACTGCTGACTACAATTTGTGTGTGGAGAAGGGGGCTTTAAGCAGAGCCTAACTGGTTGCTGATGTCAGGCTTGCACCGTGCCAGCGCACTTCTGGGTCAGTTGATCGACAAGTTCGCGCGCGAACGAGGGGAGGAGATCGAGACTGCGCACGCAAATGAGCAGGTCGCGGGTTGCCCATTCATCCTCAATCTCGACCAGACGGATCTGCATGGTCTTCGCGTAGCGTATGGCCGAAGACCTTGGCAATACGCCGATACCGACATTTGCTTCGATCATCCGGCAGAGCGCTTCAAAATTTCCAACTTCGATTCGCACGTGCAGCTTCGTATGCAGATCGCTGGCGACGCGGATCAGGAATGTGTGGATTGCACTGGCCTCGGGCAACCCGACGAAGTCATAGTTCGCAACGTCGCGAAATGGCGTCGATTCACGTTCGGCCAATGGATGCGAGGTCGAGACAGCGAGTATCAGGCGATCTGATCGATAGGGAAGTGTCTGTAGCGACTCGGGACGTACATTGCCCGCAACGATACCCACGTCTGCCGTGCCTTCGCTGACGGCGCGCACGATATCGTGACTCAGACGCTCGCGGAGATCGATGTTGACGTCAGGATGGCTCGCCAGATAGTCCCTCAGATCATTGGGCAGGAACTCGGTCGTGGCCGTCGTGTTGGCAAAAATGCGGACATGTCCCTTAACGCCGCGCGCATATTCCTG
>WNGR01038561.1_pt1 | contig 10989 bp, 10 predicted proteins | sample 5407581 | NCBI WGS metagenome assembly WNGR01 (sample SAMN13153383, study PRJNA577476) | soil metagenome | isolation source: 80 cm soil or saprolite under Garry oak tree replicate 2 | place: USA:California | collected 2016-06-15 | reverse complement strand
TTCGCCGACCTGCGCGCCCGGGCCAGACGGTTTAGCATCCGCCGGCTCTACTTTCACAGCCGCGTCATCGGTTTCGCGGGTTGGTTGGCAGATGAGTTCCCGGACGCCGATCCGACCGCCCTACCACCCGCCGAGCGGCTCCGGCTCGCCCAGCGGTACTCGAAATCAACCATGCCCAACGACAACACCCGGCCGCTGGACCGGCTGCTGCGGATGTACGTCGACAGGGGTTGTCAGGTGCTCGGCGTGACCTCCGGGTGGTCCCTCGACCGGCTGTCGCTCGGATATGGCGTGCTGTGCCGCCGAGATCTTCCCCCACAACCAAGGAGTGCTCCCGCATGAGTGCCAGGACGCAGCCCATCCTCGACACCGTCATCGACCTGATACGTACCTCGTCGGACCGGGTCCTGCCCGATGAGATCATTACCATGGACACCATGGTCCGGGCCGATCTCGAGCTGGACAGCATCGATCTGGTCGGGCTCGCCGGCCGGCTGCAGGCCCGTTATGGTGACGTGGTCAACCTCAGCGCCTTTCTAGGCGGACGGTGCCACCGACATGCGGGTGGGGCACTTCGTCGAGTTCATCGCGCGGGCCTTGGACCGACCGGCCACGGAGCCGGCGTGAGCCGGCCGGCCGGAGACGACACCGACCCGGTGGACAGGTTCGTCATTGTCAGCACCGGTCGGTGTGGCTCGACCATGCTGTCCGACCTGATCAATGAGGAGCCGGAAACCCTTGTCGCCAACGAGTTCCTGGTGCCCCTGAGCGTCGGCCTCGACGGTGCGGTCGGGGCGACACTCACCGGCGCCGACTACTGGTCCATGCTGGCCCGCCCGCATCCGCATGGGCAGACCCTGCACCGCATCGGAGCGGTCCTCCCTGGGGTCCGCTACCCGGCGCACGGGCGCTATGCTGACAACCTCGACGATCTGCCGATCCTCCTGGTCTGCGTGCTGCCAGCGATCTCCGCCGATCCCGATCGGCTGTTCGACGCGCTGGCCGGCCAGGTGCCGCGATTTCCGACCCAGACGGCCGGCCGGCACCATCAGATGCTGCTCGATCTGTTGGCCGCCCTGCATGGCCGGCGACGGTGGGTCGAGCGGTCGGGGGCGTCGTGCATGCTGGCCGAGACGATCTTGCGGAGCTTTCCCACGGCCGGGATCGTGTTCCTGACCCGTGATCCGGCCGTCACCGCGGAGTCGATGAGCCGGCACCCGGTGTTCCAGCTCGCCGCAGCGAGGTATGCGTTCGCCGCACAGTACGGCCGGGACCCGTACCGCCCTGACCCTGATGGACGGCTTGGTGTGGACGGATTCGCGGACGTTCCGGCGGGCCTTCGCCGTTTCCTGCCACAGACGTTGACCGCTGAGGCATTACGGGAGTGGGGCGAGAACGTACATTGGTTCGAGATGTCCTGCCGGTTCTCGATGGCGCGGACGGAACAGGCGCTGCTCGACCGGCCGCCGCCGGCGCTACTGCGGGTGCGCTACGAGGACCTGGTCGACCAGCCGCTGCGGGAACTGACCCGGCTGGGTACGTTCCTCGGCTTCACCGATCCTTCCAACTGGGCCGCCGCCAATGCGCCGCGGATCCGTTCCGCTCCTACCGGACCGCGCGGCTGCTAGTAGTACTATGTTATGTGTTGGCGTCCATTGTGGATGGCGGTTGACTTCGTGGTGTGACTCCGGAGCAGATCGAGCAGGTGCGTCCGCGGTTGGTCGAGTTCACCGTGGAAATGTTGGATGGTGCGGTTCGGCGGTCGGATCAGCGGGCCAAGGGCGAGTTGTATCTGCGTGGCCTGTTGACCGATGGTGCGCGCAATGCCCGGCCAGGCGGCCCCGAGTCTGCCAATTCCGTTACCGAAACCTGTAACGAAACAGATACTCTACAGCGATGCTCCCGCTGTGCCAGTGGTGCCACACATCCCTGCGTCACCTGTCCAACACCGGCCGTCCCCGCCGCTACTGCGACACCCGCTGCCGCGTCGCCGCGCACCGCCACCGCCAACTCGCCGACCTCTACCACCAACCATGGCAACGACGCGCACTCGCCGAAGGCTGGCGACCACCAACCCCCTAACCCCAACCGACCACCCAACCACGACCTAACAAAGTACTACTAGTAGTACCTTGTTACGTGGTGGCGTGTCGTGTTGATGTCCATTATGGATGGTGGTTGACTTCGTGGTGTGACTCCGGAGCAGATCGAGCAGGTGCGTCCGCGGTTGGTCGAGTTCACCGTGGAGATGTTGGATGGTGCGGTTCGGCGGTCGGATCAGCGGGCCAAGGGTGAGTTGTATGTGCGCGGCCTGTTGACCGATGGTGCGCGCAAGTCGATGCAGCCGATGGCCGAGCGTCTTGGGGTGGATCATCAGGGGTTGCAGCAGTTCGTGACGTCTTCGACGTGGGACCACGACCTGGTCCGGGCCAACGTGGCGCGGTGGGCGGTGGATGCGATCGACCCGGCGGTGTATGTGGTCGACGATTCAGGCTTCCCGAAGGACGGCACCGCCTCGCCGTGTGTGGCCCGCCAGTATTCCGGGACGTTGGGCAAGACCGGCAACTGCCAGATCGGTGTGAGTGTGCAGATGGCTACCGACCACGCGTCCCTCGCGGCGAACTGGCGGCTGTTCTGCCCCGCCTCGTGGGACGACACCACGATCGAGGACCCGCAGGCCGCGCAGGCCGCGCAGGCGGTGCGGGAGCGACGGACCCGCGCCGGCATCCCCGAGCAGGTCCGGCATCGGGAGAAGTGGCGCCTCGCCCTGGACATGCTCGATCAGATGACCGACGAGTGGGGGCTGCCCAAGCTGCCGATGGTCGGCGACTCAGGCTACGGCGACGCCACCGAGTTCCGGCTGGGCCTGGACGAGGGCGGCTTCGACTACGTGCTGGAGGTCGACCCGACCGCTGGCGCCCACCCGCACGAGGCCGTCCCCGTCACCGCGCCGTATCACGGGCGGGGCCGCCCACCTGTACCCGGCTACCCGGACAAGCCCGTCAACCTGCGGGCCCTGGCGTTGGCGGCCGGGCGCGGCGCGCTGCGTCAGATCACCTGGCGGCGCGGCACGAAGCGCAGTGCCGCCAACCCGACCGCGGCGATGCGCTCCCGGTTCCTGGCCGTCCGGGTCCGGCCCGCCAACCGCAACATCCCCCGCAACGCCGACGGCAGCCTGCCCGACTGCTGGCTGATCGCCCAATGGCCGCCCGGTGCGGCCGAACCCGTCAAGTACTGGCTGTCCAACATGGACGCCCGCACCCCGCTGAAGACCATGGTCCGGTTGGCGAAGATCCGGTGGCGGATCGAACACGACTACCGCGAACTGAAGACCGGCCTCGGCCTGGACCACTTCGAAGGCCGCTCCTACACCGGCTGGCACCGCCACGTCACCCTCGTCGTGCTCGCCCAAGCCTTCTGCACCCTGGTACGCCTGGACCCAAAAGCGGCTGCGCCGGCCTGATGTGATGAAGGAGCGGGGCTTCCGCTCCTCGTGAACCTTCCTCTGGGCGTGCCGTTGGGCGTTCACTCGGAGGTGTTCACGTCCGTCACGACGTTGGAGGCCCCTGTGAACACAGACTACGACGGCCGGCAGGTAGTGGGTATCGATCTGCACCGGCGGCGCAGTGTCATCGTCCAGCAGACCGAGACCGGTCAGCGGTTGGGCGTCACGCGTATCGACAATGACCGTTCGCCTTGGCTGAGCAGGTCGCAGGCTGGCGCGAGTCCCCGCAGGTGGTGTTGGAGGCAACGTACGGCTGGTACTGGGCCGCCGACGTCCTGGCCGACGCGGGCGCGCAGGTCCACCTGGCCCATCCGCTGGGTGTGAAGGGGTTCGCCTACCGGCGGGTCAAGAACGACGTGCGTGATGCTGCGGATCTTGCGGATCTGCTGCGGATGGGCCGGCTGCCTGAGGCGTGGATCGCCCCGCCGGCCACCCGCGAGTTGCGGGAACTGGTGCGCCACCGCGCCAAACTCGTCGCGCTGCGGTCGGGGTTGAAGGCCGGGGTGCACGCGGTCCTGGCCAAGTGCGGCGTCACCGTGCCGATGGCCGACCTGTTCGGTGTCGCCGGGCAGCAGCTGCTCGACGAACTGCGCCTACCCGACGTGTACGCCGGACGGATCACCTCACTACGCAGGTTGATCGACGCGTTCGGCTTCGAGATCGACCTGTACGCCAAGATGACCACCGCCCGGCTGGCCAGCAACCCCGGCTATATCGCGGTGCAGGCCATCGGCGGTGTCGGCCCGATCCTGGCCGCCCTGTTCGTCGCCGAGATCGGTGACGTTCACCGCTTCACCCGCCCCGAGCAGTTGTGCTCCTGGGCCGGGCTGACCCCACGCCACCGCGAGTCCGACACCAAGGTCCACCGCGGGCGGATCACCAAACAGGGCTCCACCCTGGTGCGGTGGGCCGCGGTCGAGGCCGTCCAACGCGTACGCCGCGGCCCGATCGCCGCCACCAAGGCCCGCATCGGCGAACACCGCGGCGCGAACATCGGCAAGGTCGCCGCCGCCCGCAAACTCCTCACGCTGGTCTACTACGGCCTACGCGACGGACACATCCGTTGCCTGGCCCGAGCGGCGTGAGCACAGTCTGGACGCAGCCAGGACGCGAGGTCGAAGAGGGTCTGACCCCCACCGGCCGGTGGCGCGGTCGACGTGTCTGATTGACCCCGCCTGGCTGCGGCCGTACCACTCCATGCCGCCCTACGCCGGCGGCGAAGGGATGACCGGCAACCAGACCCCCGTCTGACAGTTGCCACCCGTCCGCACCGGACGATGGAGAACACGCCCCCCCACAACCAAACACCCCCCCGTTCCCGGCGGCACGATCATGCGCCACCCGGAGCCGGCGTCAAGGCCAAACCCCCTGCGGGGGTCGACCTACGGTCGAGCCTTGACCCCGACCCCTCAATGGCGTTTGTCAGCACCGAGCCGGGAAACGAGGAAAAACCGGTCAAAACCACCCCGGAACCGGGGTTGACACGGCCCCACTCCTTCAGGGATGACCCTCTACGCGGTACTGCGCGAGCTGCAACACCTGCTCGCCGTCATGACCGGCGCCTGCCACACCTGCCAACGCCGGCTAACCACGCCCGGCCAGACCCTCCCACCAACCAGCCAGTTCCGTTACCCAATCTTGTAACGAAACCGGTAACCTCCAGTGATGTCGACCGGGCTCTGCCAGTGGTGCCACACACCCCTGTACCACCTGTCCAACACCGGCCGCCCCCGCCGCTACTGCGACACCCGCTGCCGGTCGCCGCGCACCGCCACCGCCAACTCGCCGACCGCTACCACCAACCATGGCAACGACGCGCACTCACCGAAGGCTGGCGACCACCAACCCCCTAACCCCAACCCACCACCCAACCACGACCTAACAAAGTACTACTAGCAGCCCGGCTCGGTCTGCTCGCTGGCATCGGGTGTCCAATCGTCGATGTCGCCGGGCCGTGGCGCGGGCCGGCCTTGGTCGTTCCAGAACCCGGTCTCGATGTTGTCGGCGAGCAAGGCGGCGTTCCGTGCGGCGCGCTCGTCGGGCTCGGGGTAGGCAAGGTCGCGGGTCATTTTGGTGGTCACGTTGCGGTCTCCAGAGCGGGTGAGGCCAGCAGTCGGCGCTGCGCCGGAGGGCGGCGTGGTGCGGACGCGTGCCAAGTGGGTGCCGACCTGGCGACGCCGCAGCCGGACAGAGTGCAGCAGTTCGGCCCCGTCGTGGCGGTGCGCAGGTCGTCAGTGGCGACCGCCCCCACTACGACGGCGCACTTCGTCGCTCGGCGGACGTCAACGCGGCCTGCGTAGCCGACAGATCGCGCTTCAGCCGCCGCGCCTCGATCACCGCCGTGTCGCGCTCCAGCGTCTGCTTCCGGTTGGCAGCTTCCAGGTCGCAGATTCGATCTTGCAGTGCACCGATGCGATCGAGTTCGGCGGCGCTGATCGTTGCGTCCATTTGGTCCGCTCGGGCCTGCGCGAGCGCTTGTCGGACGACACGCAGCTCGTGGACGAGGTTCTTGTTGCGGGCCAGCAACTGCGCGTTCTCGGTCTTGAGCTGCTCGGCCAGCTCGGTCTGTCCGGCTGCCGCCGCGGTGATTCTGTCCTGCCGGATCTGCGCGCGGACCCGGTCGGCGTTCGCCTTGACGTCTGGGTGTTCGTAGAGCCAGTTCTCGTGCACGTCCGCCAGGGTGTGGATCGCCGCATTGGTCAGCTGCCGGCCGGTGCGCTCCATTTGGTGGATCGCGGCCTCGACGCGTTGTCGTGCCTGACGGCTGCGGGCGCGGTTGCGGTCGATGGCCTTCATGCGCCCGCTGATCAGAACCTCCGTGCGGGTTGGCTTCTTCACGGTCATAGCAGCACCAACTCGCGGCCGGCCGTTGCCGCCGTTTCGGCCGCGGCGAGGGGATGGAAGGTGCGCTCGTCAACGAGAGCTCGGACGGGACCGCGTCTGGATCCCATTGGTTCCAGGAGTTCCCGATCGATGCGCTCCATGCGGTCGAGGGTGACCCAGATCATCTGCCGGTCGTCGTCGGTGACCATGTCGCTGGAGCGGATCTCTTGCTCCAGGACCGCAATCAGGTCGTCGAGGCGTTCGACTTCCAGTTGCAGCTTGACCGCCAACGCGGTGGCCAGCACGCCTTGCGGCATCAACCGAGCCCGCTGCCGGGCGAGTAGCCGGGCCTTGCGGTGCCGGGTCCGATGCAGGTCCGGCAGGTCGCTGACGGTGGCGCGGAAGAAGAAGCAGTTCAGGCATTCGCTGCCGAACTGGCAGGCACGTCCGTGGCGCGCCACGTTGCCCTTCTCGGCGCAACTGCCGCAGTCCATCGTCGCCCGGGTGATGTCCTCATGATCGGTCAGCGTTGTCGGGATCGGCAGAAGCACCACGTTCCCGTCGCTGGTGATCCGCGCCGATCGGGCTTGCTCCAGCTGCTTGAGACCTACCCACTGGTCGGCCATGGTCGGTCGGGCGTAAACCTGCGTGCTCAGCAGTTTGTCGTGGCCCATCAACCTCTGGATCGTGTCGAGCGGCACGCCGGCGTCGTGCAAGTCTTGGCCGAAGGTGTGCCTCAGCGCGTAGGCGGTGAGCCGCAGCAGGGGAAATCGGGCTCCGTCCGGCCCCACGATCGTCGGAGTTGGCTGAATGCCCGTGTGGCCTTTCTCGCCCTTACCAACCCAGGCTCGTATCCAAGAGTTGATCACCGAGCCGTTCAGCGGCACGGTGCCGTCCCGGTTGTTGACCGACTTCGGGAACAGCCGCAGGTTGGGGTTGAGTGGCTCTCCCGTGCCGTCGAACCACCTCGGGCAGGTGTGGCGCAGCCAATCCTGCTGGCGTCGGATCACGGTGGCGGCCCGCTCGAACACCGGGATGTCCACGATGTGGCCGCCCTTGCCGTCCTTGAGCCGATCGGTGTAGCGCAGCCGCGGGTAGGTCCGCTCTTCACCGTTGATCACGTCGGTGACCACGGCCAGACAGTTGAACGGGAAGTTCATCTGGTCCTCTGGCCGGCGTCCCAGGTGCATCAGCAACTCGACGGCGTTGCGGGCCGTGCCGTCAGCGCCCAGAAGCGGCAGGTGTGCGCTGAGCTGATCGAACACCACCGGTGGGAGTGCCTTGTCCTCCTCGGTCAAGCCTTTGGCCTGCCGGTTCAATCGTCCTTCCTCGTCCTGGCTGGTGATCTGCGTCTTGCTCACTCGCCAGCCAGGTGCATGGCCGCCGATCTCTCGCAGGTACTCGATGTGGGTCAGCAGGATCGTGTTGAGCTGGCGCAGGAAGTTGCCCCGGTTGGACGTGGTCATGAGCAGCACCTGTCTGGCGCTGATCCGGCTGTTCGGGTGTGGAGGGATGAGCCGGGCTGCGATCAGGGTGCGCAGGTAAGCACTCCACCAACGAAACAGCCGCCCGCCCTCGGCGATCTTTGTGGCGCCCAGTCCGAGTGCGGCGACGTGACGGATGTGCAGCGTCGCCAGTTGGACCAGCCACGGCTGGGTCACATCAGAGATGTCAACGGTCCGGTTGCGGTACTTCGGGTTCAGGATCCCCAGCCGGATCACCGGCCGTTGCAGCTCATCGTCACCGGTCGCCAAGGCCCAACGGGCGCGATCGATCCAGCGCACCAGCCGGGTCCAGTAGACCTCTTCCAGCTCGCTGGGATCGATGTCGCTGATGGCACGGCCGGCGCCGTGGTCACGCAGCCAGTTGACCGCGTGTTTGGTGTTACCGACCGAGACGACGACGTGCTCACGGTAGTCCGTCTCGATCGCCCAGCACACCTGGTGGAACTGCGCCTCGTCCAGGCCGCTCAGGTCGATCAGATTGAGCGGTGTCGTCTCCTTGATCGGCTGCGGCACCGCGACCCACGCATCAACATCTGGTTTCCCAGCTCTGCGCCAGCGCTTGGAGTGGGCCGAGCACAGCCGGTGCGACGGCGCACACGCCCAGCGCGGGCAGGATTCGGTCTCGTTCTGCGTTGCCCTGCAACGCCCGTAGGTCGGCAGCGGAACCGGGTTCCTCGCCAGGTACTGCTCCAGCGTCAGGTTAAGCCGCCTCATCTCGGAGACGTGTTGGTGGCACAGTCCAAGGCCGCTGTCGGCGGTTCGCTCGAAGCCGGGCACCCGACAGATCCGACACAGGCCGCGTTCGATGCTTCCCATGGAGCAGCGCGTAGGACCGTAGGACTGCGGCACCGTGTGCCACGGCTGTCCGGGTTGGAACGTCCACACGCGCGTATGCAGGTTCAATCCCAGCGTCTGGCACAGGTCCCAATCGGGTTGCAGGTCGACGGCCTTGAGTTCGTACTTGTCGGCCGGCCCCCAGAGCGCCGATCCGGCATTCGGACCTGCGATCTCAGCGGTTGTCAATGCGTTCCTGCCGCGCGTTGTCCAGGCGCAGCACCGCGGCTGCTACGGCTTCATCAGAGGTCTTGCGGTAGGCGTCCTGCGACTCGATGCGGGCGTGCCCGAGGAGCCGCTGGAGCAGGTCCGGCGCCATGTCCGCGTCGGCGGCTTCCTGCCCGAACCCGTGGCGCAACTGATGAGGAGTGACGTGTCGAAGACCCGCCCGCTTAGCCACGACCTTCACCATCTCCCGGACCGCCGAACTGCCCAGCGCTTGTCCCTCGCGACCCATCGGGCCGGCGAACGCGAGCAACAACCATGTCTGCTCTGCCGCGCCGCGAATCGCAGCGCGTTCCTCAAGCCAAGCCCACCACAGCTGGACCACGGCGGCACCCATCGGGACGGCGAACGGATCTCGGCGCTTGACTCCGTCGTGGTGCGGGTGATCGACCGCCGGCTCGACATGCAGGTGCGGGCCCATCCGATGCGACGGGCAGGGCACGGCGTCCGGCATGGCGTGGATGCGGTCCCTCTTGAGCGTCACGACCTGGCCCACCCGCAGCGCGCAGTAGCGCATCAGGGCCAGGCAGAATGCGTCCCTGGCGGAGGTCACCTGACTGATCAACAACGCGAACTCCTCGGCCGTCACCGGCCGCCGCTGTTCGCGGTGCTGCCGCACCCACCGGTCGGCAGTGGTCGTGCCGGACCGGATGACGTAGCGCGACCGCAGCCGAACCTCTGGCCCGCTCCAGTCGGCTCGCAAGTGCGCCGACAGCGCTGGCTCGTCGGTAACCTCGAACAGCAGTGACATGACATCGCCGCTGACCAGCTCATGCAGAACAGCGAAGCGATAGAGCCCATTGATCGCCGTCATCATGCTCTGCAAGGTCTGGCGAGACGGCCCCGCCATTCCCCGGCCCGGGTTCGCACGCCGCAGGGCTCTACGCCACAGCAGGAACTCGTCCATGTCCGCCGCGAACGCTTCCCAGCTGAGGTCTTTCACCCGCCGGTACTGGATCGCTGGCACCAGCCAGCCGGCGTAGTCCTTGGTCGTCTTCTCGCTCCGGCCCCGGCCGACCACGAGGTTCCGCAGATACTGCTCAACCACCGGTTCGCGCTCCATGGTCAGGCCGACCAGCGGCGCCCAGAACGCCAGGTCGCCGCCGAGGTCCTTCCGGACGAGTCGAACCGCTGGCACGTCGTTGTGCATGGTCGAAACATAGTGCTTTGTACCGAAATACTCCCGTACCACGCCCCTGTGTCATGGAAACCGAGCGAAACTCCCTGCGCTTGGCCCTCCTCGACCAAACCTCCCCGGAGCTCGGGGAGGCTTACCCCACCGCAACTAATGCAGAAGGTACGGGGTCAGGAGGTCGGCCACCGCTACGTCGAACGCCGGCTCTGCGCGTTGGGTGCCCGACCCCTGCGGGCCGGGATGAACCCGGCCGGGTGGCTGCTCGACGCCCTCGGCGACGTGCACGCCGTGCGGCTGCGCCATGGCGGCAACCTGCGTTACGCGATGCTCACCTCGCGCGCCGCGCGCCGCCACGTCCGGCTGCGCCTGCCCGGCGACCGCGACGCGTACGGCGGCTGCGCACTGGGCACCCTCACCCACCTGGCTCGGCGCGGCATCACGGGTCTGCCCTACCCCAAGCAGGTCGACCCTTGCCCGCACCAACCCGGCCGGCGGGCGGTGCCCCGATGAACGTGGACACCATCCCGCGGATGGCCTGCCGGACCTGCGGCGTGCCGCTCAACCGGTACGCCGACCTGGACAGCGGCCAGGTGCGATACACCCACCCGCTCGGCATGGTGCTGGAACCGGCGGGCCACCAGCCGGACCCGGCGCCGCTGGACGAGGTCGACGCCCGGCACGTGTGCGACTTCTGCAGCGACGAACGCATCTGCTACACGCTGCGGACCGCGCCGATCAGTTCGGTCGCCGACACCCCGGGCGGCCGGATCGTGGAGCGCTACGGCACCGACTGGTCGGCGTGCTTCGTGTGCGCCGGCTACCTGCGGGCCCGGGATTTGGACGGGCTGGGCCGGCGGCTGCGGCAGGTCGGTCCCGGCTGGACCGCATCGCCGCCGCGGCGGCCCGGGTCATGCAGCAGGCCGTGCTGCAGAGCCTGCTGCCCGGCGTGAGCGTGGCCGCGA
>WNGR01014217.1_pt1 | contig 10989 bp, 11 predicted proteins | sample 5407581 | NCBI WGS metagenome assembly WNGR01 (sample SAMN13153383, study PRJNA577476) | soil metagenome | isolation source: 80 cm soil or saprolite under Garry oak tree replicate 2 | place: USA:California | collected 2016-06-15 | reverse complement strand
GAGCACGGCGGCCACGCAGCCCACCACGGACTTCGACACCGACATCAGCGCGTGCGGCCGGTCCGGGGCGCCCAGCGGGCCGTACCACTCGGTGACCAGCTCGCCGTCCTGCAGCACCAGGTAGGCGTCGGTGAAGGTGCCGGCGAGCACGTCGCCCATGGTGCCGCGCGACCCGTCCACGCGGGCCACCGGGACGGCGAGCAGGCCGGTCCGGCCGTTGGCAGCCGGGGACGGAGGCAGGACGCGGACCGGGCCGCCGCCGCGGGGCACCCGGTAGGTGGGCAGGATCTCGCCGACATGCCAGAACGCCCAGCGGTTGGCGGGCGGGTCCTGCCAGTTGCGCACCGTGACCGGCGCGCCCTGGACCTCGGGACCCGGCTCCTGCGGCATAAGCCGAATCCTAGATCACGGTTTCCGGTGCCGGCGTGGAGAACTCACCAGGCATCGGCAGCGGGGGATCGGCTCGGCGAGGTGCCGGCGAGGACCAGTTCCAGCACTAGCGTTCCAGGCGCGACAACGCGGACACGGCACTGCCGCGCGCCGAACGCGTGTGCGAGGTTTTCTGCCTTGGCGGCGAAGTCGGCGGGAGCCTGCCCGGTTACCAGGCCGACCCGGATCAGGTCTGCCGCCCCGGCATGGTGTACCGCGGCGAGCACCGGGAGCATCGGCTGACCGCGGTAAGCCGGCGCGAGTCCGGCCACGATCATTGCGGCCTTCCAGCGGCGCCGGTAGAACCGCCGGCGCAGCGAGTCCCGCGCCGGTGCCGCCACGAACCGGGCGAACCATTCAGGCTGCAAGAACCGCAGGCCAGTCAGGCCCGTGGCGACGGCCACCGCCAGGCCCGCGGCACCGGCCCAGCCCGAGCCGAGCCAGACGACGACGGCTAGCCCGGCCACAGCGTCCAGAGCCGGGTGCGTGAGCGCGAACCAGAGCACCCGCCACACGAGCCGGACCAGCTGCACCAGCCAGATAACCGCCCAGGGCGTCCGGTACACCGGGGACCGCCATAGCGGGGCCGCGAACGGGTCCCGGTTGCCGGTCTGGACGAGATGCTCGCCTGCCACGATGTTCTTACCGCGCACTGTGATCAGCTCCTCTTCACGTGCGGCAGCAGGGGGAGACACTGGGCTGGTCCGGCATGCGGGCCGCATGCCGGGTTCGGGCCGCGGCTTGTGGTCAGCTTCCGTACGGTCCCGGTGCGGGGCGCGGCACGAGGACCGGCTGTCCGGTGCCGTGCCCGCTGCCTGCGGCAGCGGGATAACGCGAGACCGCGACGAGGATCAATGCGGCTGTCACCGCCAGGACCAGGGCGACGCCGACGGCTATCCGCGCCGGAAACCATCTGCGCGGCAGCCTCCGAGGGCGGCTGACTGGGATTTCGATGGTCGCGGCCACAATCGTTCCTTCCTTCCCGCTCGGATATGACTACCTGGACGCTACGGTGAGCGCATGGCAGCGCACATCGGGGTGAGCCCGTGGCCTGGATAAGTGCCCGCACCTACCCGCACTGCGGATGGATCAGTGCTGGCACTGATGTACCGGGCTGGCTTTTACCCGATCATCGGACTGACATGAACCGGATCGTGATCGTGGATGACCATCCAGCGTTCCGCGCGTGGGCCCGCGCCGTTCTCGCCGCGGACGGGTTCCGGATCGCGGGGGAGGCGGCGGACGGAGCCAGTGCCCTGGCCGAGGTCCAGGCGGTGCAGCCTGACATTGTGCTGCTCGACGTGCAGCTCCCGGATGCCGACGGTTTCGAGGTGGCTGGGGCGCTGCTGGCGGCCCTGCCGCAGTCGGCCGTCATCTTGACCTCGAGCCGGGATGCCTCGGCCTACGAGGACGATCTCGCCCGGACCGGCCTGCCGTTCATCCCCAAAGAGGAACTGTCCGGCCCAGCGGTCCGGCTGATGCTGGGAGGCCGGCAGTGAGCCGCCGGACGCTGGTCCTGCTGGGCCTGGCCGCGCTGGCCTTCTTCATCGCGTCGGTTGCCGCCCCGTTCCTGACCGGATACGAGTACGGGCCGATGGACATCCCGGTGGTCATCGCCGATGATGCGGCGGGGGGCTCGTTCCTGGCCGTCGGGCTGGTGGCCGCGTGGCGACGGCCGCACAGCCGGATCGGCCTGCTGATGATGGCTGTTGGTTTCATGTGGTTCGTCACGAACGTGGGGTGGGCGCCTGCCGCGCTGGCGTGGTCGGTGGGCCTCGCGCTGGCAAACCTGTGGGCGCCGGTCCTCGGGCACCTGTACGTGTCGTTCCCGAGCGGGCGGCTGCTGACCCGCCGTGACCGGCTGGTGGTGGCCGTGATCTACGGATGGACGCTGGCCGCCCAGCTCACGAACATCCTGACCGCGCACCCGGTCTACACGCGGCCTCCGCCCTGGGTCCGCAACGTGTTCGGGGTGCTAGGAAACGAGCACTTCCACGATGAGTTCATGCGGTGGTCGTCGGTGGGCTCCGCGGGTGTCGTCGTCTTGGTGGTGGCCACGGTGATCAGCCACTGGCGGCGTGCCACCCCCCCGGGCAGGAGGGTGCTGGCGCCCGTGTCCTGGACAATCGTGCCCATGGGGGCGTGGGTCGCGTCACTTTTCTTCGCCAACAACGGCGTGCTGAACGGCACCGCGGCCAATGCGATCACCGGCTGGGGTTATGTGATGGCCGCCGCGCTGCCGTTCGGCTTCCTGGCTGGCCTGCAGCGCACCCGGCTGGGCCGCGGCGCTGTCGCGGACCTGGTGGTCCAGCTAGGAAGGCGGGCCGAGCCGGCGGAGCGGCTGGACGCCGCGCTCGCCCAGGTGCTCGGGGATCCGTCCGTCCACGTCCTGTACCGGGTCCCGGCCCCGTCCGGTGGCACGATGTACGTGGACGCGGCCGGGCACCTGGCGCGGCTGCCGGAGGCCGGGACCGGGCGGACCGTGACCGCGGTGGACCAGGGCGGCGAGTCGGCGGCGGCGCTGGTCTGCGACGCCTCGCTGGTTGATGAGCCCGAGCTGCTCGAGGCGACTGTGGCGGCAGCGCGGCTCGCCATCGACAACGCCCGCCTGCAGGCGGAAGTCCGGGCGCAGCTGGAAGACGTCCGGGCCTCGCGGGCGCGGATCCTGCACGCCGGCGACGTGGAACGGCAGCGGATCGAGCGGAACCTGCACGACGGCGCTCAGCAGCGCCTGCTGTCCCTGGCGTTCGCGCTGCGCATGGCCGAGTCCAAGGCCGACGGGAATCCGGAGCTGAAGGCGGCTCTTGGCGACGCGGCCGCCGAGCTCAAGGAGGCGCTGGCCGACCTCAGGGTGCTGGCAGCAGGCCTGCACCCGGCGATCCTGACCAGGAGCGGGCTCGCGGCGGCGGTGCGGGCGGCGGTCCGCCAGGCCCCGGTGGCGGCCGAGCTGGCCGAACTTCCCGAGGAGCGCCCGGAGCCCGAAGTCGAAGCGGCCGCCTACTACATGGTGTCCGAGGCCCTGGCGAACGCCGGGAAGCATGCCTGCGCCACCCGGGCCCGGGTGAGCATCCAGCGGTCGGGCGGTGTGCTGCGCGTGGAGGTGGCCGACGACGGCGTCGGCGGCGCGGACCCGGCGAACGGGTCGGGCCTGACCGGCCTGGCGGACCGGGTCGCCGTGCTGGGCGGAACGCTTTCGGTGACCAGTCCTCCGGGTGCGGGCACCGTGATCACCGCCGAGCTCCCGTGCGGCGCATGATGGCAGCGCCGGACACGGGCGTCGGGACGGCCGCGATCCGGGTCGTGATCGCCGATGACTCCGCGCTGTTCCGTGAAGGCATGGGCAGGATGCTGGCGAACGAGGGATTCGAGGTGGCAGGACTGGCTTCCGATGCGGCTTCCCTGGCCGGGCTGGTAGCCGATGCCGCGCCGGACGTGGTTATCACCGATATCCGCATGCCCCCCACGTTCACCGACGAGGGACTGGCCGCGGCCCGGCGCATCCGGGCCGACCACCAGTCCGTCGGGGTCCTGGTCCTCTCGACATACGTGGAGGCTGATTTCGCCGAGACGCTACTCAACGATTCCGGCGGGCGAAGCGGCTACCTGCTCAAAGACCGGGTAGCAGACCTCGATGAGCTAGCCGGCGCGATCCGGCGGATCGCGCGGGGCGGCGTGGTCATCGACCCCGCCGTGGTGGCCGAGCTGCTCAGCCGCCGCCGGGTACGGGACCCCCTGCAGGATCTTTCCGAACGGGAGCGCGACGTGCTTCGTCTTATGGCGGAGGGCAGATCCAACCACGCCATCGGCAGCCAGCTGTACCTGAGCTCCCGGACCGTCGAAGCCCATATCCGATCGATATTCACCAAGCTCCGTCTCTCACCTGCCCCTGACGACCACAGGCGTGTCCTCGCCGTGCTCGCTTTCCTGCGGAACTAAGACAGAACGGCCCGCTCAGAGCCGGTCTCGTTCTTGGGCGCTAAGCCGCCGGCCCGTTCGGTTCCATGGATGTGATGTCCTTGACCTGTGCGGCGAGGGCCTGGCAGACCGGGCCGATCTGGCCGAGGGCGGCCTGTTCGCCGTCCAGGATCGCGGTCAGCGCGGACCGCAGCGGCGCGGTCAGGTCGGTGGCCGCGCCCGACTGGCGCCTGCCCGACTGGCGACTGAGCAGGCGCATGACCAGCTCGGCGCCGTCGAGCCTGCCCCACAGGTAGTCGTTCTCCCGCCAGGCCTTCTCGAAGAACGCGCCGAAATGGCTGATCGCGGTGCCGTCGAGCTTGGCGTTCCTGGGCTTGCCGTTGCTGTCGACGGCGGTCAGGCAGGTCGCGTCGAGCGGGCTGAACCGCTGCACGCTGATGGGCGCCAGCTGGGGCAGCCGGGCCAGGGAGATGACCGGGAAGATCAGCGCGTCCCAGATCGGGAAGCCGACGTAACGGGACAGCAGCCAGGTCCGGGCGTCCGGCTTCCAGGTCTGGGTGTGCCCGGTGAGGGCCTGCCACAGGTCCTGGCTCGAGCCGGTCACGCCACGCTGCCTGACGGCCTCCAGGCAGGCGGCGTACAGCCCGCTCAGCTCGGTGCCGTGCCCGCCGGCCCCGGTGCCCGCGAACGTCTCCGGGTTGGCCAGGTAGCCGCCCTGGGTGAGCGCCTGCGGGCCGAACAGCGCGCTGGCCTGGCCGTGGACGTCGGCCGCGACCTGCTGCTGCAGGGCGCGCAGGCCGGCGATCAGGTCCCAGGTGGCCGACTTCATGGCAGAGAGCTGGACCCGCGTCGCGGGCATCCCGGGCGGGACCGCGCCGAACAGCTTGTTGATGCCCTGCAGCACGAACTCGGCGCGGCGCAGCCGGAACGGCACGTCGACGTCGCCGAGCCTGTCCTCGAGTACGTCCGGTTCACCCGCCTGCCAGGCCGGCTGCTGACGCGCCCAGGCGCCGAAGACGGCGACCATGAAGTTGGCGCGGTTCGACTCGGCCGGGAAGCTCAGTTCGGCGGTCAGGCTGGTGGCGAAGGCTTCGGCCATCCCCTGGGCGCGCAGCCGGCCGTAGGTGGCGTAGCCGAGGCCGGCCAGCCGCTGGGCCTCCCGGCGGACCTGCGCCGCGGCGGCGGTCACGGCGTCGTAGCCGGCCGCGCCGCTGATGGCCGCGCTGTTGCGCGCGTCGGCGCGCAGCGTGTCGTGAACCGCGTCTTCCTGGGCCTCGACGATCGCCCCGACCTCGGCGATGGCCGTGTTCATGGCCTCCAGCTGGCCGAGCACGCCGACCAGCGGGGTGTGCTGGGGGATGGTGATGCGAGCGGCCAGGACCGTCTTGACGAAGCCGGGACGCCGGTCGGGGGCACGCTGATCGGGCTGGGGCGGCGGGCCGGGGTCGGGCTGGATGTAGATGATCTCGCGGGCGGTCTGGCCGTCGGCGCGCTTGGCCGCGATCGCGTCCAGGACGTGGTCGAAGGGGCCGTTGTCCAGCACGCCGCCGTCCATGAACCACTGGCCCGCCTCCTGGGCGCCGTACTCCAGGCCGTACACGAAGTAGCGGGGGATCCGTGCGGCGGCACCTGGCTGCAGCCCGGCCTGGTGCCCGAGCGCGCCGGCAAAACTGCCCAGGCTGACCGGCGGGAACGCGCCGGGGAAGCTGGCGGTGGCCCGGGCCGCGAAGGCGAGCGCCGGCACGTCGCTGAAATCACCGCCGGCTGGCCCGGTCCCCGGCGGCGGCGGGTCATAGCGGAAGTGCAGCAGCTGCCGGTAGGACTTATCGGTGTGCGATATGCCCCCGGCGCCGGTCGGGATCGCGGTGTCGTAGCCGTAGACATTGGTCGTGGTGACGAACAGGTCCAGGCTTTCGTCGCCGGGGACCAGGGAATTCTCGACCTGGTCCATGCCGTCGAGCGCGGAATACAGGAGCCGGGTCATCAGGTCGCCGTTGAGCAGCGCCTCATTCTGGTGCCAGCCCAGGCGAATCGCGGATTCGGCCAGCTTGGACAGCATCTTCCCGCGCCCCCAGGGGAACAGGGCGCGCCCGGCCAGCAGTTTGTCCAGGTCGGCGTCGTCCACCCAGAGTTCCTTGAAGCCGTTCAGCGAGCGTCCCTCGGCCAGGCCGCGGGCCAGGCAGACGCCGTTGATGCCGCCGGCCGACGTGCCCGCGATGACGTCCAGGTTCACGGTGAGGGGCGTGCCGTTCGCGGCGAGCGTCGTGAGCGCCCGGAAATAGGCGCGTTCGGTGTCGTAGTTCGGCGCGCCCTGCGCCTGGGCGGGCCCGGTGAGCCACTGGTCCGGGTCCTCGTCCCCCGTCGCCGTATTGCCGTTCGCCTCGTAGGCGCGCTCGAACGCCCGCGCGGCGCGGACGAGCTTGTAAAGCTCCTTCGTCACGCCGTGCATGTAAATGGCCAGGGACACGCCGCCGTAGCAGACCAGGCCCAGCCTTACCTCGCGCATCAGCGCCGCTTGCCTGGGGGTACCTCCGGCGGCTGCGCCGGGATCGGGGGCTGGATCGGGCATGTCGGCCTCCATCGCTCCGTTGCAGGCAGCCTTTCCTCATGAGGATGGCACGCGGGGCTGTCCTTTGCGCGATTCCCGTTCGTCGTGATGGTGTGAACGCCTACGGCCTCGAAGATCGGAGCTGAGATGAAGTACATGATGCTGGTCTGCGTCGACCCGACCCGCTTCGCGGACGACGAGGCACCGGACGCCGCCGACACGGGCGACACCGCGGACACCGGGGACAGCGGCAGTTTCCCCTGGCTCGACGACGTGATCGCCCGCGGCATCCGGCTGCACGGCGACCGGCTCCGGCCCGCCGAGGAGGCCAGGACGGTGCTCGTCCGGGACGGCGAGATCCTGGTCAGCGACGGGCCGTTCGCCGAGACCAAGGAGATCATCTGCGGGTACGACATGCTCGAGTGCGCGAGCCTGGAGGAGGCCGTCCAGGTGGCCGCGGCGCATCCGGTCGCGGCCTTCGGCAAGATCGAGGTCAGGGCAGTGTGGTCCCTGTGACGGTGACGGCCGCGTGCACGGCCCGGCGCAGCGCCTGGACCGCCGCGGGATCCCGGCCGTAGTGCACGGCGTTGGTCAGCAGCACTGCCCACAGGCCGGTCGCCGGGTCCAGGGCCAGGCTGGTGCCGGTGAAGCCGGTGTGCGACACGGCCGTCGGCGGCCAGTGACCGCCCAGGGTGTCGAAGCCGTCGCCCGGGCAGGTCCAGCCGTAACCGCGGCGGCCGCCCAGGCCGGCGGTCTGGCAGGTGGCCGCGGTCCGGCGCAGGGCCGCCGGGACCACGGCGTCGTCGTCGCTGACCCACCAGGCGGCGAACCGGGCCAGGTCCGCCGCCGGGGCGAAGAGCCCGGCGTGCCCGGCGACGCCGCCCATCAGGCGGGCGTTCTCGTCGTGCACCGTGCCGGTCCAGGCGGTGCCGTCGGCGCGGCGTTCGGTGGCGGCGAAGCGATCACCAGGCCCGTTCGGCCTGAATCCGGTGGCGGTCATGCCGAGCGGGCCGGTCACCAGCCGGCCGACGGCGGCGTCGAGCGGCTCGCCTGCCACCGCCGCCACCAGTTCGCCGAGGGCGATGAAGCCCAGGTCGGAGTAGACGACCCGGGATCCGGGAAGGTGCGGCCGGCCGGCAGGCCCGCGGTGTGCGTGAGCAGGTGCGCGATCGTGACGCGGCCGTCCCGGCAGGCACCGAAGTCCGGCAGGTAGCCGGCCACCGGGTCGGCCAGGCCGAGCTGCCCCCGGCTGGCCAGCGCGAGCGTGACCGTGCTGGTCGCCACCACCTTGGTCAGCGACGCGAGGTCGAAGACGGTGCCCGCGCGCATCGGCCGTCCGCGGATCGCGTCGGCCTGGCCGGCCACCCACCGGCCGAGCGTGACGGAACCGCGGCCGGCCATCGCGACGGCGCCGGGCACGCGGCCCTCGCCGGCCGCCGCGTCGAGCAGCGCGCCGATGCCATCCAGGCCGTCAGGCACGGCCGGCCAGCAGAGCGGCGCCGACGGCGGCGGAGGCGAGCGGGCGGACGGCGCCGGTCAGCTCGGCGAAACGGTCCCAGATCACCGGGGCGCGGAACACGCCGCCGGCGCCCGCGGCCGGCAGCGGGCCGAGGCGGCGCCGGATGGATTCGGCCAGCGCGGCCAGGTGGCCGGCGGCCGCGAGCGCGATCCGGCGCGCCTCGGCGTCCTCGGCGGCGATCGCGGTGACGACCGGGGCCAGCGCGGTGAGCCGGCCGCGTTCGGCTGGATGGGTGCAGACGTCGGCGATCAGGGCGTCCAGGCTTGATCCGGTGGCCTGGATCACGGCGCGGTGGATCAGCTCGGAGCCGCCCATCTGATCGTCCCAGCGCAGCGCGGCGCGGACGGCGGCGCGGCCGATCCAGTAGGCGCTGCCCTCGTCGCCGAGCAGGAACCCGTGGCCGCCCGCCCGGGCGGAGCCCTCCCCGTTCCAGCCGAACGCCGCCGAGCCCGTGCCGGCGATGACGACGACGCCCGGGGCGCCGAGGAAGGCGCCGGCCCGGGCGCTGTCCGCGTCGCCGGTGACGTGCACCGGGCAGCCGGTCTGCCGGGTCAGCGTCGCGCCGAGCCGCCGCGCCTCGTCGAGCTGGCGGACCCCCGGCAGGCCGATGCCGGCCGCGGTCGCGCCCGCAGCCCTGATGATCTCCCGCAGGTGGCCGGCGAAGCCGTCGGTGAGCAGCGCGTTCATCGGCGGGCCGTCCGGCCGGGCCGTCACGGTGCCGTTTTCCAGGATGACAACCCGGGTGCCACTGCCGCCTGCGTCGATGCCGAGGATCCGGCCGGGCAAGCCGGCGGCCATGTTCCGTCCGCGCTCCATGCCGCGTAACGTATCGCTGGTGACGGCCGAAGCGGCTGAGATGGCCACCGATGAGGCCGGCAGATTCAAGGTCTTGCGGGCCCGGCTGGCTTCACCGCTGCCCGATGACCGGCTGCGGGGGTGGCTCGGCCCGCTGCTGGTGACCGCGTTCGGCGCGTTCCTGCGGTTCGACCGGCTGCGGGTGCCGCGCACGCTGATCTTCGACGAGACCTACTACGCCAAGGACGCCTGGAGCATCCTGCAGCATGGCGTGGAGTGGTGCACGGTCAGCAAGCCGGGCGTAACCGACTACGCCAACCAGCTGATCCGGGCCGGGCGCACCGACATCTTCGCGGCGTGCCCCGCCGGGGGGCATGGTGAGTACGTGGTGCAGCCGGAGATGGGCAAGCTGCTCATCGCGGCGGGCGAGTGGATGTTCGGGCTGAACTCGCCCGCCGGATGACCCGGTCCACGCTGCTCGGCTGCATCGCCGGGCTGCTGATGTCCCTGGACGGCCTGGAGTTCGTGCTGTCCCGCAGCGGGATCCTGGACATCTTCCTGATGTTCTTCGTCCTGGCCGCGTTCGGTTGCATCCTCATCGACCGGGACATCTCCCGCGCCCGGCTCGCCGAGCAGGCCGCGCGCCGCCCGGGCGCCGCGGCCCCGGCCGGCGGGCCCCGGCTCGGCCTGCGCAAGTGGCAGCTGGCCGCCGGGATATTCCTCGGCCTGGCGGTGGCCACCAAGTGGAACGCGGCCTGGTACATCGATCGGCGCCCGCCGGGCGGCCGGGCTGCGGTCCTTCGTCCGCGGCGGGCTGCGGGAGGCCGTCTGGCTGCCGGTGACGTTCATCGCGGTCCCGCTGGCCGTCTACATCGCCAGCTGGAGCGGCTGGTTCGCGACCAGCACCGGCTACTACCGGGACTACGCGCAGACCCACGGCGTGCACACCCCGGTGATCTCGGCCCTGTACTCGCTGTGGGAGTACCACCTGCAGGCGGTGGGCTTCGGCCTGGGCCTGGCGTCCCCGCACCACTACCAGTCGCAGCCGTGGGACTGGCTGCTGGTCACCCGGCCGGTCGCCTTCTACGCGCAGTGCTACACCGGGCCGTGGCTGCTGCACCGGGACTGGCGGGCCGGGGCGGTCCTGCTCGGCGTCCTGGCGGGCTGGGGGCCCTGGTTCCCGCTGGTGTCCCGGACCAAGTTCTACTACTACGCGCTGGAATTCGAGCCCTTCCTGATCTTGTCCGTCGTGCTCTGCCTGGGGCTGATCCTCGGGCCGGCCGCCGCGGGGGTGCTGCGCCGCTCGGCCGGCGCGGGCCTGGTCGGCGCGTACGTGCTGTGCGTGCTGCTGATGTTCTGGTACTTCTATCCGATCCTGGCCGCGAAGATCATCTCCTACCAGGACTGGTGGAGCCATATCTGGTACCGGATCGGCAACGGCTGGATCTGAGGACCCGGCGGGTCGTCCCGAGCCCTTGCCTGGCCCGCGCGTTTCCGTAAGGTCGTTACATGGGATCGCAACGGACCGTGCGGGAAAGCTGGCGGCGGCACATCGTGGGGTTGCTCGACCTGGCGCTCGAGCAGAACGACGCCGCCATCGGCGGGGTGGCCACCGCGATCAGCACGACGATCCTGGCTGGCCGTCACGTCTACGCGTTCGGCGCAGGTCACTCGCTGGCTCTGGTCAGCGAGATGCACCGGCGGGCCGGGGGGATGAAGGTGGTGCGGCCGCTGTGGAACGCCGAACTCACCTCGCGGGCCGACGAGGAGGCCGCCGGGAAGC
>WNGR01008276.1_pt1 | contig 10991 bp, 8 predicted proteins | sample 5407581 | NCBI WGS metagenome assembly WNGR01 (sample SAMN13153383, study PRJNA577476) | soil metagenome | isolation source: 80 cm soil or saprolite under Garry oak tree replicate 2 | place: USA:California | collected 2016-06-15 | reverse complement strand
ACATCGGCACCATCGCCGGGAAGTTGAACGGGGTGATCCCCGCGCACACGCCGAGCGGCTGGCGCATCGAATACAGATCCATCCCCGAGGTGATGTTGTCCGAGAACTCGCCCTTGAGCAGATGCGGAATGCCGCACGCGAACTCCACCACCTCGAGGCCGCGCTGCACCGAGCCCCTGGCGTCGGAGAGCACCTTGCCGTGCTCGGAAGCGACGAGCAGCGCCAGCTCGTCCATGTGCCGCTCGACCAGCTCCTTGAAGCGGAACATCACCCGCGCGCGCGTGACGGGCGAAGTCTCGGACCAGCCGGCGAAGGCCTCCTTGGCATTGACGATCGCGCGCTCAACTTCGGTCTTCGAGGCGAGCGGCACTTTGGCGGCGAGTGCCCCGGTCGTCGGGTTGAACACGTCGCCGAAGCGGCCGCTCTCGCCTGCGACGTGCTTGCCGCCGACGAAGTGGCTCAGTTCGCGGACTTTGACAAGCGTGGCGTCACGGGTATTCATGGGAATCTTCCGGGATGGGACGGGGCGGTGAATTATAACTGTTCACCGGGCAGGCCAGCTATCACGGGCGATACTACCCTCTACGCAGGGCGGTGAGCCTGCCTGGCGCTACTGGCGCGGTGTGTGCTGTTCGATCCTGCTCAGCGCTTCGGCGACGCTGACGATGGGGATGCCCTGATACGCCTTGACATTGAGCAGACGGTGATCGCCCGAGACGATTAAGTCGGCTCGTGCGGCCAGAGCGCACGCGAGCACCTCATCGTCCTCGGGATCGAGATCAATCGTACCCTCGACCGCCGCATCGAGGAGCTTACGCGGTGACCCATGCCACAAGCAGTCCGGCAATCGCGACATTCGTGTCGATGACCAGCCGCATCAACGAGCGGTCCGCTTACGCCGCTCGGCGCGGACCGCTCGCACTTCTTCGACGATCTCCTTCTCGATCTCCGGTGTCAGTTCCTCGGAGGGCATACGCGCCCACATGTCGCGCAACGCAGCTCCGGCCTGTTTTCGCAGTTGCTCGCGCAACATCGACTCGATCGCCTCCGGGACAAGTAGCCCCGCCTCCCGTGCCTTGCGGGCGAGCTCCTCGGGCAGCTCGATTTTTACAGTGGTCATGGCAGTTCGCTCAAACGATGCTTGATAGCTCGATGATAGCGGAATGCCAAGTGCGGCGGCAACTTGATCGGAGGGAACCGACTTCCCGGGGGCGGCGCTCGCCCGTCACCGCAGTCGTGCCGGGCTCGCGTGGTAGCGAGGGCGAACGCTGTACCGGTGTTCGCACGCTTAAGGCGGCTGTTCGACTTTGCGCGTAAAATGTGCGGCCGATAGTAGTATAGGAATCGCGACTGAATAGGTTTCCAGGCGTCGACGGCCCAGGAAAGGAGCCCGTCTCTATGAACACGCGCGACCCGCAAGCGCTCATCGAAAAGCTCAAGAGTCTGCCGCCTCAGCGGATGGCGGAGGTCGAGGATTTCGTCGATTTCTTGCGCACCCGCGAGAACGAGGCGCGCGATACCGCCGCCGATCGCCTGGGCGAGGCCATGGCGAAGCTCGCCGCACTGGATTTTCCTCCCATGAGCGAGGACGAAGTGCAAGCCGAGATCGACGCCGCGCGGCGCGAGCTACAGGAACGCCGCGGTGCGGATCGTCGCTGATACCAACACCGTAGTCTCAGGACTCCTCTGAAGCGGCCCACCGCAGCAACTCATCAACGCCGCGCGCGCTAAACGGATCACGCTCTACAGCAGCGTGGCGCTCGCTGCCGAGTTCGCCGAGGTGATCGGGCGCGAGCAGTTCGCCAAACGCATTCGAGCGGCCCAACTCTCCGCCGCCGAGCTCGTCGCCAACTACGCGCGCCTTGCCCAATTGGTCGTTCCCGCCGACATCAATCCCACTGTGGCCGGCGACCCCGACGACGATCAAATTCTCGCCTGTGCGCTCGCCGCGCACGCCGACGCCATCGCCTTCGGTGACAAGCGATTGCGCAACCCTCAAGACCTACCAGGGCGTCCGTATCGTAAGCGCCGCTGAAGTGCTCGCACTCATCGCGCGCAGCGCGTAGCAAACACCCTCTAGTTTAGCGACCCGTCAAGGGATTTCCAGCGACGCGAGCTCCCGAGCTAATTCTTCTCTGCAGCGCTCCGCTGCCGTCCGCAAATGCTGGTTCCAACGCTCCGCCGTTTGCCCAATAATAAGCCCGACAGAACGAGGCTGCATTCCCTGACGCTCCCACGAATAGTAACGAGGGATCAACCTCAATAGCGTCCTGTAACACCGTATACCGAGTAATATTGCGTACCGAAAAGGGCAGCCCCTGTATAGAGAGCTGAAGGAATCATCGTCCCCCAATTATAAAGTTGTACTAGATCGTTTACTACCCCAATTTGGCTCCATGTGGCAAAGCCATTTTGTGTATATCCTCCTATAAGCCCCATAGTGAAATCATGGACTTTTCCAACATATTCCGTGACTGTACGAAAGAGGGCCGACGAACCGCACGGTTCCATGCACACGCCTAAGTTGGCGATTCCGGTTAAGCTTGGAACGTCATTATTTATTCCTGTGTTTAAGTCGAAGTCGTCGTAATAAAGTCGATTTCCTCCGATGCAGGGACCACCAGGACCATACTTACATGGCCCGGTATCTATACCTGTTGCCCTTTTAAGTCTGTCAGTTTCCTCCCACATAGCCTGATAACCAATTCGCATGACCGCTGACACAGCACCGCGTTTCGCTGCAAGCAACGCCGCATGTCGAGCCTCATCATTGGAAGCGCCATTGATTCTGGCAGTCGCATAGCTGCTTGCGTAGCCGATCGCAGCGCTTTCGGCGACGAAGATCCCCGCACCTAAAAGTGACCCGCTATAAGCCGCCCATGCCGCCGCTCCAGCCCCAAAACTTGCTGCCAATACGGCACCTGTCGCGTGCGCTCTGCCAACCGACTTCCAATCCCCGGTGGACCAGCCGTAGACATAGCCGAAATCCGAAGTCAGCAGTGCGATACTGGCCAACTGCCCAACGTACGGTATCCCCGAGACGTTGTTGAGTAACCTGCTGGCTTGGCGCGCAATGTCGTCCTTATGATCGTTCACATATTTGGCCACCGCAAATACTGGGTCGAAGATGCTAATCACATCCCCCAATGAGTACATCCCCGTTGGATCGGTGTAGGAGAGAGGGTTGTTGCGTGCGTAGCTGTAGCGGTTGAGCCCCTGGCCGAAGCCCGCCTCCACGATCGTGTCGGCGCTGAGGAACCGCCCGATCACCGGGTCGTACTCGCGCGCGTTCATGTTGATGAGGCCCGATTCATCATCCATCTCGTGGCCCGTGAAGCCGCGCGGGGTGAGCGACGCGATCGGACCGATGGGATCGGTCCAGTCCGGGTTGCGGCGCTTGCCGTACACATCGTAGGAGAGGCGCTGCACGACGGTTCCCGATTCGTCCGTGATCGCGACGACCGAGCCGAGGTGGTCGGTGTGCAGGTAGCGCGTGTCGTTCACCCCGGTGTTGCGCTGGGTGTACACCGCCACCGGAGCGGCCCCCCCGTGGATGTAGTGTTTGTGCTCGGTCACGGTGCCGCGCACCACTCGCTCGTAGAGCTTGCCCACGTACACGGTGGTGCCGTTTACATTGCTCTTCTTCACCCGGTTAAAGCCCGCGTCGTAGCTGAAGGTGGTCACCAACCCGTCCTTGGTGATGCTGGATGCCTTATTGAACGAGGCGTAGACGACGCTGCGGCCCGGGCCGGTGAGCTGGTTGCCGTTCGGATCGTAGGTGTAGCCGTTCGGGCCCGCCTGCGTGACCGCGTGGGGCTTGCCGCCCGTGTAGGCGTAGCTCCCCACGTCGGACTTGGAGGTGATGTTGCCGATCGCGTCGTACTGGAAGCTCTTGGAAGCCGGGCCCGTGACCGAGAGCAGCCGGTCGAGGGTGTCGTAGCCGAAGGTCTCGGTGGTTCCTTGCAGAAAGTCGAATCGCGAGAGCAGGTTTCCGAGCACGTCGAAATCGTAGCGCAGGTCCTGCGCCGTGCCCGGAGCGCCGTAGGTGTTGATGCGCGTGAGCGTGCCCTTGGCTGGATCGTAGACGCGATCGGTCGTGAGCAGATTGTTGTTCAAGCGCTCCTGCGTGAGCCGGCCCGCAGCGTCATCCTGGCTCGCCGTCCAGTACAGTTGGTTGGTCGCGGCGTTGCGCAGCTCGAAGAGATAGCCGTTTGCGTTGTAGACGCGCTTCACCGCAAACCCGGTCTGCGGGTAGGTGACGGTCTCGATTTGGCCGTTCGTGAGGTTGTAGGTCGTGCTCGTCGGGTACGCTGTGCCATCCACCGTGAGCGTGCTGCTGCTTGGTCGCCCGAGGTTGTCGTAGCCGTAGGACTGCTGCACGCTCCCGGGGACGCTGACCGAGGCGAGCCGGCCTTTGGCGAGAAGACCTGTTGTCCCCAAGGGGGCGCTGTCGTAGGTCCAAGTACTCGTGCCCTCAGGCGTGGTGCGGCTTTGGATGCGCCCGAGCGGATCGTAGAGCACCGTCTGTGGTGGTTGCCCCTTGGCGTCGGTCTGGCGCATCAGCTCGCCCAGGCTGTCGTAGCCGTAGTTCCAGGAGCCCATGTCCGGATCGGCCATCGTCTCTTTGCGCCCGCGCCGGTCGTAGCTCATCAACGTGACATTGCCCGCCGGGTCGGTGACCCGCGTCACGCTGCCGAAGGCGTCGTACTGATAAGCCGTGCTCTGCGTCGGATAGAGCGAGTCGCTCACCGATACCAATTGATTAGCGGCGTTCTTCACGCTCGTTCGCGAGCGCGCCGTGATGCCCGGACCGCTCCCCGTGACCACGGTGGTCAGCCCCTGGTAGCTCGTCGCGGTAATCCCGGCGTCGGCTTCGGTCACCTGAGTCAGGCGGCTGAGCGCATCGTAGCCGTTGGTGTTCCAGTACACGAACGCCCCGGCAAAGTACGGCAGCGTGCTTCTCGCGACCCGACCCTGGTTGTCGTACTCGGTGTCGCGGTACACGGCCGCGCCGTTCAAGCCCACCGTCTGCGTGCGAAGCGTGCGTCCGAGAAGATCGACGTAGGCGGTCGCGGGAGCGGCGCCACTCGATTGGGTGGTGACGGTGTAGCTTGCCACGGCACCGTTGCCGAAGCTCGGGCAGGGATTCGACAACGTATCGCAGGCCGCGTACGCGATGCTCGTCGTCGTGCCATCGGGCCGCGTCTCGCTGGTCTTTCTGCCAAAGCCGTCGTAGCCGAAGGAAACCGTGACGTTGTTCGGATCGGCCTGGCTGAGCACCGTGCCCCATCTCGCGTCGTGGGTGGCCGTGCTCAAGTGCCCCAGGGCGTTGGTCGTGCTCTCCACATAGCGGCCCCGAGAATCGTAGCCGAAGCTCGTCGTGCGGCTGAAGGTCGTTGCGTCCGGATTCGCTCCCGTGACCGTGCTCTGGCTACGGTTGCCGTAGGGCTCGTTGTACTGGTGAGTCGTGGCCAGCCGCAGCGTGGAGCTTGCCGGCTCATCGGGCTCGATCGTCTCGGTGGTCAGCAGCCCCCGAGCATCGTAGCCAAAGCTGCTCGTACGCGTCTGCGAGAGCACTCCGAGAGCGCTTGCCGTCACCTGCGCTCGGCTGAGCCTGCCCAAAATCCGGCTCGATGGAGCGGGACAGTCGGAGATCGCAAGCTCGTTCGGTCCTGGGCAATAGCTGCTCGTCGTCGTCTTCACCCAGGCCGAGGCGAAGCTGCAGCTCGCGTCCGTTCTCGCGATCGTCTGAGTGATGTCGCCGTAGGCGCCAAAAGTGTTGTCCGCGCTCACGCAACTAATGAGATCACTCCCTGCAAGGAGGTTGGGCTCGAAATTCTGCTCCAACGTACCGTTGAGCTTCGCAAAGCGCACTTGGCTCGCCGCGGGGTACGCAGGATCCGTCGTAGCGACGCCTTGCCAGAAGTTCTGCACCTGCTTGAGCGTGCGCGCCCCCAGCTTCGTTTGCAGCAGCGCAGGCATGCCGTTCAGACCTACCTCGTACCTTTGGTCGTACTCGGCGACACTCACGATGCCGCTAGGGATGCCGCCAGGCTCATCGGTCGTCTCCATCCTGCGGAAACCCAGCCAACCCGGGCCTGTCAGATGCGACTTCGCTCCTGCGTACTTGTACGAGGTGCCGCGCAATCCACCGATCTCGTCACTTTGCGTCACGCGCGAAACCACATAGGTGGCGTTCTGCACATTCTGGTACGGGTAGCAGTTCACATTTGCCGCGGCAAGGTTGGTCAACGGAGGATTGGGCTGCGCACAAGACAGTACGCTAGGGTCTTTGGTGTAGACGGAGTTATCGGTGAAAGGTTTGTAGGCGACGTTAGTAGCAGCGCTGAGGCCATTTGTAATGCGCGATAGCAAGTCCGGGAATAATCCGCTGGCAAGGGTGATGGTGTAGACCCAAAGGCCCCCTGAAGTCGCCGCCACCAGCACCACATCGCTCCGGCCATCGCCGTTGACGTCCGCAATTTGTTTCGAATACCAGGACCAGTCCCAGTTGTTGAACAGTGCTGATCCGGTGGCAGGATCATTGCCGGCAACCAGCTGATAGGTCCCATCCCCTTTCCCGAGCAGCGTGTAGACCCAAAGACCCCCTTTAGTCGCCGCCACCAGCACCACGTCGCTCCGGCCGTCGCCGTTGACGTCCGCAATTTGTGTCGAATACCAGGACCAGTCCCAGTTGTTGAACAGTGCTGATCCGGTGGCGGGGTTATTGCCGGCAACCAGTTGATAGCTCCCGTCCCCGTTTGCGAGCAACGTGTAGACCCAAAGGCCCCCTTTAGTCGCCGCCACCAGCACCACATCGCTCCGGCCGTCGCCGTTGACGTCCGCAATTTGTGTCGAATACCAGGACCAGTTCCAGTTGTTGATCAGTGCTGATCCGGTGGCAGGATTATTGCCGGCAACCAGCTGATAGCTCCCATCCCCGTTTGCGAGCAGCGTGTAGACCCAAAGGCCCCCCGTAGTCGCAGCCACCAGCACCACGTCGCTCCGGCCGTCACCGTTGACGTCTGCAATTTGTTTCGAATACCAGGACCAGTTCCAGTTGTTGATCAGTGCTGATCCAGTCGCGGGGTTATTGCCAGCGATCAGCTGCCCAGAGCTTGTACCGTCTTGCCAGTCAAAAGTCATGGGTGGAAGACACGAGACTTGATCGCCGGCACACTCGGTAACGCTTCTTAGCCGCGATCTGCCTACCACGCCATTGTTGTCGTAGCCGAGGTTATAGGAGCGAACGAGCGTGGCATCGGCATAGGTCTGCACGTTCGTCAGCCGCTGCGTGACCTTGATCACCGAGCCCGCTTCATAGTGAGGCACGATGTCGGTGCGTGAGCCATAGACAAAGCGTACCGAGTTGTAGGGCGCCAGCCCTGCGTTCGCGTTGCCCGTGTAATCGATCCTCAAGGGACGGTACTCGCCGTTGGTGTTGTCTTCGGCGTAACTGACGGTGTAGTAGTTCCCTCGCGTGTCCTGCACCCTGTTCAAAGCCCACAGGCGAACAGTGGTTTGAACCATGCCGTTCTGCGGAGCGGCCTGGATGCGCGAATCGGGGCTCACTCCGTACTCCGAGACTGTGCCGTCCTTGCTAAAGGCCTTGAAGCACGCCGGCCCTGAGGAAGGAGCAGCGTTGTTATCCAGCCCGCAGACAGAGGTGTCGTAGGAAAAGATCCTCGCGAAGGACTCGCGCTCGGTGCGGTACTCGGTGCCAAGCGCGCCATCGGCGCCGTTGACGGCGATCAGCCGTTGCCCATCGAGGCAGAAGCGGTCGCGGCTGTCGTAATAGACCCCACCCTTGATGCCGTCGAGCACCTTGGTGCTGCCGCAGCGGCTGATGATCGATAGACCCGAGATCGAAAAGCCCACACCCACGAGCGGGTTGTCGACCTGCTTGGAGTAGGTAAGCGCGACGCTCGGCGCCATGCCCGCGCTGCCCGGCGGGATCTGGATCGGAATCGTGTAGTTCGCCCCGCCGTTGGGGTCGACGCTGAAACTTCCCGGCGTGGCCCCCACTGGCGCGGTGGCCGCCTGGGCCGCAAGACTTACGACTGCGCTGAAGGATACGCTGAGAACAACAAAGCGAACACAAGACTTGCGAACACGGCGCTGGTCCATGCCCCTCCCCTTTCGTTCTTGTTACCGGAGGTTTCTTTTCTGTCCTTGCGCCCCTCCGATGCGCAAGGTGTGACCGGCGTCTTATGTGAGCACACTCTATGCTTGCCCGATTTATTTTGTCAAGGCTCGGATGGGCGACGACCTTGATAATCCTCCCCTGACCCGGTAAAAGACAATCCAGCACAGGCCCTTACAGCGCCAACCTCATGAGCAACTTTCGGTTTCCTGTGACACAACGAGCAAGCGCGACTCAAAAAGTCCTGAGCACCGGCGGGCTCGCGCCCGGCGGTTTCGTTCCCGGGGGTTGTGCCGGGGGACGCGCCGGAGGGACGTACTCGAAGACCCACTCGGAATACGACTTCGCGCCCGTGAACTTTTCGAACTCCCTCGGAAAATTCGCCTGCTTGAGCGGTTCTTCCGTGCTCGCGCTGGCGACGCCTGAAATACCTCCGCCCGCTTGGATGAGCCTCCACTCCCGCTTTTCACCCTGACTCATCGGGTCGGGATAGAGCGCACGGATGTGCCTTTTGCTCGCCGAACGCGGGTCCTTGGGCAAGTCCTCGAGAGAGCGCGGGAAGGCGCCGTTCGACTGGTAAAAGCTCGCGATGGCGTTGCGGTAGGCCTGGCCGCGAAACAGGAGCTCCGCCTCGCGGTCCGCCCGGACGATGCGCCAAGTCGTGACGCGCGCCGCTTCGACCACGATCCCCACGATCACCACCGCCGCGAGCACCATCGCGTAGCTGAAGCCCGCAATCTTCCGAGGCCGGGGCCAGAGTTTCGGGTCGCGAGCCGTATGTAAGACTGAAAGTACCACGACGCGCTTGGATTCAACGCGGTAGAAGACAGCGTACTGAAACCGGGACAATCGCGCGACGAACTTCCCCGTGGACACGTGCGAATATCTCGGGGAAATGCTCTATGGTGTCCAGCGAAGCGTTGACCGCAAGAAATTCCTCACCAAGGCCGGGGCGTTGCCCTTCGCACCACGCGTAACCACCAGCCAGATCCCGTCCAACCTTCCGACGGTAGACAACCGGCAGGGCCATCAGCCTCGCCGGGCTTCGGCGAGCACTTCGTCCCGAGAAACTACGTCGTCCGGATTACGCTCGTGTTCGGCTAAGCGCTCGTCGATCACTGCACGATGGGCGTCGCTCAGAGGGACCGATGACGGGTCTGTAACAAGGCTTGCCCAGATAATCTCGACGAGACGCAGACGCTCTTCACCCGGGAGCGTGAGGATTTCGGCAACGTCGGTATCACCCATGGCGCTTAGCGTACCACTATTATTTCCTGCGCGCTAAACGTTCCCTAACAGGCGCGCTGCATTCAACAGGGCTAATTCACCGTCGCCCCGGAATCGCGCACGACTTTGCCCCATTTGTCGTAGTCGGCCTTGACGTGGGCGCCGAACTGCTCGGGTGTGTCCGGGTCGGGCTCCATGCCGGTCGGGGCGAGGAGCTTCTTCACCTCGTCGGTGCGCACGAGCTTCCCGATCTCGCCGTTCAGCTTGGCGATGATTTCGTGCGGCGTGCCGGCCGGGGCGAGCATGCCGATCCAGACGATGGCCTCGTAGCCGGGCACGCCCGCTTCCGCGATGGTCGGCACGTCGGGCATTTCGGGGGAGCGCTTCGCCGTGCTCACCCCGAGCGCCTTCAGCCTTCCCGCCTTCATGTGCGGAATCGCGATCGGCGTTCCGACGAAGCTCACCTTGACGATCCCCGACATCAGGTCCTGCTGCGCCGGCCCGCTGCCCTTGTACGGCACGTGGTTGAGCTTGATCCCGGCCATGTACATGAGGAGCTCCGTGACGAGATGCTGCGCGCTGCCGTTGCCCGAGCTGGCGAAATCGATCTTGCCGGGCTGCTTCTTCGCAGCCGCGATCAGCTCTTTCACGGAATTCACCCCGAGCGAAGGATGCACGACGAGGACATACGGGCCGGAGGCGATGCGGATCACGGGCGTGAAGTCGGCGAGCGCGTCATACGGCATGTTCTTGTACACGTGCGGGGTGATCACGAAAGGCGTCGCCGTGAGCAGCAGCGTGTACCCGTCGGGCTTCGCCTTTGCGACGAAGTCGGTGCCGATCGTGCCGCCAGCGCCGGCCCGGTTCTCGACGAAGAACTGCTGTCCGAGCGTCTCGGAGAGCTTCTGGGCGACCATGCGCCCCGGGACGTCGGTCGTGCCTCCCGGGGAGAGCGGAATAACGATGCGCACCGGGTGCGTGGGATAGCCTTGCGCAGCCGCCACCGACGCGAACAGCAAGCCGCACGCGGCAAAGCCGGACAATGCTCTCTTCGCCGTCTTCAGGATGTCCTCCCCGATCCTCGGGTCCCGAACCATGCCTCACCCCCGGTACGCCGGCTCAGGCTGCGAGAAGAACGAGTGCAGGATGTGGTACACCGTCAGGTAGTTTTTCTGCTGGAAGCTTGCGTGCGAGACGCCCGCCATCACCGCGAACTGCTTGTCCGGATTGGGCAGCCGCTTGAAGAACTCGATCAGATCGTCGATGCCCGCGATCCCGTCCCACTGCCCGCGCATGACGATCGTGGGGACCGCGATTTTGGCCGGATCGACGATCGGGAGCTTCGAGCACATGTCGACGTAGGTCCCGGTCGGCACCGAATCGTCCAGCGCGACGATCGCCTCGGCAAAAGCGTCGACGGTCGCCTTGTCCGCGGTGCCGGGATGATCGCGCTCGAAGATGCTCTGCACGAAGGCGCGGTCGATCGGCCGGCGGTTTTTCGCCGAGAACTCGGGCAGCTTCTTCCTGCGCTCGGCGAGCGTGGGGCTCCCCTCGCCGGTCCACACGAACGCATCGAGCGCAAGGCGCGCCACGCGCTCGGGGTGGCGCTCGGCGAACAAGG
>WNGR01025553.1_pt1 | contig 10992 bp, 9 predicted proteins | sample 5407581 | NCBI WGS metagenome assembly WNGR01 (sample SAMN13153383, study PRJNA577476) | soil metagenome | isolation source: 80 cm soil or saprolite under Garry oak tree replicate 2 | place: USA:California | collected 2016-06-15 | reverse complement strand
TCACGCCGAGGACTGTGGAAAGCCGCGGATCGCCGGTGGGTGAGAGAGCCTTGTAAAGTGCTTCGCGAGTTACCCCGGCACGACTGGCAAGGTTGGTCATTCCCATGGCGCGGGCAATGTCGCCAAGAGCGGCTGCGATCAGGGCTGGATCGCCGTCTTCGAAGGCCGCTTCGAGATAGGCGGCGATGGACTTGGGACTGTCGAGATACTCGGATGGATCCCACTGAGTTGTCTTAAGAGCCATTTGCCCACTCCTTTGCCAGCGCTTTCGCTCTGGCGATGTCTGACTGCTGTGTCTTCTTGGTACCTGCGGCGAGCAGAAGAACCAACACCGATCCTTTTTGCTGGAGGTAGACCCGATAACCGGGACCGTAGTCGATTCGCAGCTCACTGACTCCATCGCCGACAGGTTTTATGTCTCCGAAGTTCCCCAGCGACAAGCGGCGAATGCGGATCTGGATACGAGCTCGTGCCTGTTCGTCGCGAAGTTTGCGCAACCAATTGGCAAAGAGGTCGGTCTGGCGGATCTCGATCAAGTGTTAACTATAATTCACAGGTTGATCTTTTTCAAGGAGGCGCGGTTGGGTGCGACAGGCATCGCAGACATAAGCCTTGAAGCGCGGCCAGGCGTGGATATGGGATACACGGATCGAGGTTTGCTGGCATTTACCGGAAGGCCCGTTCACTTATTATCGCAGCGAGTTAATTTCGTTCGCTGCAGTGAACTGAAGTGGACAGGGAGCGGTAACAAGTTAGTTGATTGAGGATCAAGAGCTCGCGGGCGTGTGTCTGCCGGGTGCGACCTGAATTTCATTGACGACATGTTGCACTTGCGGGATCTTTTTCGCCAAGGCTTCCGCCTTTCTTTTTGCCGCTGCGGTGTTGACCGAGCCGCGAAGATAGAGAGTGCCTTTGCCTGCGGAGAACTGAATGTTTTGCGCCTGTAGATCCTTGTGATTTTTAATCGCTGCTTTGAAGTTATCTTCGATAGCTTTGTCTTCCTGGGAGGGAGTATCTTTCATAAGGTCCTGCAGGCCGGAAGATACTATCTGGATGTTATTGGAGATAGTGTAGCCGGGGGCAGCCTGAATCGCGAGGGTCTCCGCCTGGGCTTTTTGATTGGCGGCACCTACGATGCCACTGAGGGTGATCACGCCGGAACTTCTATCCTGGTTAACGACGACGCTGCCCAGGCCATTCTTAGTGAGGATGTTATCGAGGGCGGCTTTGTCATCTGGGTGGGAATCGCGGTGGCAGCCTGAGAAGGCCAGCAGCACGAATGATGCCACGATTGAATTTACGAGGATCTTACGTAGCAGGTTCGTACGGTTCATTGCACCGGATCTCCCAACCCTCCGCTTACCCGTCGATTGGGATGCTGCGGATAAGTACCCGGTTGTCCTTTGTCCGCGCTAATACTGGGGGGCTAAACCTTAGTCGATGAAGCCGGCTGCGCCTCGTGGAAATGGCGCCAGATGGACTCCGCGGTTTTGCGCGGGACTACCGCGGCGAGGGACTCCGCCGTGGCTTGCTGCACGTCGCGGAGGCTTCCGAAATGAGAGAGAAGCCGCTGCCGCGTGAGAGCGCCTACGCCGGGAATGTTGAGCAGTTCGGAGTCGCGGTCGCGCATGGCGCGGCGCTGGCGATGATAGCCGACGGCAAAGCGATGGCTTTCATCGCGTATGAGTTGAATGAGGTGCAATACGGGCGAGCGGCGATCGAGCACGACCGGCTCTTCTTCATTGCCGTAGAGGTAGATCACTTCTTCTTTTTTGGCGATGGAGGCCAAGGGTTGGGAGGTGAAGCCCAGGTCTTCAAGCGCTTCCGCTGCTGCGTGCAACTGGCCGAGGCCGCCGTCGATGAGCACGAGGGAGGGCATGGGCTTGTCTTCGTCCTTAAGGCGGCGATAGCGGCGGTGCACTACCTCGCGCATGGAGGCGAAATCATCCACGCCGACCACCGTCATGACTTTGAATTTGCGATAGGCGGATTTGTTCATCTTGCCGTCTTCCCAGACGACCATCGAGGCCACGGTTTCGGCGCCCTGGATGTGGGAGATGTCGAAGCACTCGATGCGGCGCGGCAGTTCGGGGAGCATGAGGGTGTCGGCGAGGGATTCCTGAATGGCTTTGCGCGAGGGCTCGAGCACACGAAAGCGCTGGGTGTAGGACTGCTTCGCGTTTTGTCCGGCGAGATCGACGAGAGAGCGTTTTTCGCCGCGCTGCGGGACGGCAGGGCGGAGAAGGCTTGTCCGGCGTGGAAGGGGGTTTCGCGTTCGGTTGGCTGGGGTCCGTCGTCTCCCACCCTTTCCGCTGAAAGACGCGGCAAGGATGGGGCACCCACTTCATCGATACTGCCGGCAGCACCTGGCCCATTGGCGCGATCGGCGGTGGCTTCGGGATTGTTTTCGAGGAGGTCGGGGAGGTCTTCCCAGAAGAATTCGCGGCGATCGACGATTTTGCCATTGCGCATGTGAAAGAGATTGACGGCGAGGCTGCCATCTTCGAAGTGGTAGCCGAATACGTCGGCATCGTCGTCTTGCTCGACGGTGGCGATGCGCTGCTTTTCCTGGAGCTGATGGACGGTGGTGAGCTGATCGCGGAGGCGGGCCGCGGCCTCAAACTGCTCGGCGGCGGCTGCGGCCATCATGCGCGCGGTGAGGGTGCGCTCGAGTTCGGCCTGGCGGCCCTCAAGAAATAGCTGCGCGTCGCGCACGGCATCTTTGTAGGCTTCGGGAGTGGTGAGGGCTTCGACACAGGGCCCGAGGCAGCGATGAATGTAGTACTGGAGGCAGGCGCGCGGATGGTAGCGGTTTAGATCGACCTTGCAACTGGGGAGCAGGAAGCTGCGATGGATGAGTTCAACCACGCGGTAGGCCAGGTTGCCGGGGAAGTAGGGGCCGTAGTAGGCCGATCCATCTTTGCGCAGCCGGCGAGTGACAAAGACTTTGGGGAAGCGGTCGCCCAGCGTCAGCTTGACGTAGGGGTAGGTCTTGTCGTCGCGCAGCAGGATGTTGAAGCGGGGCTTGCGCTGCTTGATGAGGTTGTTTTCAAGCGCCAGGGCTTCGTGTTCGTTGGCGACGAGAATGTAGTCGAGGTCGACGGCTTCGCGCATGAGCGAGCCGGTTTTGGCGTTGGCCTGCGAGGCCTCGAGCAAATAGGAACGTACGCGAGAGCGGAGATTTTTGGCTTTGCCGACGTAAATCACCTCACCCTCGGCGTTTTTGTAGAGATACACGCCTGGCTGGATCGGCAGAGACCGGATTTTCCCGTAAAAGTCCATAGATGATCTTTACTGCTTAACTATTAGATTATGAGGGCGCATGGAAGAAGCGCGCTGCTGGGAATTTCAGTGGTATTCCTTCACGCGCAGGTAAACTTTACATGGTTTCGGGTGGGGTATGAGGCGTAATTGCAGGGGCGTAAGCCGCTCATTCCAAGAAAAATAACATTCATTTGGCCGGAGGGTGCCGTTTGGCCTTTTGGATGCATCGAACAATTTAGAAAGATATCTCCGCCAGGGTGTGGCTAGCGGCTCAAAGGCCAGGCACCGGCGGTCGGAGGAAAGAAGGATGATGACATCTCGAATTGGTTTGTGCGTGGCGGCCTTGGCTCTGGCGGGAGTAACCGGATGTGCTACCAAGAACTACGTGAAATCGCAAACCGCGCCACTGATCGACCACACCAACGGATTGGAAGAGAAGACCGCAGCCAACAACCGTCAAATCCACGATGTGGATGATCGCGCCCAGTCGGGCATCAAGCAGGCACAGGGTGCAGCAGACAGCGCCACCCAGAACGCACAGAGCGCGGGCAAATCGGCCGGAGACGCCGAGTCGGCGGCCAATAACGCTGTGCATCGTGCCGACTCACTCGACACCGTCGTGAAGGGGTTGGACAACTACAAGCCGCTGGCCAATGTTTCAGTGACGTTTGGCTTTGACAAGGCCGTGCTGACCAAGGAAGACAAGGAGCAACTGGACACCTTCGCAAATCAACTTGGAGCGGCCAAGAGCTACATTCTGGAAGTCACGGGCGGAACCGACTCCACGGGGCCGGCTGACTACAACTACCAACTGAGCCAACGCCGCGCGGACGCGGTGGTGCAGTATCTCGCGACGAAATACAACGTACCGGCGCATCGGTTTTACCTGATCGGTATCGGCAAGGACAAGGAAGTTGCACCGAACAACACGGCAGAGGGGCGCAAGCAGAACCGGCGTGTTGAGGTTCGGATGCTCTCGAATATGGGCGACCAGCAATCGGCGACGACGAATCCGGGCTCCGGAAGCTAAGACTTCGTTTCTCCTGAATACTGCGGTAATTGATTTTGCTCTCTGAAATTCTGCGAAGGCCCCGGTCAAAAGCCGGGGCTTTTGCATGTTCAGAAGTTTTTGGCGAGGGAGCGGATTGGCCCTGGATCGGGTTACGCCGCGGGGTCGAGTTGACGGACGTGTTCTGCCCGCACTTCGTTGGCGTTGAAGAGGCGGAGGAACGGCGCGTTCTGAGCGGCGGTTTCGACGGCGGGGCGGCCGCCAGCTTCTTCGCGCTCCACGATGCAGACGACGGCGGCGACGGTCATGCCGGCTTCGCGTGCCGCTTCGATGGCGTTGATGGTGGAGGCGCCGGTGGTGCAGACATCGTCGACGATGACCACGCGCGCGCCTTCGCGACAGAAGCCTTCAATGCGGCGGCCGGTGCCGTGGGCTTTTTCCGCTTTGCGCACGAGGAAGCCGTGGAGGAGCGGGGCACTCGGCTGCTGGATGGCGCGCCATGCGCTGGCGGTGGCCACGTTGGAGACGATGGGATCGGCGCCCATAGTGAGTCCGCCGACGGCTTCGGCTTCGATGTTGTGTTCCTGCAGAAGATCGAGAATGGCTTCGCCGGTCAGGCGGCCGCCTTCGGCGTGAAGGGTGGTGGTGCGGCAGTCAATGTAGTAGTCGCTCGTGCCGCCGGAGGAGAGCTTGAATTGTCCGAGACGGAAGCTGGTGCGGGAGAGGAGAGAGAGAAGTTGTTGAGCGTGGGTGGTGGTCATCGGAATTCATTTTAAGGGACGTCGCCACTAGGCATCAGGGAATAGGGTAAGGGATTAGCGATACGGCAGAAGTGATGGAGAGGTCCACCATCCGCTCGGAACCTACGTATCCAGCCGAAGTTCACATCCAGAGAGGGAGCTGTTTTAGACGACACTTCCAATTGATAGCGTAAAGTCACCATCCTTGTCGCAGCCCAGCCAGATCGTCAAACTGTGCTTCATTTATGCCTCGTTTCAGAGCGACGGAAGAAGTTGAGTGGGTGCCTGCAAGGCCTCACTGCCTCCGGGTGTTTGCCGCAGCGACCTGCGCACAAACGACAGATCAGCGTCCACCACAGCAGGCCTAGAACCGTGTCGTTCTCGACTTGAATCCGCCGTAGGTAAGGTACATGCCGATCAGGAGCGACGGTGTCATCCATACATAGAAGAGCAGCGGATTGCGGAGCGCGCTAAAGATGAATTCCGATTCCACCCCCGAGGGCAGGAATAAGAAGAGCAGGCCTTTGATCAACGTCGCCCAACAGACAAGGGTGACCACCACCGGCAGCGCTCCGCCTGACCAGAAGTTGTGCGCAAGAACCATCGCCAGCCCAATGGTCAGCGTGATCACGCTGAGAACCCACATCAGCGCGGGGTTATTAAAAAGCGCTGTCATCCAATCCACGGTGGCTTGCCGGTGAAGGACCATGGACGGCACGACGAGGATGCAATACAACCCGATCAGCCTGCTAAGAAAGATGGTTCGCGAAGACATGCCGCCTCCATCTCAGTCGGAAGTTGATTCACGCACAGCATTTCCGCTCCCGACAGATCTACGGGCACACTTATACACCCCAGGGCCGTTTCCCGTGAACTTCTATGCCGGCGATGCCAGCTATCTCAGTGCGAGGAATTTGGGCGGTATTGGACCGTCTCGCCATTGGTGAATTCCCAGCCAGAAGATGAGGCTTCCCTGACCTCAGATGGCCAAGGTGCCTTGAGTTGCTGTCAGGGACCCCGGGTCCATCATTCCGGTCGTGTTACCGCCAAACCGGAAGTTATGCCAATTTTGGCCACAGTTAAGTGGATGCGCCCAGGGCAAGTTGTGAGAGGAAATCGCGAACATCAGGTAGCTTCGACATCACGCTCAAGGCGACAACGCATCGTGCTTACATTTTGTCGAGGTGGCGGAAGCCGCCGGTGCCGGCGAGCATGAGGGAGAAGAGGAGAAAGTTGTAGCTGGAGTGGACCATGACGCTGGCGGCGAGGGAGCGGGTGCTGAGGCGTACCCAGCACAGGACCAGGCTGACGCAGACGAGCAGCAGGAAGGGTCCGAGGGAGTAGCTGGTCTGTTCGGCGTGCATGAGCGCGAAGGGGACGCTGGTGAGGAGCGACCCGACGGCCATGGCGCGCAGGGACCAGCGGGGGTGGCCATTTTCATCGGGCCAGCGGGGAAGAGTGCCGGAGAAGCGCTCGGTGATCCAGTCGTAGGCGGTGCAGAGGGCAGGCAGAAGGAAGCCGCGGAAGGCGATCTCTTCAAAGAGGGGCGCGAGGGTGATGCCGAAGCCGAAGAGCATCCACGCGGCTCCAGGCATGCGGAAGATCTGATCGATGGGGGTGTTGTTCGGTCCCGGCATGAGGACCCCGTCCACTATAGCAAGAACAAAACAGGCCATGGCTGCGGCGATCAGTCGCCAGCGAAGGTGCAGGGCGCGGATGCCGTTCCATTGCAGGCCTGTCCAGAAGCCTTTTTGCCACAGCGCCGGAAACAGGAGCGCGCAGCCGCCGAATGCAATGACGTACCACGCGGCCTGGCTGCCGAGCGTGTAGCGAACGTCGGAGAGCGCCTGCTTGATGGTGAAAACGCCGAAGAGGTGGAAGTGCAGTGCGATGGCCAACAAGGCGCCTGATCCGATCCAACCGCCGCCCAGCATCAAGGAGACGATGCCGGCGTCACCCAGATTGGGAATGCGGGGAGGCGGGACGACCTGGGGCTGGTTGTACCAGGCGAAAAGCGGTTCTGACGGACGGTCTGGTGTAGATTCCAGGCTCGCCGCGGTGGATGTCGGCTCGGCGGGGGACTCCGCGAGGGCTGAGGCATCTGAATGCCAGTCGCCTGCCACCGGAGGAACGGGTAGAGACCGGGGAGGGATGATCGCGGCAACGTCGGGTAGAGCGCGGTTGTTTTCCGGCTCAGGCGCGAGGTAATCGGGCTGGCTGCTCATGAGCGGACCGGTTTCTTTCGGGCGGCGGCCTTCTTCGCAGGTGTTTTCTCTTTTGGTGCGGTTCCGTTGAAGTCGGCGGAGGGTTTCTCGGCGATGCCGGTTTTCTTTTTGCGTTTTTCGAATTTGGCCGGAGGGTTCTCGGCGGGGATAGCTTCATCCCAGGTCTCAGAATCGAGACCCTTCGACCGGCTCAGGGCAGGCTCTGGGGCACCCGGATTTATTGGGGGTTCGATTGAGTCGGGTTCGTCTTCGAGGGAGGCGAGTTGGCCGTCTTTGGAGGTGTAGTAGCGCCGTAGAAACTGGCCGGTGTAGGAATCGGGGGTTCCGGCTACTTTTGCGGGGCGGCCTTCGGCTACGAGGCGGCCGCCGTCTTCGCCGCCTTCGGGGCCGAGATCGAGGATCCAATCGGCATTGCGAATCACGTCGAGGTTGTGCTCGATGATGATGACGGAATTTCCCAGATCGGCGAGGCGGTGAAGGACTTCGAGCAGCTTGCGCACGTCGTCGAAGTGGAGGCCGGTGGTGGGCTCGTCGAGAAGGTAGAGGGTGCGGCCGGTCTGTCGCTTGGATAGTTCGCGGGCGAGCTTCATGCGCTGGGCTTCGCCGCCGGAGAGGGTGGTGGCGCTCTGGCCGAGATGGACGTAGCCGAGGCCTACGTCAACGAGAGTCTGCAGCTTCTGTTTGAGCTGGGGCACGTTGGCGAGGACGGTGAGCGCGTCTTCGATTGTGAGGTCGAGTATGTCGGCGATGGAGTAGCCGTGGAACTTCACTGCGAGCGTTTCCTGATTGTAGCGGCGGCCGTTGCACACTTCACATTGGACGTAGACGTCGGGCATGAAGTTCATTTCGATGCGGCGCTGGCCGTCGCCCTGGCAGGCTTCGCAGCGGCCCCCGGCGACATTAAAGCTGAAGCGGCCGGGTTTGTATCCGCGTTCGCGCGACTCGGGCAGCATGGCGAAGAGATCGCGGATGGGCGAGAAGACCTGGGTGTAGGTGGCGGGGTTGGAGCGCGGGGTGCGGCCGATGGCCGACTGGTCGATGCGCACCACTTTGTCGAGTTGTTCGGCTCCGGTGAGTGACTCGTGCGCGCCGGGCTCCTCGCGCGAGCCGTAGATGCTCTTGGCCAGCGAGCGATAGAGGATGTCGTTGATGAGGGTACTTTTGCCGCTGCCGCTTACGCCGGTGACGACTGTCATGACGCCCAGCGGGATGCGGATGTTGATGTCCTGGAGGTTGTGCTCGCGGGCGCCGGTGACGGTGATCCACTTGCCGGTGAGGGGGCGGGGTTTTTCGCGGTGCAGGATGCCGACGGCTCCGGAGAGATAGCGGCCTGTGAGTGACTCGGGGCAGGCCATGATCTGCGCGGGTGTGCCTTCGGCGACGACGTGACCGCCGAGGCGACCGGCTCCGGGACCGAGATCGAGAACATAGTCGGCGTGGCGGATGGTGTCTTCGTCGTGTTCGACGACGAGGACGGTGTTGCCGAGGTCGCGGAGTTGGATGAGGGCTTCGATGAGGCGGGTATTGTCGCGCTGATGGAGGCCGATGGAGGGCTCGTCGAGCACGTAGAGGACTCCGCGCAGGCGAGAGCCGATCTGGGTGGCCAGGCGGATGCGCTGGCCTTCGCCGCCGGAGAGTGTGCCGGCGTTGCGATCGAGGGACAGATAGCGGAGGCCGACGGCGCAGAGGAATTCGAGGCGCTCGACGATTTCGCGGCGGATGCGCTCGGCGACGAGAGCTTCGCGGGCGTTGAAGGTGAGTTCGCAGGCGGCGGTGAGGGAGCGGTTGAGGGGCAGGGCGGTGAAGTCAGCGATGGAGAGGCCGCCGATTTTCACGGCCAGGGACTCGGGACGGAGGCGCTTGCCGCGACAGGCGGGGCACGGTGTGGCTGACATGAAGTTCATCATGTAGTCGCGATAGCCGTCGCTGCGAGCTTCTTCAATGGTGTCACGCAGGTAGGTAAGAATGCCGTGGAAGCCGGTGCGGGGCGCTTCGTTTTTGGTCGGCCCGTAGACGAGAATGTGCTGCTGACGAGCGGGCAGGTCTTCAAACGGCGTTTTGAGATTGATGTCGTAGCGGTCGGCGGCGAGATGGATGAGCTTGAGGAGGTATTGCGAAGCGGAGCCCGGGCCGAGGCCACCGTCGAGCAGGGGCTTGGACCAGTCGGTGATGACCTTGGCGGGATCGAGATCGTACATGGAGCCGAGGCCGTGGCACTCCGGACAGGCGCCGAAGGTGGAGTTGAAGGAGAAGCTGCGCGGCTCCAGCTTGGGTACGTCGAGGCCGCAGTCGGGGCAGGCCATGGAGGAGGAAAAGAGCTGCTCCTCTTGTTTTTGGCCCCCGGCGCTGCCGGAAAGAACGACGAGGGCGAGGCCGTTGGCCATTTGCAGGGCTTTTCCGACGGCGGCTTCGAGGCGTTTTTCGACGGGGGGCTTGCCAGAGGGGGATGGTGATGGAGCCGGAGATTGGGGTTCGTTGTTTCCCACCCTTGCCCGCGATAAAGCCGCGTTCAAGGATGGGGCACCCGTGTTTGTGGGGGCTTCTGAACCGGACGGCTTGATGAGGATGCGGTCGATGATGGCTTCGATGGTGTGGTTTTTGCGGCGATCGAGGAGGAGGGGTTCGGAGAGTTCGCGTATTTCGCCATCGACTCGGGCGCGAAAGCCCTGCTGGTCGAGCTGGTCGAGGAGATCTTTGAATTCACCTTTGCGGCCCCGGACGATGGGCGCCATGATGGTGACGCGCTCGCCGTTGCCCAGCTGGAGGATGCGCTGGACAATCTGGTCTGAAGTCTGCCGCGCGATGGGCTTGCCGCAGCCGGGGCAGTGCGGTGTTCCGACCGAGGCGTAGAGCAGGCGCAGGTAGTCGTAGATTTCGGTGATGGTGCCTACGGTGGATCGAGGGCTGCGGCTGGTGGTTTTTTGCTCGATGGAGATGGCGGGGCTAAGTCCCTCAATCGAATCGACATCGGGGCGCTCGATCTGGTCGAGAAACTGGCGTGCGTAGGCCGACAGCGTCTCCACGTAGCGGCGCTGGCCCTCGGCATAGATAGTGTCGAAGGCCAGCGAGCTTTTGCCGGAGCCGGAGAGTCCGGTGACGACGGTAAGCGTGTTGCGGGGAATGCGCACGCTGATGTCTTGCAGGTTGTGCTGGCGCGCCCCGCGCACCGAAATGTGGGTGATTGGCATGAGGAATCTTTAAGAAGGTCGGGACGGTTTTTGGCAGGTGAACGGCTGTTACCGGATTGCAACCCCTTGGAGGTATTCTATTAGTCACTAGAATCAAGGGTCAACGAAGGGTGTTTTCTGCGAGAATCGCGGTGATGCAAGGCGGTAACGAGGAAGTGCCTGAAACGCCGGCGGCGCGGAAGTGGAAGTCGTATAGCTCGGATTATTTTGAATCAGGTGGAGTTGGATGGCGGATTTATTAAATTTTGTGATGTTGATTTGCGCGTCAGTGGGGTCGATGGCGTTGGGTGTTCTGGCGGCGTATGCGATTTTTCGTGTGGGTTTTTCGCTGATGCGCCCCAGGCCGAAGGCAGTGCCGATGAAAGCCCAGCCGGAGGCAGCCCGGGTTCTCTGACAACTTAAAGACTGTTTTCCCGGCTATCTAAAAACTAGCCAAACATATTTGAAATTTGCCCCGACCGGTCGTCTGTCCGATGATCTTGTTGTCAAGACGAGAACACTGGAGGGCGACCGGTGGAGACATTCACAAGGCTGTTTGGCAGCCTGCTGCTTTTTGTATATCACTG
>WNGR01024159.1_pt1 | contig 10993 bp, 4 predicted proteins | sample 5407581 | NCBI WGS metagenome assembly WNGR01 (sample SAMN13153383, study PRJNA577476) | soil metagenome | isolation source: 80 cm soil or saprolite under Garry oak tree replicate 2 | place: USA:California | collected 2016-06-15 | reverse complement strand
GTGTACCTGGCCTGGAGCTCGTCTTGGTGGTCGAGCACGGCGAAGACGTCGTCGGTGGCGTCCACGGGCAGCTGCGAGGAGTTGGTGTAGTACGGCTGGCCGCCGCGCTTCCACGCGTCCTCGTTGGCGCAGCGCAGCGACGGGAAGCGCGCCTTGTCGAGCCGCGCCAGCCGGTAGCTCGTCCCCTCCGCTGGCGTCGCCTCCAGGTTGAAGAGCGTCCCGGTCTCGGCCTGGTAGGCGACGAGGCGCGCGCGCATGTGATCGAGGACCCGCAGCCCGAAGGCGCGGCCGCGCTCGCCGGCGAAGGGCTGGCCGAGCAGGTTCTCCGCCGCCTCGGCGAGGCCGACCAGGCCGATGGTGTTGAAGTGGTTGTGCCAGTACTGTCCGTGGCGGGCGCGGATGTCGCGCAGGTAGTGGCGCACGTACGGGTAGAGCCCGTCCTCGGTGTACCGCTCGAGCACCTTCCGCTTGATGACCAGGCTCTCCTTGGCCACGTCCATGAGCCGATCGAGCCGCGCGAGGAAGTCGGCCTCGTCCCGGGCGAGGTGTCCGAGCCGCGGCAGGTTGAGCGTCACCACGCCGATGGAGCCGGTGAGCGGGCTCGCTCCGAAGAGGCCTCCACCGCGGCGGTCCAGCTGGCGCGTGTCGAGCCGCAGGCGACAGCACATGCTCCGCGCGTCCTCGGGTGACAGCTCGGAGTTCACGAAGTTGGCGAAGTAGGGGAGGCCGTACCGCGCCGTCACCTCCCAGAGCCGCTGGAGCCTCGGGTCGTCGTAGTCGAACCCGGGCGCGATGTTGTAGGTGGGGATGGGGAAGGTGAAGACGCGCCCCTTGGCGTCGCCGCCCGCCATCACATCGAGGAAGGCGCGGTTGAAGAGGTCCAGCTCGGCCTGGAACTCACCGTAGGTCTCCTCCTGGCGCTCTCCGCCGATGATGACCGGCTCGTCGCGCATGAGCTTCGGCACGTCCAGATCGAGCGTGACGTTCGTGAACGGGGTCTGGAAGCCGACGCGGGTCGGCACGTTGAGGTTGAAGACGAACTCCTGGAGCGCCTGCTTCACCTCGTCGTAGCCGAGCCCGTCGCGGCGGATGAACGGGGCGAGGTAGGTGTCGAGGCTGGAGAAGGCCTGGGCGCCGGCCGCCTCTCCCTGGAGCGTGTAGAAGAAGTTCGCGATCTGGCCGAGCGCGGTGCGGAAGTGACGCGCGGGACCGCTCTCGGCCTTGCCCGACGCCCCCCGGAAGCCCTGCGAGAGCAGATCGGCGAGGTCCCAGCCCACGCAGTAGACGGCGAGCAGGTTGAGATCGTGGAGGTGGAGGTCGCCGGACCGGTGGGCCTCCCGCACCTCCGGCGGGTAGAGCCGCTCCAGCCAGTAGGTCGAGCTGAGGTGGCTCGCCAGGTGGTTGTTGAGCCCCTGGAGGCTGAAGGCCATGTTGGCGTTCTCCGCCACTTGCCAGTCGCTCCGGTCGAGGTAGCGGTCGACCAGCGCGACGCTGGCGGCGTCGGAGACGGCGCGCAGCGCCCGGTGCTGCTCGCGGTAGACGATGTACGCGCGCGCGGCGCGCCGGTGCGGGCTCGCGAGCAGCACCTCCTCCACGATGTCCTGGATTCGCTCCACCGTCGGCGCGCCGTCGACGGTGGCGCCGGCGATGGCGAGCACGCGCACCGCGAGCCGCCGCGCCTCGTCGGCGCCGAAGTCCCTCGTGGCCGCGCCGGCCTTGGCGATCGCGGCGCTGATGCGGCCGGGGTCGAAGGCGACGATGCGGCCGTCGCGCTTGGTGATGGACTCGAACGGGCGCCCCTCGGCGCGGGCGGCGGCGTTCCTGCTCTCTTCGGTCGGCATGGGTCCCCCTTCGTTCGCTCGACGGAACGGAGGAGGGGCCTACGGCCGACGCTGGCCGCGCGGCCGACGACGCCAAGGACCATCCCGCCCTCCCACGAGGCGTGCAGGTCGAACGCCCCGGGTTCGTCCGGGGCGACGTTGGCAGGTCTTCGGGCTCGCGAGCGCTCCGGCACATCGCCGGCTTCCTGGCGTCCGCCGCTTCCCGGTCCGTGCTGGCACCAGTGCATCTGGCGGACCTCGTTCTCGCTTACCGCTGCGGGGCAGCCCCGGATTCGCACCGGGTTCCCTCTTCGGCCCGGGCCTCTCGGCCAGGGCACCAACGTGAACGCAGCCTATGGTGGTAACGGGTATGCCGTCAACTACATATGGTGGCTTAGGGAGGAGGAGGTGCTCCCTAGAGCCCCTGGAACGTGATGTTGACGGCGGTGTTGTCGGTGCCCGAGACGACGCACGTGAGCAGGTCGACGCTGGGGAGGCAACCGGACCAGCTGAACACGGCGAAGCCGGGGGACGGCTGGGCCGTGAGCGTCACGGGACCCGTGATCGCGGCGCTGCAAGTCCCGCCGTTGTCCTTGCAGTCGATGCCTCCGCCCGTCACGGTCCCGGACGCGGCCAGCATGCGGACGATGATCGTGTGCGCGGGAGGGGTGGGGGGCCCGGCCTGGAAGGTGATGCTGACGGCCGTGTTGGCGGTGCCCGGGACGGCGCACGTCAGCTGGTCCGCGCTCGGCGTGCAGCCGGTCCAGCTCGCCACGCTGTAGCCAGCCGCCGGCAGGGCGGTGAGCGTGACGGGGCCCGTGATCTCCGCGCCGCAGATCCCGCTGTTGTTGGTGCAGTCGATGCCGCCGCCCGTCACGCCGCCCGAAGCGGAGAGCATGCGGACGTTGAGCGCGAACGGCGTGCCGACCGGGGGCCCGGCCTGGAAGGAGATGCTGACGGCGATGCTCGCGCCATACGGGACGCTGCACGTCAGGAGATCCGGGCTGGGGGTGCAGCCGGACCAGCTCTTCACGCTGTAGCCCGTCGACGGCTGGGCGGTGAGCGTGACCGGCCCGGACATCAGCCCGCCGCACGTCCCGCTGTTGTCCCTGCAGTCGATGGCAGGATCCGTGGCGGTGGTCGTCACCGACCCCCCCGCCGCGAGCATGCGGACGATGAGCGAGAACGGCGTGCCGACGGGCGGTCCGGACTGGAAGGTGATGCTGACGACGCTGCTGGCGGTGCCCGGGACCGTGCAGGTCAGCAGGTCCTGGCTCGGGGTGCACCCGGACCACGTCTTCACGCTGAACCCGGTAGCCGGCTGGGCGCTGAGCGTGACGGGCCCGGTCATCACGGCGCCGCACGTTCCGCTGTTGTCGCTGCAGTTGATGGCCGGGTCCGTCGAGGTGCTCGTCACCGTGCCCGATGCGGCGAGCATGCGAATGATGAGGGAGAACGGCGTGCCGGCCGGAGGTCCCGACTGGAACGTGATGCTGACGGCGGTGTTGCCCGTCGGCGCGACGTCGCAGGTCGAGAGGTCCGCGCTCGGCGTGCATCCCGACCAGCTCTTCACGCTGAACCCCGCGGCCGGCGTGGCCGTGAGCGTGACCGGCCCGGTCAGCTGAGCGCTGCACGTCCCGCCGTTGTTGGTGCAGTCGATGCCGCCGCCCGTCACGGTGCCGGACGTGGCGAGCATGCGGACGACGAGCGAGTACGACGTGCCGGGAGGCGGTCCGGGCTGGAACGAGATGTTGACGGCCGTGTCGCCAGGGCCGTCGACGGTGCACGTCAGGAGGTCAGCGCTCGGCGTGCACCCGAACCAGCTCTTCACGTTGTACCCGGTGGCCGGGTGGGCGGTGAGCGTGAGGGCCCCGGCCACCTGCGTGCTGCAGGTGCCGATGTTGTCCTTGCAGTCGATGGCGCCGCCGGTCACCGTCCCGGAGGCCGCGAGCACGCGCACGTTCACGGTGCGCGACGGGGCGGGGTTCGTGACCGTCACGGTGAACGAGCCCGTGCTGAAGTTCCCGAGCACGTCGGCCGCGGAGCACGAGACGGTGTTCACGCCGACCGCGAAGATCGACCCGGAGCTGGGCAGGCACGTGGGCGTGACCGCTCCGTCGACGAGGTCGGACGCGGTCGCGGCGAAGGTCGCGGCGGCGCCGTTCGCCCCCGTCGCGGCGATGGTCATGCTGGCGGGGAGCGTGAGCACGGGGGGCTTGGTGTCGACGACCTCGACGGCGAACTCACCGGTCGCGACGTTGCCACTGGCGTCCGTCGCGCCGCAGTGGACGGTGGACGTGCCGAGCTGGAACGTCGAGCCGGAGGCCGGCAGACAGCTCGCGGGCAGCGCGCCCGAGACGAGGTCGGTCGCGGTCGCCGTGTAGGTCACGGCCGCGCCGCCAGGGCCTGTCGCCTCGGCCGTGACGGTGAAGGTACTGGCCGCCGCGTTCCGGTGCGCGTCCGTGGCGGTGCAGGTCACGGTCGTCGCCCCGAGCGGGAACGTCGAGCCCGAGGCGGGCAGGCAGGTCGGCGCGAGGCCGCCGTCGACGAGGTCGAGGGCGGTGGCCGCGAAGAACACGACGGCGCCGGAAGCACCGCTGGCCTCCGCGGTGACGCTCGCGGGCACGGTGAGCCCCGGCGGCGTGGTGTCGACCACCGAGACCGTGAAGCCGCCGGTCGCGGTGTTGGCATGGCGGTCGGTCGCGCTGCAGATGACCATCGCCATCTCGTCGAGGACGTAGGGCGTGGACGACGTGAAGCCCGCGGGCGAGCCGGCCAGCGTCTCCGACCCGCGCTTGCACGTCACGGTGACCGCGCCGTCGACGGCGTCCGCGGCGGACGCCTGGAAGGTGAGGTCGGCGCCGGGCACGCCGGTCGCCTCGATCGTCAGGTTCGACGGCAGGGTCAGCCTGGGGGCGATGTTGTCCACCACCGCGACGGTGAAGGTGCCGGTGGCGGTGTTGTGGTGAGCATCGGTGGCGCTGCAGGTGACGGTCACCGGGGCGTCGAGCGAGACGCGCGTCCCGGAACCGGGCGTGCACGTGACCGCCACGCTGCCGTCCACGAGGTCGGTGGCGCTGGGGATGGGCGCGAAGACGACGTCCGCGCCCGTCGCATCGACGGCCTGCGCGGTGATGGCGCTCGGCAGCGACAGCTTCGGCGCGGTGGTGTCCTGGACGGTCACGTCGAAGGTGCCGCTCGCGCGGTTGCCGCTCGTGTCGAAGGCGGAGCAGGTCACCGTCGTGGCGCCGATCGGGAAGGTCCATCCCGACTGCACATCGCAGACGGAACCCACCGCGCCGTCGACGAGGTCCTGGGCGCTCGTCGCGAACGTGACGCTCGCGCCGCTCGCCCCGGTGGCCTCGGCCACGATGCCCTGCGGCAGCGTCAGCGAGGGAGCGGTCCGATCCTGCACCGTCACGGTGAAGCTGCCCGCCGCGCCGTTGCCGGCCCGGTCGACCGGCGAGCACGTGACGAGGGTGGTCCCCAGCGGGAACGTCGCCCCCGAGGGCGGGGTGCAGCGCGGATCGACCGCGCCGTCGACGACGTCGACCGCGCTCGCCGTGTACGTCACGGCTGCGCCGGCCGGGCTGGTCGCCTCTGCCGTGATGGGAGCCGGCAGCGAGAGGGTGGGGGCCGTGGCGTCGGCCACGCGGACGCCGAAGGTCCCGGCGCCGACGTTCCCGGCGACGTCCGTCGCGGAGCACTGGACGGTGGTGAGGCCGAGCGCGAAGGTCGAGCCGGAGGGCGGGGAGCACAGCGCCGGCAGCACGCCGTCCGCAGCATCGGAGGCGGTGGCGGTGAACGTGACCACCGCGCCGGCGGGCCCGGTCGCGCTGGCGGTCACGTTCGCGAGCGCGAAGACGGGGCCGACCGTGTCGAGCTGGCACTGCCCCGCGGCGCAGAAGTAGCTCGTGGAAGCGCAGTCCGCGCGCGAGGCGCACGAGGTCATGCAGGCGGTGGGGCCGCACGCGTACGCACGGCAGGAGGTCGGCGGCGGCGTCACGCACTGCCCGAGCCCGTCGCACGAGGCGGCCGGCATGGCCTGCCCGGCGGCGCACGAGGCGGCGGCGCAGGTGGTGGTGGGGGACGGGTAGGAGCACTGGAGCTGGCCGCTGCAGGTCCCGGCGCAGGCGCCCGCGCCAAGACAGGAGCCGTGGCGCGGCGCGTTCGTGGGCGAGCACAGGCCCTCCTTGCCGGGGAGGTTGCAGGCGCCGCAGACCTCGCTGCACGAGGTGTTACAGCAGACGGAGTCGACGCAGAAGCCCGAGGCGCAGTCGTCGGTCGTGCTGCAGTTCGACCCGGCGCCCTGCTTGAGCTCGAGCACCTCGGAGGTGCCGAGCGGATTGCTGGATGCGTCGATTCCACCTGCCACCAGGACCGAGCCATCCGCGAGCGCCGTCGCCGTGTGAGCGTAGCGCGCGTCCAGCAGCGCGGGGCCCGCCGACCAGGCGTCGCTGACGCCGTCATAGAGCGCGGTGGCGGCGCTGGCCCCCGGGCTCGAGCCGCCGGTCACGATGGCGAGGCCGTTCACGGTGGCCGCGGCGGCCTGGTAGGCGCCGCTGGAGAGCGCGCCGGACCTGGTCGTCCAGGTACGGGTGGAGAACGTGAACCGCTCGGCCGACGTGATCGCGCCGGCGCCACCGGCGACGACGACGCTGCCATCCGCGAGGAGCAACGCCGCATGGCCGTACCGCGGAACCGCCAGCGGACCTGCCGCGTTCCAGCCGCCGTTCTGCAGGACCTCGGCTGTCTGCAGCGCGCCCGAAGCGCCCCGGCCGCCGGTCGCCAGGACGTTGGCGCCAGACGCGGTGAGCGTGAGCTCCGCCCGCGCCGAGGCCATGGAGGGCGCCGCGCCCCACGACGTGCCGAACTTCTCGCAGCTGGCGAGGGCGTCGTGCCCACTCGTGCCGCCGCAGACGAGGAGCTCGCCCGCGAGCAGGGCCGCCGCGTGCTGGTAGCGAGGGCTAGCGAGGTTCCCGGCCGGGGCCCACCTGCCGGTGGTGGGGTCGTACAGCTCGGTCGAGGCGAGGGCCACCGCTGGAAAGGATGCCACCTCGACGGCGCCGCCGGCCACGAGGACCTTGCCGCTGGCGAGCTTCGCCCCGGCCGCCATCGTCCGCGGGACGCCCAAGCTCCCGGTGGGCGTCCACTTCCGGAGGATCGGGTCGTAGATCTCGGCGGTGTTCGTCACCGCGCTGAAGGTGAGCTTGTCGAAGAGGTGGTAGGAGATCTCGCCTCCGACGGCGAGCACCTGGCCATTCGGCAGGGCGAAGGCGAGGTGGCCGAACCGGGGATGGACCATGAGGCCCGTCCACGTCCAGCTCGGATCGAGCGTGGCGGGGTACACGACCCCCTGGCCCGTCCAGGAGACGTGCAGGGCGCACCGAGCCGCGCCGGGGCTGACCGGCGAGCGATTCCAGGGCGGGGTGAGGTCCATGTCGTACGCGCAACCTTCGACGCTCAGCGATGCCGTCGACGTCCTGCCGTCGGCGCCCGTGATGTACGGCGGAGAGATGCGGATGCGCGGGACGCCGGCGGAGTCGACGAACTCGAGGACGTTCTCGACCAGGCGCAGCCCGGCCACCGTCGGCCCGAGCACGACGTCGTAGTCGGTCTGCTCCCGGGCCGGTGCCGACGCGAAGACGATGTAGTCCTCGATGCCGTCGGGCGTGGTGCGCTCCACGAGATCGGCGCCACCGTAAGCCCCGCGGAAGATGGCGCTGCCGTCCTCCTGGATCGCGCGCGGCACGGGGGACACCCCGCGCAACACCGCGTCGACCGACAGGTCGCTCGACTTGTCGGACAGGTGGTACGTGCCGGGGGCGCTCGACGACGTCGCGGTCAAACCCTCCGCCGATGGGCGCACTCTTCCCTTGCCCGCGGCAGCGGCGTCCAGGCTTTGCTGGCCGGATCCCTTGGCACAGCCCTGCAGCGCCGAAGCGCCAAAGATCACAGACAGCAGCAACGCGAGCCGCGATGCGCGCATGGTTCTCGCCCCCAGTTTTTGGAAACAGGGGCATGCCCAGAGCAAGGCGGGTACCAACCGGGTGCGCACCGGGGAGGGGCCGAGCTACAGGGGATCTTGGCGATCGGGTCCGGTCATACCCTGCGCACCACTGCGCGATATCGCGCACAATGGGGCATAGGTCGCATGACACGCCCGCCCCGGCGCCGAGCGCGCGGGTCGTCGGCGATCGCCTGGTCCAGCGACGCGCTAGGCCAGGAACTCCAGCACTGCCCGGGCAACCTCCTCCGGCTGGTGACGCATCATCATGTGGCCGGCGCCGGGGATGACGGAGAGGCGGGCGTCCTGGAAGGCCGCCACGCGCTGCGGGTAGTCGATGGGGACTCGATCGCTCTCCGCGCCGTCGAGGAGCAGCACAGGGCACTGGATGGCCTGCCAGAAGGCGCGGGCGTGATCGGTGCGGAAGGCATACGGCGCGCGGGTGAGGTGGAGGGGGTCATGGAGATAGGCGTACCCACCGTTGATGCGGCCGGTGCCGTGCTCGGCGATGAACCGCGCCTCGTCCGCCGGGCAGCGCGGGTCGTGCTGGCGGATGCGCGCCGCCGCCTCCTCGAGGGTGCGGTAGACGCGGTGGCGGTGCGTCCGCGCCCGCCGCACGCCGTGGATCCACTCCTCCACGCGCTCCGGCATGGACTCGGGCGCGACCTCGGCCATGCGTATCCCCTCCATGATGACCGCCCGCCAGACGCGCTCCGGGAAGGCGCCGGCGAAGTAACTGGTGATGGAGCCGCCCATGGAGTGGCCGACCAGCGCCAGCCGGTCCCGCGCGAGCGCGTCCGCCAGGTCGCTCACGTCGAGCAGGTAATCCATGAAGTGGTAGTACCCGCCGGGGCCGATGCGCTCCGTCTCGCCATGCCCGCGCAGATCGGGCGCGAGGACGTGGAAGCCCGCCTCCGCCAGGCGCGGCGCGACGCGGTGGAAGGCCCAGGCGAGATCGAGGAAGCCGTGCAGGCAGAGCACGGTCGTGCGCCCGCCGCCGTCCCACTCCAGCAGGTGGTGGCGCAGGCCGTTCGCGATGATGGAGCGGGAGGAAGGTTCCATGCGACGGAAGCTTACAACGGCCTCGACAATGCGCTCCGCGCCGTTATGTGAAGCCGCGGCGCCGCGCCGCGCCGTTCACCCATGGACGAGATCCTCCTCGAGACGAGGAACCTGACCAAGGAGTTCGCCGGCTTCGTGGCGGTGAGCGACGTCTCGTTGCGCGTGCGGCGCGGGTCGATCCACGCGCTCATCGGACCGAACGGCGCCGGCAAGACCACCGTCTTCAACCTCCTGACGCGCTTCCAGCCGGCCACACGCGGGGCGATCCTCTATCGCGGCGAGGACATCACCCACGCGCGTCCGGCGCAGATCGCGCGGCGCGGGTTGGTGCGCTCGTTCCAGATCTCGGCCGTCTTCCCCAACCTGACCGTGCTGGAGAACGTGCGGGTGGCGCTGCAGCGGCCGCTGGGGACTTCCCTGCACTTCTGGAGGAGCGAGCGGTCGCTGCGGGTGCTCGACGACCGTGCGCTCGCGCTGCTCGAGGCGGTCGACCTCGCCTCGTTCCGCGGCCTGCTGGCGGTGGAGCTGCCCTACGGACGGAAGCGGGCGCTGGAGATCGCGACCACCCTGGCGCTGGAGCCGGAGCTCATGTTGCTCGACGAGCCCACGCAGGGCATGGGGCACGAGGACGTCGGCCGCGTGACCGCGCTCATCCGGCGGGTGGCGAAGGACCGGACGGTGCTCATGGTCGAGCACAACCTGTCGGTGGTGGCCGATCTCTCCGACACCATCACCGTGCTCGCGCGCGGGAGCGTCCTCGCCGAGGGGCCGTACGCGGAGGTCTCGCGGAACCCCAAGGTGCTCGAGGCGTACATCGGCTCGGCGGAGGCGTGAGCGGGATGGCGACCGTCTTCGACGCCAGGCCGGTCGAGCTCTTGCGGGTGACCGACCTGCACGCGTTCTACGGTGAGTCGCACATCCTGCACGGGATGGACTTCCGCGTGCAGCAGGGTGAGCTCGTGACCTTGCTGGGGCGGAACGGCGCGGGCCGCACCACCACCCTCAAGGCCATCCTGGGGCTCACCGGCCGCCGCACCGGCTCGGTGATGATGAACGGCCGCGAGACGATCGGCATGCCGCCGCACCGGATCGTCCAGCTGGGCATCGGCTACTGCCCGGAGGAGCGCGGCATCTTCTCCTCGCTCACCGCGGAGGAGAACCTCATGTTGCCGCCGGCGGTCGGGAGCGGCGGCCTGAGCGTGGCCGAGCTCTACGCGATGGCCCTGGCACGCATCCTCCGCATCGGCGCCCGCCTGCTGCTCCTCGACGAGATCACCGAGGGGCTCGCGCCGGTCATCGTGCAGGTGCTCGGGCGCGTGGTGCGCCAGCTCAAGGAGCGCGGCTTCACGATGGTCCTCGTCGAGCAGAACTTCCGCTTCGCGGCGCCGCTCGCCGACCGCCACTACGTGGTCGAGCACGGCCGCGTCGTCGACATGGTCACCAAGGACGAGCTCCCGTCCAGCATGGAGAAGCTGCATCGCTTCCTCGGCGTCTAGCTTTCCCCCTCACCCGGAGGTCGTATGAAGAAGGCTCTCGACATCGCGCTGCTCCTCGCGCTGGCCGCTCCGGCCGGCGCTCTCGCCCAAGGGAAGGGCATCTCCGACGACGTCGTCCGCATCGGCGTCCTCACCGACATGACGGGCTATTATTCCGACCTGTCCGGCCCCGGCTCCGCGCTGGCGGCGAAGATGGCGGCGGAGGACTTCGGGGGCAAGGTGGCCGGCAAGCCCATCGAGGTCATCGCGGCCGACCACCAGCTCAAGGCCGACGTCGCCTCGAACACCGCCCGCAAGTGGTTCGACGAGCAGAAGGTGGACGTGGTGGCGGACCTGGTGTCGTCCTCCACCGCGCTGGCGGTGATGCCGGTGGCGAACGAGAAGAAGCGCATCGCGCTCCTCTCCGGGCCGGGCACGACCGCCATCACGGGCGACAAGTGCAACCCGTATACGATCCACTATACGTACGACAACTGGGCGCTCGCCAACGGGACCGGGCGCGAGGTCGTCGACCAGGGCGGGAAGAGCTGGTTCTTCATCACCGCCGACTACGCCTTCGGGAAATCGCTCGAGGAGGACACCTCGGCCGTGGTGAAGGCATCGGGTGG
>WNGR01011759.1_pt1 | contig 10994 bp, 14 predicted proteins | sample 5407581 | NCBI WGS metagenome assembly WNGR01 (sample SAMN13153383, study PRJNA577476) | soil metagenome | isolation source: 80 cm soil or saprolite under Garry oak tree replicate 2 | place: USA:California | collected 2016-06-15 | reverse complement strand
ATCATGTTAATACATTCAATCACCTCCTTTCCTTCCAAGTTTCAGCGTCCCAGTTTCAGCGTCCCAGTGTAAACAATGTAAAGAATATGCAAGCCATTCCTCTTCAGGGATTATGCCCCCCATTTAAGAAAGTCGTGGAGGGTCGTTAATATCCAAACGTTCGTGACTTTTCTGCGGTGCACGGAGTCTTGCAAGTATCTGCCCAGAATCGCGACTACATCTCCATCCATACTACTCACTATGACTCTGTGAGGCTATCTGAGCCTCATGTGTTCAGTACTATCATAAATGAGGCGGATTTCGCGCTAAATGAATGGATCTCTTTTCTTGGGACTTATCTTATGTAGTTATAAGTGTTATGTTATAAGTGTTATGTACAGCAATTAACTATGAAATCCCAGGAAACCCCTCCACTCATCGTAGTACTCATCATGCGAGCTTCAATCGCCTTACATAACATACTGGAACACCCCTGGCACCCCCTTAAAGTCGTGGTTATGTTTGGTTGCAAAAAGTCGCAGTCAGTGACAGACGACGACTTTCAAAACAGTCACGCAACCAGCACAACGCTGGTCGTACAGGCTGATCATGCAAGTCATTGCTTCTGGTAATTCCGTGCTCTCGACTTGCCCCGGAACTGGAATCCTGAAAATCGATCTCTGGACGCTCATGTTCATACTCAAAAATCCGCAGAAACAATAAGGGAAGCAAAGACAATGAGAACCAAGCATCTCTAAGTATTTTGATGACAGAGAGTGAGAGAGAAACGTGGAGTTCCGACTCGGCAGAGGTATATACAATTGACTACAGTACTGCAACCATCTATTCTATCCAAAAGATTAATGACAGTACGGCTTAGCAGATAGGTATCCATCCGACCGACGAGTCAGCAACAAAAGATTCAACGAGAAAGTATTCCACACATAAAAAACCGCACAAGTGTCCAAAGGGCACCAAGCTCGAGAAAAGACCGAAGGAACAAATGAGCGAACAAACAAACAACAAGGCAGGGTATTCTGATTAGTGATGCGTGTGATGGGGATAGCATTTTGTGGATCAGACGCCAGGAGGGTGGAATCCAGCCTGATTTGGCCAATTGCCGATAAGAGCGGGGTCGCCTCCGATACGAATGAACACGCCGTGTGAAGGGGTTGGACCATCGAGAATGTACAGTTGGTGCCATCCCGGTGGCGACACCCTCGCGTTCGGCGGGGCAGTGACAGTGCAGGTATTACCTGAGCACGAGAAGGCAGGGAAGATGGTGCGGCCGCCCATGGTGTTGCCGTGCGTGCTCGACGTCGCCGCGACGAGTGAGACTCTCATACCGGACGTCGCGCCCTGGAACAGCTGCACGTTGATCTGGAACTGCCCGCCGTATGTCCAGTCCTTGTTCGGAATGGTCACAACGGGCTGGGTGCGGCCCTGGTTCAGGTATGGCGGAATGTACACCTCGATTCGAAGTTCCTCGGGGAGCCCAGGAGTCTCCGGGTCCGAACCTGATACAAGCACGCGGCCATCGGGGAGGAGTGTCGCCTCAGAGTGGTACATCCGCGGGATGGTCGTGGTGTTGAGAATCGAGATACGCGCGCCGGCGGGCTTCGTGGGGTCGTAGAGCAGTGCAGACAAGTTCGGGTCGGTCCCAAGACCGAAACCGGCGACACCTCCTTGCGCACCGTTCATGATCATGAATGTGCCATCCGGAAGTGCGACCATGCATGACATGACACGTTTAGAAGGCTAGACAACGACGCGTCAACTCGATGCTCGAGTGGGAAACGAGATGTACTTTACGAACCATCCGTTCGATGACCCAGGTTGGGTTGGTACCCTCAGGCTGGATGGACACGCAATTGTCGAGGGCGATACCGAAGTTGGAGCCACCGCAGATCAACACGGTAACCGGATCCGTGTACGGAGGGAACTGGGGCAGAAGAACCGAAGCGCCTTCCAACGGGTACGTGCGACCGGCAAGGAAGCTCGTAACGGAACCGGGCATGTTGGGGAGAACTGTGACAGTGGCGAAGGTCGTTGGGTTAAGAAGGCGCGCCTCGTTGTAGTATCCTGTCACCATACGTCAATAAAGCAACTTTTAGCAGGAAATCGGGGCGTTTCCGACGCACCGGCGAAGATGAGACCGCTAGGAAGAACGTGGAGGAAAGGATATAGATTGTTGGGGTTTGTGCGATCAAGCCAGTCCATGAACAACTGTGTGTTGCCACCAGGGATGCGAGGGAGAATCTCAAGCGTAGGGTTGGCCGGAGCATTCGAGCCAGTCTCACCGCCCACCACGAGAACGCTGCCATTGGACAGAACTAGTGCAGTCGGATACCAACGTCCACTCTGTATAAGAATGGCGCCTTCAGAACAAACGAATGGCGCGTGAGGTGGAGTGCACGACACCTACCTGAAGTTGTAGGTTGTCTGGATCTTCCTCCCAGTCGTTGGTGCCATTGATGCCAGGCGTTCCATCAGGCGCATAAAGTCGGACACCATATGTCGAACCAAGCGACCAACCACCTACGTTCAGGATCCGAGCAGCCTTATCGGGAAGGACAATTGAACCCGAGCAGAATACGTCCGATTTGACATGCATCTCACGCCAAGCATGATTAAAGTCAGGGACGAGGCTCAGGTCGAGTTCGTATGCACCAGTCGAGTTGGGAAATTCAGACGTGCCGCCTTTCTCGAGGAAGGCGACTTTGCCATTGATACCGACAGTGGCAAGCAGTGGAGGTATAAGTCCGGGCATGAAGTACTATATCGATGGTTCTTAAACACCGCACACGCATACATGTGCGGAATATGTGCGTACCTGGTAGCGGCCAATGTTGGATGGCGTGTTCCAAGTCGTAAGGGCGCCGTTCCAAATGTAGAGCTGCAGCCTCGAAGGACCTCCGCAAAGATGGATAGGATCACCGGAGCACGCGATGTTGCATTCCGTCTCTGGCGCAGTCCCGGCATTGTTTGTGACATCCGCTACATCGCCGCACCCTGAATGCAGCACCATCCGTAAGCCTAGGTTCGGCGATCTGCAACAAAGCAGTAGATCACATACAGCACTCTTCACCGTATTCCATACCCGCCGCAGGGTATCCAAACTTTGAGCATTGAGCGAGGCAATTTCCAGCCGAGTTATTGGTTGTGAGGATGAGTTCGTTCAAAAATACGCGTGCACCCGGAGGTTCACTTGAGACCGAATAAATAGTGAGCAGCGGCAGCGAGTATATTCGCACATATACGTACGCGATGCATCGAGAATATTGCCAATTCCCGGGAAGACCCGTTGTCTGCGCCGTCGGTACGGGGAGTGCGGTCACGCTACCAGTCGAAGTGTAAACAGACAGCCGATTCGGTCCACCACATGCTTCGCTGCAATTCGTATAAAACGATTCGCCTCAGTTTCTCATTCCGAGCTGGAGTAAACGGGATAGCTTACGTGGTATTACCACCACAGCCCATATTACAGTCAGCCTCGGGGGATGTAACCGCGCCCTGTATAAGAGTGTTACCGCAGACTGTGAAGGGGAGTGTGTCGCTTGAACCCATGATGCAATGATCGATCGACAATGATACGTACAACATTGCACACCGAATTCTGCTCCGGCGAGGGTGAAGCCCTGGGCGGCGCACGAGGTAATGCAGCTCTCGACTGTCAGGGTTTGGCTATCCGGAAGCTGAGTTTGGAAGATACGTCCGTGAGCGTTGTCCCTGAGTCATTTCCCGTTTTAGATTTCATCCTGCCCGAAACAAGAAAGAACTTACACCCAGCATGCATTGTATGACCAGCCCGTTGGGAGACCAGCGAGTTTGGGGAAGACAGGTCCACCACCACCACCGCCCCCGCCTCCACCATTGTTGATCGGGGGAAGGCCGGTACCAGTGTAGTTGTACACGTTCAGGCGGTTAGGTCCACCACAGAGCTCAGAGCCCTTCCCTGAGCAGGGCATGTTGCAGTCACCTGCTGGAGCCGGGGCGCCATTGCTACCGATGGTGGTACCGCAGTCTTAAGAGCAAAGGGCCCAATCAGAGAAACCCCCTCAAAAGAGGGAATAAATCAACGTACAGCATTCTTGCGAATACTCCACACCCGCAAGGGGGTAACCCGAGGCGAAGCAGGCGTCAGTGCAACTTTCGACGCTGTTGTTGGAAGCACCGCCAGTGACGGCTTTTCCTACGCTTAGAACCCTAGGTGTACCATCGCTGTTTGCGAAACAACAGATGCGTCACAGATCTTCTTTCATTCAAAAAGGAAAGTGGATGTACATACGTATAGCATCCCAAGGATGTCCACTGTCCAACGCTTGGCACGACAGCAGGTGGAGGCGGGGGGGTTGCACCACTCCAATAAATGTTAAGGCGATTACCGGCGCCACAAAGTTCAGTCGAATCGCCGGAACATTGGAAACTGCAATCCGAAGACGAAACACTCGCTGAGCCATGTGAGATGTTATCTCCACAGTCTAACATGCAAAACGTAGGGTGAGTAAAACAACGGAGATGGGCAAAACCGAAGAGAACCGCGGTGAAAATGTTCACTCACAGCACTCCTGTCCATATTCGACACCAGCATAGATGAAGTTTTGGTTGTTGCAGAAGTTCACACAGCTCTCCACCGTCATGGCAGTTGCGGACGCGTAGCCCCCTGATGTGAGCGCACGCCCTCCATCAACGTTGTCCCTAATACAAACTAAGCGTCAGACAATGGGCTCTATCATAGAAGGACAGCATGATGGAACCCACGAATAGCATCCTTGGCTCGTCCATCCTGGAGGGAGCGCCCGTTGCTGGAGACGGAGGTGACGAAGGTGATTATAACGAAGGTTCTGGTGATGAAGATCCGAGGCGCCTGCGGGTATGAACTGTCACGGCGTGAGCAAGTAATAAAGTGGTTAGCACGAGTGTCTCCGAAGGCGCAGGATTGGGGGTATGTGCGTACAGGCAAAACGGCGAGCAGAGTCGCAAGGTGAAAGAATGTGGGTAGAAAGAATGTGGGACGCATCGTGCCCACGGTCTAAGGGCGGAGACGCTAGTGCAACTTGACAGGGACGAGCGAGGTTCTTAAGGTCCTTGGAGCCCGGGAAAATAGGGATCATGACAAGCGTGTTCACCTGAGTCGGTACAACGCAGCCATTTCCACGGGCTCGACCCTACCCAGGTGCCACGGATCAGAAAGTAGGGACCCGCGCAACACGCTGCCGAGGCCCGATGACTAGCATTTCCAGGAGGGCTAATACCAATGACACGTTCCAGATCTTACGGGATTTTGTTAGGTACAGGGCTCTGACGCGCAATGAGCGCTCTGTGGAAGAAAACCTGGAGATGGGGCGGAAGGGCGGGCAGCTCTTTCAGTAAAAGGAATGATTACCGGAAGAGTTAGTAGACCACGTGCAGCGAGAGTTTGTTGTACAAGGAGCATGTCAAGCATGAGAAAAAATATCACGATGCGGGTGAAGAGCGGACACTAAGCTGGACGGTTTCGATCCGCGAGAGCTTCTGAGAACTACCATCGTTCCAGTAATATATTAACGTCAAATACTTCTTTTCTGTAGAGTAATTGTTGGCATCTCGTTATTGCGAAGAGGCGAGGAGGCAAAACATGAAAGAAGAAATACCAACACCAACTGAGATGAGAAAAATGGGGCATTGCTCACACCCACCCGTGGGTGTGAGCATGACGGGTCCCTCTCTAAAACCACGCTAGCTTCCATGTTCGCGCGAATTTCGCATTTAGCCCGGCGGTTTACGCGACTTTGTCCCTGATTCTCCTTGCTCAGCGCTTGGCCTTGTTCCTGCCCGCCCTAACATCAGGCCCGCAACTTGAACAAACGCCTTGACAAACGCACTGCCAGTGTACAAGTAAGTTATCACAACCGAACGTCCCTAAGTTAGGCCTGTCATTATCTCCTGGACCCGAGGTCATGGTCCCAGGGCAAACCTTTTGTAGAATGGAGAAAAGCAAAAATTGAAATACAAGCCCTTTCGAAACCAAGCCAACCTTGAAGCCAACCCGTCCATCGCTACCATCTGTCATGATGGATTATAGGGAAAACATCTGTGAATCCAGGCAAGGGTCTAGGCCGCCTTCAAAACAAAGTTACACCTTGTATAAACTTTTCAGGCGTTTCGGATTTCAATCGGTATAATAATACAGTAGTACAGCCAGCAAGTTATTCCCTGGTGAGCAATAAGTATAAGCTAAGACCGATTGTACCGCACTGTTCGACACGTGTGAGAACGAGATAACTTATCACGGATAACCACGTGACCGCGGTGTTCCAGTGTTTACCCATGTTGGTCTTCGTGAGGTTGGTGATGCCTGGGAGGGTACTTTTACCTTGAAAGTTTTCTTAAGCCTTCGCTCTCACTTTTTACAGAGCGGGTATGCGTTTCTCTGTGACAGACACTTCCAAGGACAATTCTTACGAGCAGAAATTGCCGGTACCAGCCCGCCTTTACGGTCTCAAGCTTGTCCCATCTTGTGTCCCGTTAACTCGGAAATCCATTCCTGCTTGGAAAAAACTTCCAAGCCTTCGGTGCTGTTACCCCATCTGACGTTTTATTGGATGCGTGATCGCCTTGGGCCTCGGTGTCATCGGTGTCGCCTAAGCGATGCATTCTCTTGGTGGGCGGCTTCTCAGCGCCTACTAGACGGGCCTTTCTCTTTCCGGAGACACGCATGATACTGCATTGGCTTCTCTTTGAATCCAACCACGGTTCTGTCCTTCTTCCCTTCCTGCACCATGCTAGCAGAACGACCGGAAACAGGGTCTCAGACCTGAAAATAGCCCATTCTGTGCATCATGTGGACCGTGAACTGATTGTGATTGTGTCAGGGATGAGGCACTCCAAATAGCTTGTAGGACAGATTCAGGGGAATACAGCCGTCACTCTTTCACCACCTTACCTTTGTCGGAATTTTTTGGGGCTACTAATCACCACCTCGATCTCGGGAGTTCTACTGTATGTCACCCACTTCTGGTATCCTGCCTAATATCTCCAGAATGGGACCACCCGACGGTGAAGTTCCATCTTTTCTCAGCTCTATGCCTTGGAGACGACAGCAGGTCATGCCAACCGATCGCATTCTTGATGTCTTTCTCAGGGTCCTTAGGAAGCACAACGTTTCTGGCCGTCGAAACGTTGGAGTTTTTGCAGGTGCATGTGGGCCCACAGGACACGATACTCACAGTCCCCAATCACCCAGGTCAGCAGGAAGGCACCCCAAGAAGCATAGTCAGTCACTACCACGGCATTCTCGCGGAGCAAGACACTATTTTTCGATGACATGTTCAAGGCACTAACCGGCCGTGTGACCAAACTTGTATTTGGTCATTTGAATTTCCGCGTATTCGCCTGCCTGCTTTCCCTTCCTCCCCCCTAACTCAACTCATTCCGGTGCTTCACGAAGAGGATTTGGCTCCACCATGCTTGCTCCGCCGAGAGCGGAGCGGCTAACTAGAGAGTTTGCACGCCCCCGGGAGAGGTTACAGTACCAGTCAATTTCTGTCGGCATGGTGTTGAGGTGAGACGGGCGCCGCACCCGCATCCGGCTTGCGGCTTGTCTCATGGCCGGATACTACCGTATTTGTCACGGAGAAAGCGCGCCGTCCGCCACGCGATTTTCATGTCCGCGCGTATGGGCGTAAAAGGTAAGTCTTCTCACAACTACAGCCTCATGTCCATTTGAAGCTCTGCCAGTGGGGGCAAACCCGTCGCGGAAAAGGTCGTTCATTCGGAGTTTCAGGCTCGTTCTGCAATAGATCTCGATGGTGACTCCTCAGCCAACATCTACCGAATGGCAATTCCCTCACAGAGCACAATAAAGTGGCAAAGTATAAGAGTGAAACACAGGGGTGCTATGCTCACCCGCCGGAAGGACCTTTCGTCGCGTTCTCCGCCATTCTCCGTCTGTACAGCTTCGGAGAAGGATGGGAAGTGGAAAGGAAGCAAAGAGAAAACAATGCGGGACACGGACAGTGGGTTATTCACTTTCCCGAATTAGAGTCCATGAGAGGAACTTTAACGCTAAATGACAAGTCCTGTCGTGGAGCTGATAAAGGACTGGGTGTATGAAACGACGAAATGACCGAGGAGAAGTTACATTTCGATCATCACATCTTTTTTTTTTGAATACATTATCATGCATTTAGGTTACAGAACCTACCCACTACTGTATTCCTTGCTACATCCAAAATAATGCACGAATTACGTGTTACAGGTTGTCCGTCCGTAAGGTATCTGTCCATATGTGGGTCGCGCCTCCTTCTCGACACGTGGCGCGGTCGCCCCGATGGACGGTTAATCGCGCGGATCCACGTGCTCCGTATTCACTATCTAATTCAGCTCACCGGAAACGTGTGTGCGCCGTGCACAGATCGCGTACAGGTGGAGAGGCTGAATTGAGGGAGGCGGCAGCTCCTAGCTCGGACTGTGACGGACCGGACAGTAAGTCGTACGTACATAATGACCTTGTTGACGGCCTCATGGTCAATGTGTCCCGCTGCGACGAGAATGGTCCAAACATTTCCAGCACCATATAAAAAATGAATGAATTGAAGAAAGCATGCTGTTCAGTCAAGGGTGATCGAGAACCCGTAGCCTGAATGCCCGGTGCACATCCTCCTGATCCTTCATGATGGTGAGCACTTGCACGCGGCGTGGTGTTGCCGTGATCAGATGGTTGCAGTGCCATGTACACTGAACGGTCTTCCCTCCGAGTCGTCAGTATCCGCAAAGATCGATTTTCCCATAACGCGCCCCAGGATCTCCCCCACGCACGTCGTTCAATTACTACAGTAAATGTTAACGTGCATCGACCAGAAGCAAGTCGAGGCTGTGACGATCCACGATGGGCCCCACGCAGCCCCGGCGCCACCGCCACTCCGTCGAGATCGATCCCGCCCACCCGCCGCAAATGCCTCGATCTCTGCATGCCGGGATCGCGATCGAGAGGCGTTGGAACGCGGGAAGTGCGCTTGCGTCGCCAGATCGCCTTCGTCCTCGCCACAGGCGCTGGTCATTGACATGGATCCAGCGACGACGATCACGCATAGTCAGCGTCTGCGGCGCGTGTGCGCACACAGGCGTGCGCCACACAAATACCACAAATACGTACCTGGAGGTTTCATATGATTCGTCACGGTATTCACACGCACTGTCGCGCGCAGACACATACATGTGCCGATCCACGAGGATCTTCGCCGTGCTCGGTCCCGGTTTGAACCAATTCCATCCAACACCCTGCACACCGCGCCGTGAAATCTGAACGGTCTGAACCTCCGCCCCGCAGGCTCATCTTCCAGAAAAAGTCCATGCCCTCCTGCCCGTCTGGGCACCACGAAGGGGGCCTAGAGCCGCGGTCTCTAGGGACCTCCGCAATGAAGGGACCACAGTTGCCCAGTTCCACCATTGCTAATGATATCCGCTATATCGCCGCACTCTGGATGTAGTGCGCACTTCCTTCCGTAAGCCGAGGCTCAACGCTCCATAGCCGGCCGGTCGAACACAAACAGCGCTCGTCTCTAAATTGCATACTGTAGTCGAGGTATTAAAGGGCGGTGAGAAGGCAGTTTGTAGTAGCGCGCCAAGATGACTTCGTACGAGAACACCGGAACAGCCGCGAATTCCCTGATAATTATAATTGAATAAATGGAAAACGGCAGCATCATGTACACGCACATACACGCGTGGAAGCACCATGCTTGGGAGTATTGTATTCCCAGTTCTTGCGAGACCCGTCGAAGTTGTGAAGTTGATTCCACCACATGCTACACCACAATTTACATAAAAGTATTTGTCTCAGCTGCTAAGCTTACAGAGCAGACCAGACACCTCTCGCCTCAATACCTCCGCAGCCCACATTGCGGTCAGCATCAGCCTACCTTCTATGAAATTGTTACTGCAGACCATAAAGGGGTTGGGGATACCGCGGCCCTCAGAGCTCCATGGTTAGGTCATATTACGGCAGCAAACGAGCCTTGAGAGTTGTTGCCGAGCCAAGGTTCTGATGACTCCGACCTGGTAGCTTGAGTGCAGGAAGTAGTTCGAAAAGCGGCAAGGGCGTAGCGCTGTGATGAGTGACTCATACCTGCGCTTATTTACTGCCTGTACGTAGAGCTGTACGTAGAGAAAACACGAATAGCTCGCACATGCTCCTCCGAGTCGCTAGTCCAGCGGGACCTCCTGCTCCTCGACACCGTACGACGTACTAATTGCTCGGCTATCTGAACGCATAGTCGAGTTAGTCTACTGTAGGTACGGTTCGCCCCGAGGCGCGTCGGTGCCTAGCGGTTACTGCACGAGCCGCTGGTGACGAAGTTGATGTACGGAGTTGGTGTTGGCCTCGATGCCCAGATGGCTCAGGTCGTTCTCGCTGCCGTTGACCTGCACGGCGGGTCGGTCTCGGAGCGGGGTGGCTCTCATGAACGTTGTACTCGTCGCGGCTCGACAGCACTGCCACGAGCTCTCCCGACACCGCCGACGCCAGCGACGTTGCTACCCCGCTGGAGCGCTTGCGCGGTGTCCACTGCAGAATGTACAGGGAGGCCAAGTACGTAGTCGGCGCGACGGTTTTACACGAGTGCATGCAGCGCCGCGGGAAGCGCATAACTGATCGTGCGGAGAATGGCGTCGTTCGTCACGGACCAGGCGACACCTCATCTGGCATGAATGGGCCCTCTCCGCTGGTAGGTAAATCTGAATCGGGCGATGACGATGCATCCCGTGTTACTGAAATATAAACAGGGCTCGCGGCCATGACGGAGGGATGAGAGTCGCTGCGAGATTGATGACTGACGGGCCCAGCCGACGCGTGCCTGCAATGCTCGAGTTTACATAACCAGACGGACAGCGAACATAAGTTGAGCAGTGATACGCCCAGCGCGGATTGTTGTAGCAGTTCTATCTAGGTGTTAATACAAGTAGTCCAACTATGCCCATGCACGAAATTAGAAAGATTCACGCGAGTTTCATTTTCTCCAGCGACCCAGATATTA
>WNGR01012006.1_pt1 | contig 10998 bp, 9 predicted proteins | sample 5407581 | NCBI WGS metagenome assembly WNGR01 (sample SAMN13153383, study PRJNA577476) | soil metagenome | isolation source: 80 cm soil or saprolite under Garry oak tree replicate 2 | place: USA:California | collected 2016-06-15 | reverse complement strand
CTCGGAAATACAGAAACAAGTCTGCCACCTTGACCAATTTCAGTATGTGCAACATTCACATCCATTGGGCGGTACACAGCGGGGAGGAGAGCATCCAAGCGCGAGCAGTACTTTCGTAGATCGCGCAAGTTTATCTTTCGATCAGAAGTGGTGGACTCTACGGTCTTGATGGCGCTCCACAAGGTAGTGATTCCCCGGGCAGCAGGACCAGAGAGTCTGGGGAATAAGCCGGAAACTATATCGCAAAGTTCCTCTTGATCAGGGGAAGGGACGATGACTTCGTGGAACTTATGCGCTCCGAAGAATGAAGGGGTGGGGGGATGGCCACCATCGGAAATGGGTAGTGACCGCGTCGCGAAGATAGCAAAGCTCTCTGCAGCCACTAACTCCTCTCGACTGGGGACCGACAACTTCGCTCGGCCACCGATCCACTTGCCTATACCCACAGACTCAACAAGGGGCTTGACGGTTCCGAGTACTTCATTGCTCCCTTTGTCCACGTCTTGAAAAACAACCCATCGGCCTGTTCTCATAGCTCGCACTAGCACGCCCTCTCTCCACTCAAAAGTACCGGGAGATCTTGTAGAGTGTACGTATGAGCCAAGAAGAGACCTGGCGTCCATGGACGTATCCGCGAGGTTGATTATGACGAGCTGATTCTTGACATTCGGGTATAACATCGACGCAAGATAAGAAAGGAGGAGAATTTTTCCTGAGGACGAGGGTGCTGTCAGGAGAACAGGAAGACGGAGCGACACGAGCAACGCTAAGGTACGCAATGAATTGACTGTGGCGTTGGTACAGACTAAGGGAGGTGTCGGGCTCGCAGGGGCAGCGTGATAGCGAAACATCAGAACACCGTGGATGCTCGTGATCAGAGGGCTGTAGAAACACGTTAGAGAAGGTTGAAATGTGCAAATAGAACGCACCTTAGGACGGAGGGTTGTATGAATTTATCACTCTGCCCCATTGAGAAGTCTCGTGTTTCAGCAGCGATAGCGCTCCGCGCATCGTAGATTCGCTGCATTTCAATAACAGGCAGGAGCCAACCATCGACGGTAACGACACGCCCGCAAACATCTACCCCGAATTCCAACGGGCATTCTGCGGTGGCTATTGAACCCACGAGGGTATTCTCCAGTTTCTCCCTCTCGAGCTCGCTCATCCCACTTTGCAACGCATAACATCGTATTGCCAGGTATCGGACACCAGCATCGGGATATGGTGTCCAAAACAGTCGAGAAAGAGGCTCTAATGGCCAGTCAAGCCAGCTCGGAAGTTCGGGATTGGCGACCAAAATGCGATAGTAAGCAAGGAGTACACGATGGAGACGGAAAGGGGAAACCGCTTCGAGTGGTGCGGAACCAAAAGCTGTGGATAGAGGGCCGGTGTTCTGGATGTACTCTTTTAGAAACACCGAAAGAATGCTGCGGGAGAATCAAACGCTTGAGAGATGAGACACTCAAAAGAACGTACGGAAAGATTTCCACGTGGGGCTGCAGCAAAAAACATAAAGCACAGAGCTTATCTTCTAGATCATCCGAGTTTCCCAGCCAACGTGCGCATAAGTCGAGCAAGAGTGGGCGGAAAGTATCTGCGATGATGGTCGTGTAAGAGGGAATGAGAAGAAATTTTGACGCTAATAATAATAATTCTTTGGGTGATGCATCAACCAGATTTATTTGGGAGTGAACAGACCACGCGGGATATTTGGATGCGAAATCAAGCCATTGTGACCTGAGGTCGAGTGAGAGCGGGTCTCGAATATTTTTAGTCAAAGACATCTTCGAAGATGTCAGTAACAGTGCGTGCGGTCTGCAGACCGGTGCCAATTTTTGCAGCGTGAATGACGTAAGCGTACTTTCCAGAAAAGGTGGTTGGTTCCCGTCCCACGGTCAGTGCCACCGTAATGGTACCAGTGCGAAAAACATCGAGTCCGAGTCCACTGTGGCACTGCCAGTGGCACCCGTTGCGACATAGTCTTCGCGCCCATGGACTCAAGTCACTGCCCGGAACAGACGCGTGGAATAGCATCCCGGCCATGCATCCTTCCCACTTGATGCTGCACCATTCGGCACCTCGAAATACCAACGCGTTGCCATTCATTAATTTGGTATTGTCTCGGACTAGTTTAACTTATGATTGGTTGTTGTTGGGAAGGATTCCCGGAGCAAGCGCAAGCGTGCGGTATCCGAGCGTCACAAAGAGGCAAACTGGTGTGCTGGCTCTACCCCTCGGGCTCCACATGCTCTTATGACTTTTCGCTTGCCACTTCGAATCCCTTTGCCTCAAATGACATCCATAGTAAGTTTCTGCCTTACTTAGTTGATTCCAACTCGTTTCCACATGGCACGTTCATAAACACATCTGATACTTTTTGATTCTAGAAGGACCCATATTTACAAATTATGATAATGAAAGTTGCACAAATTGTGTTCTTTTGACTGCAGGGACGTTTATCCGATCTGTTCGCGAGACCCTCCGCATGCTACATTCATTCTCGCCCGCGCTGTACTTCTCGTCTCCGAACTCGATTGTCCTCTCGTGGCAACTCCGAAGTCGCACGTGCCATCGAATCATGCGTCACCAGTGCGTCCACGCAATTTTTTTTCTTTCTTTGAATATATTTATATTCCGGAGCACGTATCTAAGACAGAAACCAGTCGGCCGTAGCCAATTGAGGTGGGTATGTATATGGGGTGGCCATACGTATCATAATATATCCACGCAGATAGTCCGTAAGGATCCCTGTTTCTACGATAGTCGGTGCGAGGTCTCAGAATATTTCTAGAAAGCTCAGATTCACCTACCAGCAGACGAGTGCCGGCGTTTGACAGTCACCAGCTGTATATAATTCAAGAGTTCAGTTCGGCGAAAAGTGAGGTGCAACACAAGATGATCCATCTTGTTCCGATGAATGTTAACTCGTTTCATGTGCCCGCCGGCTCTTTCTCGAACAATCTGATTAATTCATCCAGTTTGGTTTGTTAGGATAAAGTGCTCATTCTGAGTCATATGTTTTGTACGATATGCCGCAGGGAACCCAACCAATGGCGTATATCTGGAGGGATAAGCGCATCTTGTGCACAACCATTGACACGGGGAGAAGCGACCCCTTGTTTAAGATATCGCTAGCACACGACTCCAAACAGTCGCCCTCCAACCATAACGAGTCAGAATTTACTAGTGATGCTTCTTTTCGCAGATGCTACATGTGTTCGCTGTTCATTCCACTGGGGTCGGGGCTTTCCTTGGTTTCACGTGGCCTTATGATGCGGAAACACAGACCGAAAGAGTCAAACTACTTCGTGCTGGAGTCAGCCTGAGCATTCATGTGCCTAGCCACCCCGGCTGTTTGTGTCCGGGGAACAATCGAAAGAACCGCTCGAGCCTAGAGCCTGCGGGCCTTTTGTTCCAGAAGAACAACCGTCTGCTTCCTTGACGCTCTTATCGGGGTCTATGCCGATCAAAGCTGGCATTTGGCATGCTTCTGTAAAACAAGGTGCGTTTCGCCGATGCACCGATCTCGACGTCATCGAGGCTACAACCACAGCTTTGCTGATGGCCACCTGGATTTCGGGCCATATTCCGTGTACCCGTTTTGAAAGACGTCATGGCCAGTAGCCCAGAGGTTCGTTCCGAACTTTCCTGATCCACCTTCTTCCTCCGTAACCACGTGCGAGCAGGATTCGCAGCAGCGCCACGTACCCGTTGTCGCCCTAAGTTCGTCCTCTCTTCTACGGTAACCTAGGAGCACAGCACAGCCGCAGGATCTCGATCAATCAGAAATAAGTTATGCCCCTTTCCTGCCAAGAAGTTCCCACGATCTCGTGGTTGTGGGGGCACCGTCGTTGAAAGTATTTTTGGCTTGCTATGTGAACCAGCAGAGCTACAGCCTACAGTATCAGTAAGAAACGATACACTATTACAGCGAAGTCCCGCGTCCAATTGCACACTCCCTTTGAGTTGGATCTCAGTTCCACAAATCCCACCCAGCTCTTAATCTGCCAACCGGATCCTGAACAATCACACCTTTATCGGGACTACATCTTAGCCCCTCATACATTCCGCCCTTTACCCTTTCCTTTAGAACTGTACGCGCTCCGGTGCGGGGGCACGCTTCCAGTGAATGGTTGTCGCGAGATAATTGGCTCATCTGAGATACCAACGCCGTTCTCTAGGAAGTACAGAGCATCACATGTCCTCGCGCCTATATGAATTTACCTCGATCGCTGGTACTCCGGCAGTCCCCTTCAACGCCCATCGACCTCGAGTGAAACAGACAATCGACGCCTGCTGGGCTGATACTGTGTAAGAGCGGGGACTTGCTTGTCCTAATGGGGTAAGCACTCCTGGACTCTTAAGATTCACTCCTGGGCAGTTCGGTACGATTATCCGAAATGACCTTCTACTTTGCTGCATCTTTCAATCTTATTGGCAGGCAGATGTTCTGGGTTCACGCAGGTCTGGATTGAAGGGGAAAGCTTTTATGGCACTTACATCGTGCCTCAGTCAGTACGTGACTTGGTACTCGAGGGGCGATAACTTGAAAACATTCCCTTCCCCTCGGTGGTGTCGCGTATTGCCAGCGGCGTCATGAAGTCTCCGACCTCGCGGGGTAGCATGTTGTCAACGGTAACTCCGGCGCAGAACTTCTGTTTCGAAAGGGATCCCCAAACCAATCCAGAGGAGGTCAGTCGCCCGCCACGCATGCCCCTTAACCTTAATTCGCTATGTTCAGACACCCCTCGCAAGTAGCACTGGGCCCTCTATGTCTTTCCGGCCATTCACGGGAGCCCCATCCCCTCTCACAAGGCACATGCCATGTATCACGTGTTCGCTAAAATCAGTTTCCCATCGTCCACTGCGGGGATTTTAGTCGACTATATGATTCGCATGACGCACATATAGCTGCATCATTCATTAAGACTCTTCTGAGTCCAAATGGCAGAGGCTATGAAAGTTCGCCCCCACTTCAATGAGATAGAGATGAGCGCCTCTGTTCCAAACACCTGGCCGCGGCACTGCTACCTGCGACGGCAACACGATCAACTTCACCCAGGTGCCAGTTTTTCCCCAAAGTAAGTAGACCGCCTTATAGTTCCGATCGAATGCACACGGCCCGAGTTCCATGCCATCAGATCCAAATAAGCTCTCATACTTATGCTGTTGTCTTCCCGCTGAAGATCCCACAGCGCGCATGAAGAGGTATGAAATCATCTACGGCGACAGGATAGCGCCGTTATTCTTGGTCCCATGAGATCATAGCGTTCTCGACCAGTCCTTCAACAGCTTACTAGTATCTCGGATTTGATCCTAGGCAGTCCTTCACGAGAATGGTGTGTGAACTTCATGTCATCCCCGATAAAGTTGATTGCCCCACTTTTTCGTGACGTCGATATATCCCAGAAGTAGAGTGAAGGTAACAGCCGTGATGCCAACGTAGGGCGAAGGCGCACAGTTCCTAACTTTCGGCAAATTTATGCCTATTGTTGCGAACTGTATTGCCCTCCCGGGACCAGGGCGGACTCGGGGGATTCGGTCCGCAATTTGCATGTATGCGACAGTATGCCCATAACCCATAATCATATCCCGCTTGCCTGAAAGTGACCCGAGGCGCATAGCCATTAGCTCTGAGTGCGCTATTATCGTCGTATCACCCCAGCGAAACTGATGGTCACGGAAAAACGGTCACAGTGTAATCCAGTGTTCTCAAGGATTCTCACAAGTTAATATGAAATCATGCACCTCTAAGTGCACCTCCTTCAAGGATTTTCATTGAAGCCGGCTGGCTATACACGTGAGGAGGCTGATCAAGCTATGGTACAGCATAGTGGTAAACATGGCCATTATCTATCCCTTGTCTAGAACAAGAAAATGGACTCCTTGCGTGAATGGTACATTGTATGCAGAATTCCAATTCTGGCAATGCTTCTTTTGGAGGGAGGGGGGATGTTGCGCAATTACACCTACGTCGAACAGTGCTTCTATGTCAGCTTGGCTCGAAGAACGTACTGATATCACACATATTACTTGAACATATCGCATATCATCCGTACTCTTCCTCTGGCGGGCATAGATATCCCCCCGAGGATCCGTTCCTGGCAGCGATGGTCACGATTGAGTCAATAACGTTGCCGGCTCCTCGGACCTTATGACGAAATGACGAATACCGGGCCGATAAGGCAAGGGAATGGGAAAATGTGTCCCGTTTCGGGAAAGGCGCAGCTCGGCCCCGCCGCGACCCTGCGACTAAGTTAATAGAGCAGGTCATACTGTACGACAAATCTGGGTCTTCTCACATTGGGCTCACACGAAAGGCGGGGGCCTCACTGAACTCTGAACACGGACAGAATTTTTCAACAACGCAGTGAGCGCGCTAGGATGGGTACACGAATACGAATAGTTGGTCGTCTCTCCGTACCGTGCTACTGTACTGCTTGATACGCGCGCAAATTATTAGCATCTGATGTCAGGGAATCGGATTTCGGACCGATGTACTGTTGCTGGGGAATATGCCCTGCGCTTCCCCGCTGGGAGCTTCCACACGAGGTCTCGAACCGCGCCGCGCCGCACTGTAGCAGACGGCCTTAAGCGTGACTTCCGAGAGACAAGCCATATGTTATGACGTTGCTACATATGCCAGGGACTTCAAGTAACTAGTGAACAAGGGCTGAAAAGCTTCCATTCCCGCCAGGTCCTTCCGAGAGGACAGGGATTCCAGAAAGTGCTGACAGACTGGCAGAGTCACACGTGGGGACAATCAAGGCCCAGCAGCGACAAAACGTGAGAGGAATGACGCATTCGTCCACCGGGACGAAGGTCCGTACGCCGGGTAAGGGGGAAAGAGCGTTGGCTTGTGTGATCTTCCGACGGTGTCGATTGGATTAGCGAGATCTATCTGGGGATAGTTGCCCATATCATGTTATTCTTTTTTCCCGTGTCACCCAAATGGTCGACAGGAAGCCACGACTAGGTTTCAGCGCTTCGAGGCTCAGGCCGCCTCATTCACTCCATCCGTCCTTCGGTAGTCATGGGCCGATTCTCCTTGCAGCCTGACATTGGACCTCGTTCGGTTACATATAAACCGCTCGCCATGTCCATCAAGACAGCTTCACGCTCCTGGACCCTACAAGTTCCTAGCTACGATGGACCCTTCTCTTGCCACTATCTACGAATCTCACTCCGGCACTGTCTACCCTCTGAACGCCATCGCGTCTTCCTCAATGTCATCCCTTATCTCACCACAAGACGAACATTCCTCCAGGATGCGCTCACACAAGGGCAATAGGCCTTCGTTGCCTCAATCAAAGCATTGTCCTCTTTGCCCGGCTAAATTCACTCGTACCACTCACCTCAACCGTCACCTGCGGACTCGTAAGTTCCTCTAATACATTCGACCAAATACCCAAAAAACTAATTTGTGCGCAGACACGAACGAACGACTCCATCGCTGCGACGTACGTTGTTCCGAGCACCTTTGTGTTTGCCTTTGCTTACTATCGCTTTTAGACATGTCTTTCCGAGTTCACCCGCAGTGACCTCCTCACAAGGCACAAGAGAAGTTGCGGTGATCTGTGAGTCTCTCTTTGCACTAGGACTGCTGAACGGACTCATACCTTCCCCAGTCTCAATCAGAACAAGTCGAGACGCAAGTCGTGCCAAGCCTGCGCCGAGTCAAAAGTGAAATGTGACTTGAAGCAGCCTTGCACCAAGTGTACTTCACGCGGAAAAGATTGCGTTTTCATAAACGATCCCGCACAATCCCGGGAGAAGAAAGCTGCCGCCGCCGCCCGCCGGAAGGCTGCGCAAAAGGCTGCTGCTGATGCCAGTTCCATATCCTCTGCCTCGCCTCGCCTCACTCCCCCGTCATGCAACCCGATGCTGTACTCATCCGTGTACTCCTATGACGTTGAGGACGAGACGGAAATGTCTCTGGTCACCGGAATCAGCTCGGCGGCGTCTGCTTTCGATATCTCGCCTACTGAGCTCTTCTACGAGCCATCCTACTCGACCACATGCCCAGAGTTATCCGGTGGCTCTACGACCACAAGCTCCTCCATGTCACCTCGTTCCGATCTCTTCGATATCGCAGGGGACTACTACGCGACAGCGCCAGAAGTGCACATGCTCGACGAGTCGCTTTCGAAAATCTTACCCCAAGATATCGTTCCCGTATATCCGGAATCATCATACGCAATGCAGGCGCAGGACTTTGTTCACACACCTCAGGGCTTATTGGACTTTGGTTACGAGACGCAGCAACAGTGGATGATGGACAGCGTGCTGACAGCGTGCCCTCCTTTGGACGTGGACTCCTATATCTCACCGTTACCAGGTGATACTTCAACAACGGGTGGCATGGGTTTATTGAACGGGAGCGCTCCATCCTCACTGTTGGTCGCGCGGGAAACATCCCCCATTGACTTGTCCCCAAAAGGCACGCCAGGCGGTCCGGCAGAGGCCGAATTACAGCATTATGGTAAGCGCTCTTGTCCTTACCTACCGGCGTAAGCCATTGACTTTTTCTCAGTATATCTATTTCACACGGTGTTTCAGTCACACGTGCCTATCGTGCACCCCTCAACATGGTCACTTGAGGGGAAGACACCGATCCTCGTCCGTGCAATGCAGGCCTGCGGGGCTCAGTTTGTAAAGACTCGGACAGCGAGGGATTTTGTGTCTCAGACGATCGACAGCACTCGCGAAAGTCTCCTTCAGATGGTCAGTGTTGAATTGACGCGCTTCGGCTGTGTTTCTCATACCCCATCAGGCAAAAAGTCCCGCAGGATCAGAAGAAATGATGGATATGATCCTTGCAGGCATACTCATCCAGGCAATCAGCTTATTCCGGCAGACAATTGACCAGCGCCCCGCTGCTGGTCATTTCCATGGAATGCTCGTTATGGCAAGTAACCACTCACCTGATGGTTCAATCACGTTCTGAACTCTGTCCTTTAGATGATTAAACGATGCGGTCTCATAAATGCATGCTCGACTTGGACGCCTCCGGATCTCTCCGCAGCAGATGCCCCGCAGGTCGAGGTCGCCTGGAGGAGTTGGTTAGCCCACGAGTCGATGAAACGGTGTGTATGGTTCCTCACCCCTGAGTCGGGCGGTCTGCTGACCTGCGCGTCTCAAGAATTATCACGCTCGCTTATGTAAATGACTGCCTCCTGAACGTTTTCCTGTCCCTATCCCCATCGTTCTATGCATCAGAACTTGGCTGGTGCCTACCTGCCGAGGACGCTCTCTGGAACGCCACTTCTTCCCAGGAGTGGTATTCTCTTCTCCAACCTTCGTCCTACCTTTCTGTGGCGACGCGGTTGACGGGTCTCGGTATCAAAGCTGCTCTTGCGGTGCTCGGCGATATGCGCATGCCCTCCCCCACGACCACGCTTTCCCCCTTTGCGCACTTTGTCCTCATCAATTCCACCCTCGGTTCGATATTTTCCCCCTTAAGCATGCAAACAGCTCGTGCCGCACGCGCAGAGCTTACGTCGAATCACCGTGACGCCATCGGCGTTAAGCAAAACGACTTTGTGCTTCAGTACACCCTGCACAACTGGCTACAAGGATGGATCGGCGCATCTGATGAACAGACCGCAGAGAAAGCCGCCCAAGAGCCGCACTTTACGCGCAACGCGATGCCGTACTATTGGCTCGCGCAAGCCTCGTTGGTCGCGCTGCAGGAGGATACCTCAGGAAAACCCGGCTTCTTTGTTACTCCCGATATCCGCTTCCGGGTGCTGGGTCAATGGTTGCTGCAAATCCGTGATTTTTTGCGCAGTGATCAGAGCAATTCTACAGGATTGTGGATTGAGCTGATGAAGATCGTTGCTGAAGATGGTCACGGAGCTGGCTTGGACGCTGGTGGGATGCAAGCGCTACGCCTTGATTTATGATTGACTACCCTGTACGAATTTGAGTTGTATATATGTCCTCATGTAGCTCCCCGGTGGATAACTAGAAGTGTTGCAATGCACTGTATGCCTATTAGGCCCCAAGTAGCCTGTTGTATGTACCATTAAGAATTTAACATCATTACTAGACTGTTAGACGCGCGGACTACTGCTTGACTTGTGAGGCTTGTGGGGCGCAGCAAGTTTTAAGTCGTTTGTATATTCTCTTTGCGTTGGTGTAAACCGTCTTCGGATGAACGTTCCGATGGGCCACATGGGGTGCAGAATCACGCTAACCGTTAACAAGACGGCTTGGAAGCGTTACGGCAAATAAATCGAGACTCACATAGATCAAAAGTCAAATGTCCATCGCCATGTTGAGTGCGGGTGCCTCACTTTGTTGTGACCACATTGAGAAAGGGGCTCTAATACGATTACGATTTCCCCTTGCAGTCCAGTAGAAGGCATAACTATGAATCAGGGATAATGCAACTCGGCACGACTTCCGAGATATTTGCCACAGCTATGTGGTTCCTTGACATTTGTATGTAAAATGGGAACGACCCATCATGCGCCCTGTTGTCCTTGCTATATAAAGACGAGCAGATGGAGAAATGCTACTAGTAGCTGTAGTGGTCGGCTCGAAAGCATGCACTGGCCATCGTCGAAAAAAATGGGAACTCTCAAAGTTACGTTGCGCTTACTGTGGGCCGCACGTGTGGCCCTTGGAGCTATGCAGTCGCCACAGAAGCTTACGTGCCAATGTTACGTGCCATCAAGCGTGCCATTGTGCCAGGCGATGACAGGTCAGGGGTAGCAGCTGGTAAAAAATATGTTTAGTAGTGTACTTCACCCAAACCAATTTCTATTCAGACTTCTACAATATATCACATTCGTCCTGTGTAACTTGAACTTGAATTTTGAGTTGAACCAAGACTTGAACTCAGGTCGATGATACATGATGAGCACGTGATTCTATAGTAGTCGTCACGGAGACACTTGTCACCGGCTGTGCCGCTGGCAGACTCGCTAGAGCAACGCAACGATAGGTCTAACCAACAACACTCACGATCGTTTCCTTTAGTCTTGCCTGCAT
>WNGR01008267.1_pt1 | contig 10998 bp, 13 predicted proteins | sample 5407581 | NCBI WGS metagenome assembly WNGR01 (sample SAMN13153383, study PRJNA577476) | soil metagenome | isolation source: 80 cm soil or saprolite under Garry oak tree replicate 2 | place: USA:California | collected 2016-06-15 | reverse complement strand
GCTGACCCCTGGCCGGCGGGGCGTGCTGCTGGCCAGCGGCGATTTTTTTGAGGGGGAGTTTGCCTCGCTGGAAAAGGACCGGTTGGAAATGAGTTCGGTGCTCTTTGGCCATCGCAGCTTCAAACTGGGCGACCAGGTTATTGCCCTGGTGCTCGCGGATCCATCGCCGGCGACCGCCGCCTTCACCGTGCGGACCACGGACGGCTCGGAACTGCGCGCGCCATTCGTCACGCCAGAGCCAAACGCGGTTGCTTTCGTGGATCCGACCCTCGGCCCGTGTCGCATCCCCGTGAGTCAGCTCGTCGAGATCATCCAGGCTGGCTTGATGGCAAAAACGAATTCAACCGCGAAATAGACTGGGCGCCCAAACTCATTTCCCACCTCGTCCGCAGCCAAGATTCGACGTCCACGCAAACGGGTCAGTCCTGAGTATTGACACAAAATGGCAGTTCCGCTATCGTGCCCGACGTGGCCCGGAAATTACGGATCGAGTATGCGGGGGCGATTTATCACGTGATGAACCGCGGGGATCGCCGAGAGCCGATTTTCCGTGACGACGGAGATCGGCTGCTGTTTCTGGAAACGCTGGGGCAAGCGTGCGGGAAGACCGATTGGCAGGTGCACGCCTGGTGTTTGATGTTGAACCATTTTCATCTGGTGATGGAAACGCCCAAGGCCAATTTGGTGGCCGGGATGAAATGGCTGTTGGGCACCTACACCGGGCGCTTCAACCGCAAACACCAATTGTCCGGCCATTTGTTCGGCGGACGTTACAAGGCGTTGATAGTGGATGGGAGCGGCAATGGATATTTGCGAACGGTCTGCGATTACGTGCATTTGAATCCGGTGCGGGCGAAGCAGTTGCGCCAGGACCAGAAGCTGCGAGCCTTTCGGTGGAGCAGTTATGGGGAGTATCTCAAGCGACCTGGCCAACGCGCAGGATGGCTGCGAGTGGAGCGATTGCTGGGGGAGATGGGAATTCCAAAAGACAGTGCGGCCGGGCGCAAGGAATTTGAGCGGCGGACGGAGTTGCGGCGCGGGGAAGCTCAGCCGGAGCAATGGAAAGGAGTGCGGCGAGGCTGGTGTTTGGGGGCGGAGGCCTTTCGCAAGGAGTTGCTGGCGCAGATGGCAGAGTCGGCCGGAACCTCGCATTATGGGGAAGAACTTCGGGAAGCAGCGGAAGCGAAGGCGCAACGGATTGTGGCGGCGGAAATGCAGCGCCTGGGATGGCAGGAGGACGAGCTGCGAAGACATCGAAAAGGGCATCGGACAAAAGTGAAGATCGCGCGTCGGTTGCGGCAGGAGACGACCATGACATTGCAATGGATCGCGGATCGGTTAAAGATGGGGACATGGACCCACGTAGCGAACCGCCTTTACCATTCGAAGAACTAAGTTTGTGTCAATACTCAGGACTGACCCGTTTTCGTTCTCATCTCTGCGATCACCCAATTCATAAGCGTGTCCGGCTGACTGCTCACCCACTCTGGCTGAACCAGCCGAATCGGGCAACGATGTCGGATGAGGTCTGCGTCTGTCCAACTCTTCGAGTAGATGCCACTCACGTCTAACGTGGCGATGGCGTAATAAGCAACGGCCACGGCTGCCAAAGTGATGAGCACTGTCTTGTAAAGGAATGCTGCGCGCATGATGCCTAATGAAAAAGGTCAGCGACAGCCGCCGACAGGTAAGGTAGCGCCCGACAGGTGCGTCCGAATCACCGCCCGACGTTGAGCGGAAATGCGCACCGGCAGTTCGCCCGACCGATCTGGCTAGTGTGCTTCAGCGGCATTGCGCAACCTCAAGTACTCCCTGCCCTTGTCCGTAATGTAAAAATGCTCCTTCACCTCTCTCGCTTGTCCGTCGTTGACCAACAGTGATCGAATTCCCTTTCCGGGGGGATTCGCCACCAGGCCGAGCGAACGCAAACGCCGCAACTCGCTTTCAAAATACTTGGTGGTGCCGTCAACGGTTACTCGGAATGGTTCATTGGAGTTGAGTTTTTCGAGGTGCTTCAATTCATCTTCAGAAACAAATCCTTCGATGAGGAACTTCAGCCGCTCGATTTCATCCTTCTGTTTCTGTTGCTCTTCCCGGACCTGGTCGAACTGAAACTTCCATCCTCCTGGCAATTCGGCGCTCTGCAGAAACGACGAGAGCCACGGCAGGACCGCGATGAACAGCAAGCCCAGTGCAATCGTGTCAAATCTGACCCATTGGTGCAGCACTACCAGGACGGCGGCTGCCGCTGTCACAATCATCTTTTCATGCGTCTTGGTCATTTGAGCGCCTTCGTTTAAGTGGCTTGCCTCCTACCGGACCCAAGCCGAGCCTTGGCCCCAAAAGCTCTCGGGCGACACCCGCCGACGTCTGCCTGCGCCGCAGCTTCGGTAGGCGGGCGACGCGCTCCGGTGGCCGTGCGCCAGCATCCGCGCCGAGCGACGAAGCATAGCGGCGGCTCGCTGGAGCGCATTTGTTAGTTGTCATGGTCATTTGTGCTCTCTCTTCATCGTAATAACGACTGGCCAACCGCATGGCAAGGAGACTCGTCCCGTTTCGTAACCAGCCAGGAATGCCGTGATACTGCTCGTGCCGTGGGACCAATCATCTACCACGATGCCCGACCAATGCGTGACCATGGCGTGCCCGTTCGTGTCGGTAAATGTCGGCTCACCTTTCCCCGTGACACCTTCGACTGATACATACGCACCCAGAACTGGCGCACCCGACTCATCGACGACCGCCACCATGCCGAAATAGAAACTGTGCATCGGAATGGTGCATCGCGGATAATCGCCAACACGAGCAAGCGTGTAGGCGCCTCCTTGAGGACATGTGGGCCTCTCGCGCATGTAACGGTCTGGACCGACGAGATCATCCCATGTCGGAATATCGTTGGTGGTCTTATTGTGCTCAAGCGCCCACGTCTGCTCGGCACCGTCAATCTGCTTCAAGAGCGTGACGCAACTCGCATAGGATGATTGCGAACGAGCGCGGATAAACCATCTCACTCCCCATGCAACAACCGCGCAAGCTGCGACAGTCGCTACCACAACCACGACGTTGGTCTTGGATGACATGATAGAATGGCACCTAACGAAACAAGCTCAGCCACGCGGGGCCGAAAGCCGTGGGCCGCGAAGCGGAACGGAAAGCGCAATCCCGCGTTGACTGCGGCCCCATCTCCGGCGGCATGGTCACTCCTTCAATAATCCGTCGGAATTGATGGAGTGTCCGACAATCTTGTAATCAGAATCACTTGTGCCCTTGAAGAGTGTGAAGCTCTCCGTGGCCGGATACTTGGCGTAAGTGACCTGGCACTTTAACGAAACAGTCGTGCCGGCGCCAAATGTGCCGGCGTTCTTGAAGACCTGCCAGCCTCCCACGGAATAACCCTGAAAGGCGCCCAACTTGCCGCTCAACCTCGCCAGCGTCTGGCTCCACTCGTCCTTGGTGGTCTTCTGGAAAAACTGTGCGCCATAATCCCCCATCGCCGAGTCGTAGCCATTGGTGGCGACGGCCTGGAAATGTCTTGCGAGAACCTTCTCGGCATCCTGCTTCGACTGCTGGAAGCCGCACCCGCCGATGGCCACACAGCCGATGAGCAGCCGTGTGATTCGGACCAATAGTAACCGTGTCGATGTTTTCATACGCTCGAATTCTGCCTAACTGACTCAAGCCGAGCCGCAGCTCCGAAACCGTTCGGGGAGGCCCGCCGAAACCTGCCTGCCGAGGCGGCAGGCGACGCGCTCCGGTGGCCGTGCGCCAGCACCCGCGCCGCTCCGCAGCTGCGAAGCGGGGCGGCTTTCAAGGGTGCGATGCGCCCGGCGCGTTTCATAGTCTAACCGGTGGACTCGTGCGCTGCCCACCGCACTCGGCCTTCGGCCTTTCGCTCTATTCCGACGCCTGCCGCCCGGCTCCCGAATTGTCTTCGCCCAGGCAAATCTGCACTTGCCCGTCGCGCACGCGGGTCGGGTGGGTTTTCACACTGCGCTCAGGCGCATTCAGACACGCGCCGGTCTTCAGATCGAAGGACCAGCCGTGGAGGGGACAGAACACCCGGCCCTCCTCGAGGGTGCCCGCGCCCAGGGGCCCGCCTCGGTGCGGGCATTGATCGTCCAGCGCGTAGAACTGGCCGTCGAGGTTGTAAACGGCGATCTCGCGCCCCTGCGCGCGCACCGTGCGCCCATGACCCGGCGCGAAACTGGCGGCGGCGGCGACCGAAACAAATTCGCTCATGGATTTTTGTCCGTGTCGGGCGGCGCGGCATTGGGCGCGGACGCAGGCGGATCCACCTTAATGGCGCCCTTTTTCTTCCAGGGCATGTCCGGGAACTTTTCGGGCACTTTCAGCGGCGGCGCCTTGGGCTGGCCCATTTGCAGTTCCGGGTCGCCCGCGGCCCCGGCGGCGGGCGGGGCCAGATTGCCCCTCCACGAGGCAATGCGGGCTTGCAGGCCGTGATGTTCGGCGGTTTTCTTGTCGCCGCTTTTCATGTAGAACAGCGAGAGATTGGTGTGAACGAGCTGTTCGTTGGGCCGCAGTTTTTCGGCCTTGTGGCCCTCGACGATGGCGGCGGCGTAATCGCCTTTCCGATAGTAAGCCATGCCGAGGGAGAGCCGGGCGTCGAAATAATCCGGCGCCTCGGCGAGCAAGGCCTCTAGCTTCGCGATGGCGGCATCGTAATTGGCGGTGCTGAACTCGAACATCGCGTCGTCGTATCGTTCTTGCGGCGCCGGCATAATGCTTTTGACTATTTTTTGTATGACACGATTGTGGTGCGCGCGCAAGACATGAGTCCTACCGCTAACGTCCAACGTCCCGGGTCGAAGCCCCACCGCGCCAGGTCGCGCCCCTGAGCCATGCCGCTGCCCATCCAACTCATCTCGACCGATTTCGACGGCACCCTGCACGCGGAGTTTGAAGACCCACCGGTGCCCCGCGATTTGCAGGAACTCATCGGGGGGTTGCAGCGGCAGGGCGCCAAATGGGCGATTAATACCGGACGCGATCTATCCAGCGTGATGGAAGGGATCGCGCGCGCCCGCCTGAGCATTCGTCCGGACTACCTGATCGTGGTGGAACGGGAGATTTATATTCACCAAGGCTCGCAATACTCCGGGTGCGAGGCCTGGAACCGGAATTGCACCCGGGCGCATGAGGCCCTCTTTGCGCGGGTTCAACCGGAGATTCCCCGCCTGGTCGATTGGATCACTCAACGTTTCTCCGCCACGCTCTACCAGGATGATTATTCGCCCTTCTGCCTGGTCGCCGCGAACAATGAAGACGCGGACGCCATTCAGGCCTTTCTGGAGGACTATTTGCGGGCGATGCCCGAACTGGCTTTCGTGCGCAACGATGTCTATGCCCGCTTCAGCCACGCCGCTTACAACAAGGGGACGGCCCTGGCCGAAATCGCCCGTCAGCTTGGCATTGGCCGGGAACACATCTTCGCGGCGGGCGATCACCTCAACGATTTGCCGATGCTCAGCGGCGATTTCGCCCGTTGCGTCGTCGCGCCGCACAACGCCGTCCAGGCCGTAAAGGAAACGGTCCGCCGCCAAAACGGCTACGTCAGCCAGGAGCCTTGGGGCCACGGCGTGGCGCGCGGGTTGGAGCACTATTTGGAACAGGCGGAGGCGCAAAAGAAGGAACCTTGATTATTGTATCGAGATGACCGCTTCTAATACTGCGCCTGCCGCGCACAAGAAAAGCTTTTTGAATTTCTCGCAGCCCATTCGCCATCAAATAGATGCGCGACGGGTTTAAAATTTGACACCCCCCGGCGCGATGATAGGGTGACTTTTGGAACTGCGGCAGATTCTGCTGCACCCGTCGGTGGCCGGAGATTTGCTGGATTCGATCAGAACAGTTAATTGAGAGTTTTTAATGAGTGAAACAACAATAACCGCCCTCCCGACGGGAGGCAGTCCAAAGACCGCTAAAATCTCCGAAGCCGTTATCCGCATCGCGGGCAATTCGCAGGACGGCATCCAGGCCATCGGCGGTTTCCTCGCCCGTCTGGCGGGCCGGAGCGAGCAGGAAGTCATGACCTTCATGACAATTCCTTCGACCATCTCGGGCGGCCCGTCGATCTATCAGGTACGCATCGGTTCGGGCGAAGTCCTTAGTTCCGGCGACGAAGCCGACGTGCTGCTCTGCTTCTATCAGCATTCCTACGAAGACCATATCGACTCGTTGAAAAAGGGCGGCATCGTCCTCTACGACTCGGACCACGTGGAGCCAAAACCGGAATGGGAGAAGGAGTATCGCCACATCGGCGTGCCGATCTCCGGACTCACCGTCGAAGCCATCGGCGGCACCGCGAAGGACAAAGGCAAAAACATTTTTGCGCTGGGTCTGGTGGCCAAGATGTTCGATTTGAACGTGGCGAAACTGGAGCAGCTCGTCACCGAACGCTTCACCGGCAAAGACCCCAGCGTGTTGAACAACGCCCTCGCCGCCTTCCACGCCGGCTACAGCCACTCGCTGGGCAACGTCATCGAATTGTTTCAGTTCCTGGAGAGCCGCAAAAGGGAGACGCCCCAGGTGGTGATGACCGGCAACGAAGCGCTGGGGTACGGCCTCATTGCCGCGGGTGTCCGTTTTGGCGCCGGTTATCCGATCACCCCGTGGTCGGATGTCATGGAATTGCTGCGGCGCGAATTGCCCAAATACGGCGGCACTTTCGTGCAATGCGAGGACGAAATCGCTTCCATCTCGATGGCGCTGGGCGCCAGCTATGCCGGCGGCGTCGCGGTCACCGGTTCGAGCGGACCCGGCATCTCGCTCAAGACCGAAGCCCTCGGCTGGGGCGTGATGGCGGAAATGCCGCTGGTGATTTGCGACATCCAGCGCGGCGGACCTTCCACCGGCATGCCCACCAACGTCGAGCAATCCGACCTCAACATCGCCGTCTTCGGCGGCCACGGCGATTCGCCCCGCGTGGTGCTCGCGCCGGTCAACGTCGAGGATTGCTTTTACGTCGCCATTGAAGCCGTCAACATCGCCCGTCGCTACAGCGTGCCGGTCATCATCTTGAGCGACCAGGCGATCGCCACGCGCATCGAGGCGTTCCCCGAACCCGACCTGGAAAAGGTCTGCCAGGACATATCGCCCGACCTCACGCCGGTGCCCGACCATAAGCCGTATGATTTGAATGTCCCCACTGGCATCACCCCGCATGTCGCTCCCGGCACGCGCGTTCTCAGCGGCAAATATCCGATCGTCACCGGGCTGGAACACGACGAACTCGGGCACCCGACCGGCTCGCCGAAGCTCCACATGCAAATGGTGGCCAAGCGCCGCAAAAAACTGCAAACCCTCGGCGCGAGTCTGCCGGTCCCCGCCGTCTATGGCCCGCCGGAAGGCAATGTGCTCCTGGTCGGCTGGGGCTCGACGCAAGGCCCGATCAAGGAAGCCGTCGATCGCGCCCGGGCCGCGGGCGACAGCGTTTCGTCCGTTCACATCCGCTACCTTCATCCGCTCCCGCCGGGGCTGGAGAACATTTTCGCCGGATTCAACCACGTCTTCGTCGTCGAAATGAACGACGAAGGCCTCTACGGTTACGGGCAACTGGGCGGCCTGCTCCGCGCCCGCTTTTGCGACCCGAAAATTCGCGGCATCAACAAAACCGACGGCCTGACCTGGAAAGTTCGGGAAATCCTCGACCGCGCCCAGGTCGATGTCTCCGCCGGCCTGCGCAAACGGTAAGCCCGCTGACCCAACGCTTGCCTCTGAACTGATTTTATGAGTTCCTCGATCTCCCAAATCCCCGGTCGCGGCGCTGACGTTCCCGCCGTCCTCCCGCCGGCCGCGCCCGAACGCAAACCGCTCACCAAAAAGGACCTGGCCGCCGACCACCCGACCTGGTGCCCCGGCTGCGGCGACTTCTCCGTCCTCGCGCTCTACTTCAAGCTCATCGAGAAGCGCCAGTTGCGCCACGAGCAAATCACCACCATCGCCGGCATCGGCTGCTCCAGCCGCTTTCCCTACTTTGTCCAGGCCCACGGCGCGCATTACATTCACGGACGCGCCTTGCCGTTTGCCAGCGGCATTTCCCTCTCCCGGCCCGACCTGCACGTGTTCGTCTTCGGCGGCGACGGCGACGCCTTTTCCATCGGCGGCAATCATCTCACGCACACCGCCCGCAAGAACATCAAGATGAGCTACGTCATCATGGACAATTGGGTCTATGGCCTGACCAAGAAACAGACCTCGCCCACCTCGCCGATCGGGTTCAAAAGCAAGACCGACACCTGGGGCGCGGTGGACTACCCGATCAATCCGATGAAACAGCTCATCAGCGCCGGCGCCACGTTCGTCGCGCGCACCACCCACACCAACCCCAACCACGTCCTCCAGATGATGGAAGCCGCGATGGACCACGACGGCTTCAGCGTGATTGAATGCCTGAGCGAATGCGTGGAGTTCTACGAAGGAGCGTTCGACGCCTCGAACCCGCGCAAAGGCGGCGCCTTCAACCTGGTTCCCCCCGACCACGACGTGACCAGCGAGGAAGCGGCCTACAAACTCGCCGGCGAACCATTCCCCGGCTACTTCGGCGTCTTCTACAACGTGAACCGGCCCACCAAGAACGCCAACGAAGCGAAGATCAACGCCGCCGCCCAGGAGAAACTCAAAGGGCTGAAACCCTGGGAGATCCTGAAAAAGAATTTCGATCGCATGAAATAGGCGCCGGACTTCGGCCGTAACAAATGAAACAAGTGTTACAAACGTCATTCGTGGCACCAGTGGCAGAAGTGGCAGAAGTGCCCCAAGGCGGCGGATAGTCTGCTGTAGCAGTCGAGAAAAGCTCACCCGGCGGCCACGACCAGGGTTGTCCAAATCGCGCCGAAAATTCCGCGCGCCGATCACCGGATCGCCCCCCAAATGCCACCGGCCCAGCCACTTGGCGCCGTGGCGGGAACTTCCGGCCCTCCCGGTAGGGCGAGGCTCCTGCCGAGCCCCATATCCTCCCCGCTTCGTCCAGTTCGCGTCCCTTCGCCTGTTGCGCGGGCAATCCCCATCAATCAGCGTGCGGCCGAGGGTGGCACGGACGGGCCGAACGCCCTGGCGCGGACCTTCCAGCGGTTCCGGGGACTTTCCCGTCCCCACCGCCTTCGGCGCCCCGCCGCGATGAAACAATCGTTTCGACATTGCCGCAAATGAAATACCATAAATCTTTGGGAGAGTCAAGAACTTTCGTAACCGGTTGCCACCCAATCATTTGTGGGGAACGCGCCCGTCTCGATCGCACCCGTCGGCGTCGTATGTGTTTAGCGCGAAGGTAGGGTTGGCGCGCCGCGCCGTCCGCGCCGCGAGGTTGCGGCGCAACGTGGGGCGTGGTTCGCACGCCCCGCGTGGTTTGTTCCGCCCGCGCTGACGCGGGCGGGGACATCGCGGCGCGATGTCCCTACTACCACGCTAAACACATACTCGGCCTCTCGCCGACGGCTTCCCTTCGTTTCCTTCCTTCAAAGCTCCGTTTTTGAGTTCCTGCATTCCCAATTCATCGTTTCCGCAATTCCGGGGACCCCAGTCCCCGTTCTGACTTTGTGAGTTTCGGCTGTACCGGCTGCCGCCTGAAGGCGGCGATCCAGGAACGCCGCCTTCAGGCGGCAGTCACTTTCTGCCATCCGCAATCGAGCTGGCCCTCCGCGCCCTGAAGCAAACGTGCCAATTAGGAAATCAAGAAATCAGGAATCGGCCTTTCCGAGTTCATGAGTTTCGGCATTCCGCACTCCGCACTCCGCATTTCAATAGTTCTGCTTTCTGCATTCCCCCCGGTGGCCGTGCGCAGCACCAAATTTCTCACAGTGAGAAATTTGCTAACTCCCTCGCCCAGAAGGAGTTACGACTGTGTCTCAGCTAACTCTTTACAATGGGCTGGTCGTGCGCAGCCCCAGCGGGGCGAAATCCTTGTAGCGTTGCGAATTGGCGGCGACGATGTAGGCCCGGTGCCCTCACCGGGCGGCCGGCCGGGGGACAAAAAGGAGGCCGCGTCGGGGGGCAAACGGCACGCCGGGTCAGGGGACCCGGCCTACAATCACCCCATCGCCACCGCGGACGCCCTCTCCGGGAAGCACGGCGAATACGAGATGGTCCTGTTTCTGCATTCTTCCTTCTGCCTTCTGCATTTCCCCTCCCCTCGTAGGGGCGGCCGGCCGGGGGCCAAACGGGTCGCCGCCTAGGGGGACAAAAAGGACGCCGCCTCGGGGGGCAAACGGGACGCCGGGTCACGGGGTATCCGGCCTACAGTCTCGCCGACGCCACCAAGGTCGCCCTCACCGCGAATCCCTTCCTCTTCCCCCAGTCTGAAATCTGAAATCTGAAATTAAGCGAACCGTGGAACCTTGCGGGCCATGAAGGCAGAGTGACCCGCGCAGCTTCAGTTATCAATATCAAGAACCGACACCCTGGTCCCTTCATGCATTTGGCGACCTCACGGCTCTGGGATTGCGATCGGCCTAAAGCTGCGTCGAGCTGTCGGCTCAGCCCGATCGGACCACTGCCACCAATCAGCGTAAGGTCCGAAAACAGGCTCAAGGTGGGCAATATCGGAGGGCATTAAATTGAGTACTTCGAATGCTTGTTCCGTTGTCAAACTCTCCTCAACCGCATCAATCCAGGACCGGTCCTTGGAGCAGTCGATCAGCCGGACAATGCGGGCATAAACTGCAAAGTACGGCCGTCCGTCTTTGAAGGACTTCGTTACCTTGATGTCTCCTGGCACGAGCTTCTGGTTAGCTTCGAGCTCGCGTGCCACTATTTCTTCGTTTGTGGCCATCCCACACCCCAAGAAAGCGTGCTCTGGGGCTTCCACTACCAGTTTAAAATCAGGGACCATATATATCTTTCGGATACGCCTTCACTGTAGGACGAGGCCAACAGAGGGTCAAGCGAAGTGTCGTGGCTGCCTGGGCGAAACCAAGCGTCTCGGACATCTCCAGAGCGAAAACCTCATCGTTGGAGGATTCCACCATGATGGAGCCAGCCCAG
>WNGR01009430.1_pt1 | contig 11000 bp, 6 predicted proteins | sample 5407581 | NCBI WGS metagenome assembly WNGR01 (sample SAMN13153383, study PRJNA577476) | soil metagenome | isolation source: 80 cm soil or saprolite under Garry oak tree replicate 2 | place: USA:California | collected 2016-06-15 | reverse complement strand
CCTTGCCATTGTTTATGCAATTGTTAGTTTTACGTCGTCATTCTGAGCGAATCGGGGCCCCTGGCCAGCTTGCTGGCTGGGTGAAAACGAGAACCCCCGCATTTCCGAGGGAGCGTAGCGACCCGAGTGCCTTTCTCTTCCCCCCAACACCGTCATTTCGACCGAAGCTGCTCACGGTCTCATCGTGAGCAGCGCAGCGGAGAAACCCGCTTCTCCACCCATACCGCTCCCTCACCCAAACCGCCGTATTTGCCTTTGCTCGCTATCCCTATGGCTTGTTTTTTCTTGTCAAGCCCCCAAACCACTTAACTCCATGCAAACAAACCACATCCGCGTGGCGTAGTAGTTTCACCCAATCCGTTATACTCAATACAGAATCAAAGAAAGCCCGGGCCACTGGCCGGGGCTTTCCCCATTAACACCCATAAACCTTTTAGAAAGAATATTTTACCCGTAACCCATTTAGAATGACGATTTTGCAAACGAATACACCACGTAAACCATTGAATCCAGCTATTTTACGCCAAAAGGTAGGGGGAGGGGGTGTACGCCTAGCTGAGTACCTCAGCCGCAACCTTCTTCCGCCGCAACAACCAAACCAGGTATCCCAGCACCGCAAGGTTGATCAGCAGCAGGCTGAGCCGGAACCAGCTAGGCCGCTTCGCCAGCTCATACAGCTCCCACGGCAAAAACGAGATCGTCAGAAACAGCGTCAGGTACTCCGCCCAAACCTTCTCGAGCAGCAGCCCCACACCTTCGGTCAATGCGAGCGCCGAATACGCGAACGTAGCCAGACTGATCTGCCTCAGCCGATGCGCATCGATCAGGTCCACCTTATCCAGCAGCACCGTCACGAACCGGCTCTCCGGATCGAACTTCAACGCCGTCGCCAGCCGCATCACCTCGTCCCCAAGATCCTTGTGCAGCAGGTGGATTGCGCCGATCCCAAGAAAGAGGAACAGGAGCGCCTTCCCCAGCTTGAATAGTCCGATCAGCAGCAGTCCGCGATCGTGTACGCCGCCACTCTTGTGCCGCGTCTCTTCCTGCATCTGGATCAATCCGTCGCTTGTGATCTCGTTTTGCATCGACTCTGATCTTCAGTTGACGGGTCCCCGCAGCAATTGTCAACGCCCCATAAGTGGCATCCCGACAGAGGAGCAGCAATCCAGTCTCTGAGCTGGACGTAGATGCAGATGAGTGCCCTGAAACTAGGGACGATATCTCTCTCATGCCCAACTAATCGTTCACCGGGCCTACGAAAAAACGGGCTGCGTCGAGCAGCCCGTTCCACTCTGTATCCGCACCAACTCACGAGTGCTTAGCCAGCACCTGCTCCATCATCTTGCTGAGGTAAGGTCTCGCCTTCTCCAGCGCAGCCTCCGCAGTCAGCCCATACTTCGCTCGCAGAGTCTCCACCTTGCCGTGCTCGATAAACGCATCCGGCCAGCCCACGCGGACCACCGGCACCTGCAGCTCAAGCCCGCTCAAAGTCTCCATCAGCGCAGACCCGAACCCGCCAGCCAGCATATGATCTTCAAGCGTAATCACCAGCCCGCATCGACCGCCGAACTCCGCCACACAACTCCTGTCGATGGGCTTCGCAAATCGCGGATTGATCACCGCCGCCGAGAAGCCGTCCTTCTCCAGCAACTCCGCCAGCCGCACCGCCTCGGGCAGCATCGCGCCCAGGCCAAAGATCGCGACATCCGAGCGGCCAGAGTCCTTGATCACCTCGGCCTTGCCGATCTCCAGAGCCACCGGCTGCTCCTTCACCGCCACCCCCGGCCCCGTCCCACGCGGATACCGAATTGCACTCGGCCCCTCATGCAGCATCGCCGTATACATCATGTCGGCCAGCTCATCCTCATCCTTCGGAACCATGTGGACCAGATTCGGCACACTCCGCAGATAGCTGATGTCGAACAACCCATGATGCGTCGGTCCATCATCGCCGCTAAGCCCACCGCGATCCATGCAGAAGACCACCGGCAGATTCTGCAGGCACACAACATGCACCACCGGATCGAACGCCCGCTGCAGAAACGTCGAGTAGATCGCGCAGAAAGGCTTATACCCCTTCGTCGCCATACCCGCCGCAAAGATCACCGCATGCTCTTCCGCGATCCCCACATCGAAGTACCGCTTCGGATGATGCGGCCGGAACAGATCGAGCGCCGTCCCATTCGGCATCGCCGCCGTAATCGCCACAACCTTGTCATTCGCCGTAGCCAGCTTCGTCAGCGTCTCGGCAAATATCTCCGAGTAGGTCTTCTGCCCCGCGGACTTCGTCTCACCCGTCTCCGCGTCATAGGGCCCCAGCCCATGGAACTTCTTCTGCTTCTCCAGCGCCGGCTGAAACCCTTTGCCCTTCTGAGTAATCGCGTGCAGCACGACCGGCTTGTTCTGTTGCTTCAGGAACCTGAACGTCTCAATGAGCAACGGCAGATTGTGCCCATCGAGCGGCCCGAAGTAACTGAGCCCGAACTCTTCAAACAGAGTGCCCGGTCCAATCAAACCCTTCGCCGCCTCTTCCGCCTTGCGCGCCACATGCCGCACCGTCTTGCCGCCAAACCGCTCCAGAAGATCCGCCGCCTTGTCGTGCAGGCTCGAGATGGTCGGATTCGTCACAATCTTGTGAAAGTACTCCGCAATAGCTCCGACGTTCTTATCGATTGACCACGCATTGTCGTTCAACACCACGATCAACCGCTTGGTCTGCGCCGCAATATTATTCAGTGCCTCGTAAGAGATGCCATTCGTGAACGCAGCATCGCCCGCCAGCGCGACAATATGCTCGCTCCCGCCCGACATATCCCGCGCAACCGCCATCCCGAGCGCAGCGCTCAGCGCCGTACCGGCATGACCCGCGCCATAGCTGTCATGCTCGCTCTCCGTGCGCAGCATAAAGCCATTCAGTCCATTCGGCTGTCGAATCGTATGAAATAGCTTCTCTCGTCCCGTCAGCAGCTTATGGACATAGGCCTGATGGCTCACATCGAAGACAAAGCTGTCTGTCGGCGTATCGAAGACATAGTGCATCGCAAGCGTCAGCTCTACCACGCCCAGATTCGGCCCGATATGTCCGCCCGTCTTTGAAACCCCGATAATCAGCCGCTCGCGAATCTCTTCCGCCAGCCGCTCCAACTCCACCATCGACAGCTTCTTCACATCTGCCGGGGAGCTAATCTTCTCAAGAATCGTACTCATCCACTTACCTGTTTCTGCGTCCTGCTCCGTGCGAGGGCCGCGGGCCTTACTACGACGCATAGCTCTGAGCGAACCCGCCCCATACCATAGCTCTTGAGTATATCAATCTGGTCCCACAAGCCGGCTTCGAAACGGCTGGTTGCTATTTTTGCTCACGCGGCTCCGGCAAGGTTCCCTTCTCTGACAACAAGCAACCATTCCGCGAAACTCTGGAGTCTAACCTCACATGACACGGGGCATGAGAATCGCGGCTACTGTCTTCTGCGTAGTCAGCATCCTTGCGATTTGCATTGCCCCGCTCGTCGATCTTCCCCCTACAAGTCTTCCGTCCGGACACATGGTCATACTCATGATGGGCTGGATCATTGTCAGCACCACGATACTGACCTTTGGAGCCTTAAAGCCTGCTCATTCCCCCAGAGCAATCTGGCTCGGCCCATATGAGCGCGAGAAACGGTGTGCCTTTCGACCTATCGATGCCAACTGCGTTCTGCAGTGCTAACGCCCGCTAATCTGCACATCGGGCGCTTCAACGTTTAGCGCAAGCTCCACATCAAGCCATACAGGCAGTCAGGGATATAAGGTGAAGTCTTCAGAGGTAATGCAGGCATGGAAGTCCATTCTCGCGGGGCGGCGCCCGTCGCTGTCAATCGAACTCACGCGCGAGTGCCCGCTTCGCTGTCCTGGATGCTATGCCTACGATCCGGCCCACCTCGGAAGCGGCAGCAACGTCACCCTGCGCCAGTTGTCGGACTACAAGGATGACGCTCTGGTCAGGAACGTACTGCGTGTAGTCGATGAGCATCAACCCCTCCACGTCTCCCTCGTCGGCGGCGACCCTATGGTCCGCTATCGGGAACTCGAAGCCATCCTGCCTGAGCTCGAGCGCCGCGGAATCCACGCCCAGGTCGTCACGAGTGCCTTCCGCCCTATTCCCGCTCACTGGGCAAACTTCAAGCTCCTCAATGTCGTAGTCTCCGTAGACGGCCTACAACCCGAGCATGACGTCCGTCGCGCCCCTGCGACCTATGAGCGTATATTGAAGAACCTTGCGGAGGCGAGAGTGACGATCCACTGCACCATCACCGGTCAGATCGCAGACAGACCAGGCTATCTGGAGCAATTCCTCCAATTCTGGAGCGAACGACCCGAAGCCAAAAAGGTCTGGATGAGCATCTTCACTCCCCAGCAGGGCGCCGAGGGGCCTGAGATTCTTACGCCCGCCGTGCGTGCGGCGGTCATCACAGAACTGCTTCGTCTCCGCCCCCTCTATCCCGTCCTCGACATGCACGAATCCGCGCTGAAGGAATTCCTGCACCCGCCCCAGTCCCCTGCAGACTGCATCTTCGCCCGGACCACTCATACCATCTCCGCCGATCTCAAAACCGTCATCACCCCCTGTCAGTTCGGCGGTAATCCAGACTGCTCTCAATGCGGCTGCATCGCCTCCATGGGCCTTGCCGCAGTCGGCCACCACAAGGTCGTCGGCAGCCTCACCTGCGGTCACCTGTTTAAAGCCTCCGAGCTCGTTGGAAGAAACGTCAAAAAGCTTTTAACTCATCCAAGGGAGAGGTCCCTGGCCCAATGACTACCTATGTGACGCAACAGACATTTCATGTTGACAGCTCCGATCTGGGACCGACGCTCAGCCCATTGGAGACGGACCTCCGCAAGCAGCTCGTTCGCTTTGGCAGATGGGTACATCGCCTCGGCTACACCCCTGGCACCGCCGGCAACCTATCCGTTCGGCTCGACGACCACCTCATCCTGGCGACACCCACCGGATGTAGCAAAGCTCTCCTGCGCTCCGCAGACATGGTCATCGTAGACAACGAGGGCCACAAGCTCTCCGGAATGCGAAATGTGACCAGCGAGATCGGTATGCATCTGGCCGTCTACCGCATGCGTCCCGACGTGCAAGCCATCGTCCACACTCACCCACCCATCGCAACTGCCTTCGCGGCCTGCGGCAAAGCGCTCGATCAGCCCATCTGCTCCGAAATCCTGATGACCACCGGCTTGGTTCCCCTCGCCCCCTACGCAACAACCGGAACCGAGGAAGTAAGCGCCAGCCTCGAACCCTTCATACCCGATCATGACGCCATCCTGTTAGCCAACCACGGCCTGCTGACCTATGGCTCCTCACTGCTGGATGCCTTCATGAAGACCGAGACGGTAGAACACTTCGCCCAGGTATGCCTCTCAGCCCACCAGTTAGGCGGAGCCAGGCCGCTGCGCGACACAGACATCGAGAAGCTGCAGCAAGCCCGAGCGCGATACACCAGCAACGCATCCCGCGGTCCCTCCTGCCGCTGAGGCCTCGCGGCGCCGGCCCTACTCGGCAATAGCCTCCAGAACCACCTCGCTCGGAGTCTCCGTTCCAAACACCCCCTCCCACCGCGCCACCACCACACTCGCCAGGCAGTTCCCCACCGCATTCGCCGCCGACCGCCCCATATCCATCACCGCATCGATCCCCAGGATCACAAAGATCGGCTCCGGCGGCAGCCGCAGGCTCGTTGCCGTCGCCATCAGCACCATCAGCGTCGCCCGGGGTACTCCACTCACCCCCTTGCTCGCCAGCATCAGAATCAGCACAATCGAAATCTGCTCCCCCATCCCCAGGTGCATGCCCGACGCCTGCGCCACAAAAATCGCCGCCATCGTCAGGTACACTGCCGCCCCATCCATGTTGAAGCTGTACCCCGCCGGCATGACAAACGACACCACCTTCCGCGGCACGCGGAACGCCTCCATCGCCTCCATCCCCCGCGGCAGCGCCGCCTCGCTCGCGCTCGTCGCAAACGCAATCGAAGCTGGCTCCGCCACCGCCCTCGCAAACCCCTTCACCGACACCCGGCACAGCAGCAGCACCGGCACCATCACCCCCAGCGCCAGCACCCCCAGCGCCACGTAGTACGTCGCTATAAGCTTGCCCAGATTCACGAGCACTCCAACCCCGCTCTGCGCCACCGTATACGCCAGCGCCGCCCCCACCGCCACCGGCGCGAAGTACATCACGATGTTCGTAAACTTGAACATCGTCTCAGCCAGGCCCTCCGCCAGCCGCAGCATCGGAGCACCCCTCTCCCCCAGCAGCGCCAGCGCGATTCCAAACAGCACCGCAAACACCGACACCTGCAGAATCTGCCCCTCCACCAGACTCTTCGCCAGGTTCTCCGGAAAGATATGCGTCACAAACTCCTGCCAGTGAATCATCGGAGCCGAGGCGGCGCTGGCCGCCGAGGCAGCAGCAGCCGGCACACTCATCCCCACCCCGGCCTTCGTCACATTGATCGCCACCAGTCCAATCACCAGCGCCAGCGTAGTCACCACCTCGAAGTACACCAGGCTCTTCCAGGCCATGCGCCCGACGCCCTTCAGGTCCCCATGCCCCGCAATCCCGGAGATCAGCGTCCCCAGAATCAGCGGTCCCACAATCGTCTTAATCAAACGCAGAAAAATATCCGAAAGAAACCGCAGCCCCACCGCCACCTTCGGAGCATCCAGCCCCAGTGCCACTCCCGCCACCATCGCCACCACAATCCAGACCGTAACCGACCGCCGCCACACCGCAAATACACCCAGCAGCCCAATCCCCACCCACCGCAAGGCTACCCCAACTCCATGCAGCGCCGGGCCAGCCGCCAACCCAACAGCAATCCCCGCAACCAGCAAACCCACCGCCACAGCTAACAACCTGTGCTTCAGACTCATCTTTTCCATTTGGCGCAGCATATCAGTTCAGCATCCCATCCCAATAGCTCCACGCTCTTTTCCTCTGAAAATTTCGTCACGATCCGGACCCGCTCTCCACGATCAACCAGCTATCCTGTATCAAGTGCCAGAGTCAAAAGAGCCAGTCTCATCCAGGGTCTTTCGTCTCAGGTTTAACTGGAAGGTTGCGGCCCAAAGAGGGAGTCCTCATTACTCTCTCCAAAAGGGCAATCTACTGGCACAATTAGACTTTGTTCCCTGTAAAGCTTTATTTCCCAGCGGAGTGCATCATGCTTACCCCCAGACAGAAGACCTACTTGGGCGGTGTCAGTCGGATCAAAACGAGTAAAGCCGCGTTGCAATATCGTGCGTTTCTGCCCATTGTCCTACTCCTCGTCTTGGCCGTACTGCCCCTCGCGGCGCAAACCCCCGCCGCTCCCCCGGGCTTTGACTCCCTGGCTCGCCCCAGCGCCAGCTCCAGCCCCCTCACCCAGCCCACGCTGAGTCCCGGTGTCCTCCTCCTCCTCGAGTTGGAAGGCCGTTTCTCCCAGGCAGTCGCCGCCGGCGGCGGCAAGGCCTTCGCCACCTGGTTCGCCGACGACGCGGTCACCCTCAACAACGGCCGCCCCGCCGTCCTCGGCCGTGCGAATATCGCCGCCCAGGCCCAGTGGGACCCCAAGGACTATCAGCTCACCTGGACCCCTCAAGGCGCCCAGATGGGACCCTCCAATGACATGGGCTTCACCTGGGGCCACTACGAGGGCCACTCCAAAGACAAGAACAACCAGCCCGTCGTCATCTCCGGCCGCTACTTTACCGTCTGGAAAAAACTCCCCGACGGCACCTGGAAAGTAGCCATGGACGCCAGCGCCGACGAGCCCCCGGCCACCGGCGAATGCTGTGTCCTGCCAAAGCCGTAACCCCTTGCTGCCACTAAAGTAGCAGTGCATTGCCGCCCCTGAATCTCCTACCATCGAGTAGTTAGATGAATGCCCTCCTGGTCAAAGACGAAGCTCTCCGGATCGAAGCCCTTAATCAATACGAGGTGCTCACTACCGCGTCCGACCCCGTCCTTGACGACATCACCCGGCTCGCCGCCCAGTTCTGCAACACCCCCGTCGCCGCCATCTCTCTCGTCGGGTCCGATCGTATCTGGCTTAAGTCACGGACAGGCATCGACTCCCTTGACGTCTCGCTCGGCAGCCTCCCCTGCGAAACCACCATCCTCGGCGACACCGTCTACGAGATCCAGGACGCTCGCCAGCATCCCGACTTCGCCCCCGACGGCATCCTCGTCGAAGGCCGCCCCTACCGCTTCTACGCCGGCGCACCGCTCACCACCCCTGGAGGCATCAGCATTGGCGCGCTCCTGGTCCTCGATCTCCCCGCCCGCAGGCTGACCGACGCCCAGTCTAACGCCCTCCGCATCCTCAGCCGCCAGATCATCACCCGCCTTGAGCTCAACGGCCGTATCCGCCAGATGGACCGCGCCGCCCGCTCCCGTCAGCGTGTCGAGTCCGCCCTCACCGTCGAGCGCAACTTCGTCTCCGCCGTCCTCGATACCGTCGGCGCCCTCGTCGCCGTCTTCGACACCGCCGGCCGCATCGTGCGCTTCAACCGCGCCTGCGAGATGGCCTCCGGCTACGACTTCCCCACCCTCGTCGGCCGCTACACCTGGGACAAGCTCATCCCCCGCCACGAGATCCCTGAGGCCATCGAGACCTTCGAACGCCTTCGCGCCGGAGCCTTCCCCGCTGTCTTTGAGAATCAGTGGCTCAACCGCGACGGCAGCCTCCGCCGCATCGCCTGGTCCGCCACCGCTCTCCGCGACGCACAGGGACAGGTCGGCTTCATCATCGCCACCGGCATCGACGTCACCACCCAGCGCGCCGCCGAGGCCACCCTCCGCGAGAGCGAAGCCCGCTACCGCCAGATCGTCGAGGGATCCCTCGGCATGGTCTGCACCCACGACCTCAACGGCACCCTCCTCTCCATCAACTCTCATGGCGCAGAGACCATCGGCCGCACCGTCGACGACGTGCTCAACCACTCTCTCGCCGAATTCATCCCCGAAGACCGCCGGGCCTCCATGCAGGACTATCTCAAAAAGATCAGCGAGACCGGCGAAGCCCAGGGCCTGCTCCACCTCTCCCACGCCGACGGCGAGATCCGCGTCATCGCCTATCGCAACAAGCTCATCGCCGTCCCGGGACGCACCCCCTACGTCCTCGGCTTCGGCGTCGACATCAGCGAACAGGTTCGCGCCGAAGGCCGCCTCCGCACCCTCACCCGCCAGTCAGACTCCATCCTCGAGTCCGTCGGCGACGGCATCTTCAGCATCGACCTCGAGGGCAGGGTCACCGTCGTCAACTCCGCCGCCGCCCAGATGCTCGGCTACAAGCAGGACGAGATGCTCGGTCGCAACCTCCACGACCTCATCCACCACACCCGCCCCGACAGCACGCACTACGCCGCCGAGGACTCGCCCATTCGCAAGAGCCTCATCCACCTCGACACCGTCCGCGTCTCCGACGAGATCTTCTGGCGCAAGGATGGCTCCTGCTTCGCCGTCGACTATGTGGCCCGACCCCAGATCGACTCCCACCACGCCGACAGCGGCGGAGCCAAGGCGGTCGGCGTAGTCGTGGCTTTCACCGACATCACCGAGCGCCGCGCCCTCGACCGCATGAAGGACGAGTTCATCTCCACCGTCTCCCACGAGCTCCGAACCCCGCTCACCTCCATTCGAGGAGCCCTCGGCCTCCTCGCCGGAGGCGCGCTCACCGCCCGCCCCGAGAAGACCCAGCATATGCTCGACATCGCGATCACCAACACCGATCGCCTCGTCCGCCTCGTCAACGACATCCTCGACCTCGAGCGCATCAGCAGCGGCAAAGCAGAGCTGCACCCCGCCGTGTGCAGCGCCGAGGACCTCCTCCGCCGCGCCGCCGGCCTGCAACAGTCGCGCACACCCAAACCCCATACGCGCATCTTCTTCGCGGCCAACGGCGTCAGCGTATGGGCCGACCCCGAACGCATCCTTCAGACCCTCGGCAACCTCATCTCCAACGCCATCAAGTTCTCCTCCCCCGGCAGCGAGATCCACCTCACCGCTCGCAACCTTGACGAGAACGAAGCCCTCATCGAAGTCCACGACCAGGGCCGAGGCATTCCCGCCGACAAGCTCGAGCACATCTTCGACCGCTTCCACCAATCTGGGCCACCAGCACCCCCGGCGAAGGCACCACCTTCCACTTCACTCTGCCCACCAAACCCGCCAACACCCTCCGCTAGCCCCCATACCTCCCGCCGCGCCATTGTCTTTGCCTTTTCTTTTGCCTTCGCATTTGCATTTGCCCTTCTTGTTTGTCATCCCGTAGGGATCTGCTTCTGTTTTTGCCTCTGGCTGTTGTCCTTGCCTTTTTGGTTGTCATCCCATAGGGATCTGCTGTTGCTGTTGTTCTTGCTTTGCCTCTACCCTTTCGCCCACCTGCTACAAATGCGCCGCCAAATCCTCCCACGTCGGATTCCCCGCCTCAATCAACCTAACCTTCAACTCCCGCCGCCAATCTTTCAGCTCCTTCTCACGAGCAATCGCATTATTCACATACTGAAACCGCTCAAAGTAAACCAGCCGAGTAATGGCATACCGCTTTGTAAAGCCGTCGCAGGCTCCGGTCTTATGCTCCCCAACCCGGCGAATCAGGCTATTAGTCATCCCCACATAAAGCTTTCGAGACCGACTGGCCAGGATATAAACGTAAAACTCAAATTCTCGTCGCATAAAAGACTAGGCTGTAAGGTAATCCTCTACTCATCCCCCTCCCGCAACTTCGCAATCACCGCAAAATCCTCCAGCGTCGTCGTATCCCCCTTCACCTCGCCCGTACTCGCCAGCTCCCGCAGCAGCCTCCGCATAATCTTCCCGCTCCGGGTCTTCGGCAGAGCATCCGTGAACCGCAGATCATCCGGCCTCGCCAGCGCCCCAATCTCCTTCGCGACCCACTGCCGCAACTCCTGCTTCAGCTCCTCACTGGCCGCATGCCCCATCTCCAGCGTGACAAACGCGGCAATCG
>WNGR01008703.1_pt1 | contig 11000 bp, 12 predicted proteins | sample 5407581 | NCBI WGS metagenome assembly WNGR01 (sample SAMN13153383, study PRJNA577476) | soil metagenome | isolation source: 80 cm soil or saprolite under Garry oak tree replicate 2 | place: USA:California | collected 2016-06-15 | reverse complement strand
ATAGTACGAGGGGAAGTTACACGATTCTGTCGATGTGTTTGCGCTCTCTTTCGCGGTATATCTCTAGTGTTGTGGCGAGTAGCGCGGACGTATTTCCAAGACCATCATCTAATAAGAGAAATACGCGCTTTAGCAGCGAGGGAGAGGTTCAATGCCTAGACATACTATGTTATCTACTACCAGAGAGGCCAGTATAGATGTGCAAGAACTTCAAACGTTGTACCAGGAGAAGTTCACTTTGATCTATCGCTATGTATTGAGCAAGGTTGGCAATAGAGAAGAAGCCGAGGATCTGATATCAGATTGCTCGTACTACTCTCGCTGACTACTGGCGAGCCTACTACCGTGAATCAACAAGTTCTTTGGATGAATTGTTAGAGGCTGGCTGGGAAGTACCGGCTGAAGAGCTCTCAAATCCAATGAGCAGCGTGCCAGCATATCGGGTACAACGTCTCCTGCAGGCCCTTCCCGAGCATTATCGAGAGGTGCTGACCTGTCGTTTTCTACTCAACCTCTCGGTAAAAGCCACTGCTTTAAGGATGGGGAGGAGCGTGGCAAACGTCAAAGTCTTACAGTTTCGTGCGCTTAAACGCGCTGCTTGTCTTGAACATATCATCGCAGAAGCAATGTAGAGGTCAGTCACCACGTCCCGTTCTACGGGACGGGCTTGTGTCTAAACTCCACCGCAACTCACTATACCTTTGCAGGCGTAGTGCTTTGGCTTCATCGTTCGACACATCAGGGCTGACTGACAAGCAGCCCGTACTCACCCAGTCTTGCCGGATGAGCAACGTTCGCATCGTTATGTTTCTCGCGCCCACCAGATCCGCATGGAGGGTGTAATGACAGTTCTGACAGCTAAAGAGCAGACCACTCGATGGTCGGTTCTCATCACAGGTATGTCCACATATCGGGCAAGACTTGCTCGTGTAGTGGGCATCCACCTTGACGGCCATCGAACCCTGCAAGAGTGCCTTGTAGGCGATCATGGCTTGCAGTTCAGCAAACGACCACTTGGAGTAGGCCGCATTGGCCTTCCTCTGTTTCTTGGTCGCTTTCTTGCCCTTCTTGCGTTTGATGCGATCGCGGATATCGGTCAGATTTTCCAATCCGATGAGGCTATATGGGTGTCGAGTCACGATGCGCTTAGAGACCACATGATTGGCGTCTTGCTTCAACCGTCTCTCTCGTCCGCTAATCGCCACAAGACGGCGTGTCGCGGAGCGAGTGCCTTTTTTCTGAAGACGCTTTCTCAGTCTCGCGTAGTGGGTGGCTTTGGGAACAATCTTCTTGCCAGAATGGAAGGATTGCTCTCCTCGTGTCGTGCTGCTGACAGCCAGGTAGCGGACTCCGACATCCACACCAGCTATCCCTGTCTGGGTTTGAGGTGCGGGATCGGCTATCTCGATTTGCAGGGATACGAGCAGATAAAACTGTTTAGAGGGTTTGTCGTACCAGAGCTTAGCTGCTCCGATGGATGCTCCTTCTTGAATGAGGGCCACGTGCTTGTTGTAGCCCGTATAGGAGACAACCACGCGCCCATCAAGAGCAAGGATGCTCACCCGTTGCTCCGTCTTGAAACTATAGTCACGCTGGTAGTTGTAGGTCAGGGTGGGAGAAACATACTTGGCAGGCTTGTCCAGCCCCTTGTAACGCTTCTTGGTGCGTCCGGCTTTGCGTGCAGCAGCATTCTGCTTCACCTTTGTCCACAACCCTTTGTAGGTCGCGCCCACCTGACGAGGGACGTTACAGGCCATTTGCGCTGGCAAACAAAACTTCAAGCGGATATCACCGTAGCAATTCTCTTGCAGGGCACGTCCACTACTCGTTTTGCCGTGCTCAAAGGCAGACTGACTCACAGAATTCAAGGCATCACGATAGGCCAATTGGGTTTGGCGCAATGCCTTGAACTGTTGGGGCGTCGTCTTCAGTTTGAGCTTGGCGGTGAGCATTTGTTTCATCAAACCAGTCTACCAGATGTTCACGCACTCTGTCAAGAGGTACAACTGTGTGAAGAATACCGCCCCACTCCCATCACGCCCGCGACGCGGAACGCCCATTGCTCTCCCGCCATCAATGGACGGGGGACTCCTCAGCGATTTGTTGAAATTCTGCCCCTCATGGAGTATAGTAAATGCGGCAATACTCATTGAAAAGAGGCAATATATCCCTTGATGAGGGAGGCTCTCTGGAGGAGGTACGAGCGGTTGAACGTTCGGTTCCACAACCTGCCTGTGCAGCCGACTCCTTTGATTGGACGCGAGCAGGAGGTGGTGGCGATTTGCTCCCTCTTGCGCCGTCCAGAAGTACGCCTCGTGACTCTGACGGGTCCAGGGGGTGTAGGTAAAACACGCCTTGGGCTGCAGGTCGCTGCAGATCTGCTTGATGACTTTGCGGATGGCGTCTGCTTCGTGCCGCTTGCTCCTGTCAGCAATGTTGAACTGGTTGTTCCCAGCATTGCCCAGACGCTTGGTATCAAAGAATCCGGCGAACGACCATTACAAGACCTTCTGCAAATCTATTTACAAGACAAGCAGATATTGTTAGTACTCGACAACTTTGAGCAGGTATTGACGGCAGCACCGAAGTTGGCAGAGTTGCTGTCTACCTGTTCTCACCTCAAAATCCTGGTGACCAGTCGCGCTGTACTACACATTCGTGGCGAACATGAGTTTCTTGTTCCTCCCCTGGCTCTCCCTGACCTTACTGCTCTAGCGGAGGGCCATACACTTACAGAGTACGCTGCGGTGGCTCTCTTCTTGCAGCGTGCGCAGGCTGCCAGACCCAGTTTCCAGGTGACTTCCGCTAACACTCGTGCTATCGCCGAAATTTGTGTGCGCCTGGATGGATTACCTCTGGCTATTGAACTGGCAGCAGCTCGCATTAAATTACTTCCTCCATCGGCTCTGCTAGCGCGTTTGGGCCAGCGGTTGCAAGTGTTGACGGGTGGGAACCAGGATGTTCCTGCACGCCAGCAAACCCTGCGTAACACGTTGGCATGGAGTTATGATCTGCTCGATGCCCAGGAGCGACAACTTTTTCGGCGGCTCGCGGTCTTTGTTGGAGGTTGCACATTGGGGGCAGTGGAAGCGATCTATAGTGCCCTCGGTGATAGACCTGTATATGTGCTAGATGGAGTGAGCTCACTTCTCGATAAAAGCCTGCTGCAACAAACAGAGCAGGAGGGTGAGGAGCCACGTCTGCTGATGCTGGAGACAATTCGTGAGTATGGGCTGGAGGCTCTAGCCACGAGCGGCGAGACGGAGATCACCCAGCGAGCTCATGCTGAGTACTACCTGGCATTGGCAGAGCAAGCAGAGCTAGAACTAGGTGGCTCACGGCAGGCTGCGTGGTTGGCTCAGTTAGAGCGGGAACATGACAACCTGCGAGCGGCATTGCAGTGGTTGCTAGAACAGGCGAGAGATGAAGGAGCTGGGCAGTACCGGGAAATGGCTTTAAGGTTGACAGGTGCTCTCTACCGATTCTGGATAGTACATGGTCACATCAGCGAAGGACGTCATTACCTGGAGCGTGCTTTGGTAACAAGAGAGGGAAGCGAGGCACCTGTAGAGGCGAAGGCCCTCGTTGTTGCGGCGGACTTGGCTTTCTTCCAGAGCGACTATGACCGCACAGAACTCCTGTCTAAGGAGAGCCTGGCACTGTACCGGGAACTTGAAGACCAGCCAGGTATAGCCTTTTCACTCTCTATGCTAGGGTGTGTAGCCTGGACGAAAGGCAATATGGCTACTGCACGCACACTGATGGAAGAAGCCCTGGCGATCTCGCGGCAGGTAGACTCTATGGAACATGCCGCTTACGCACTCTTTGTTTTAGGTCTGGTGTCCAGTAGTCAGGGTGAGTACGCCAGAGCGCGTACTCTATTCGAGGAGAGCCTGACGATACATCGAGAGTTAGGGAACAAAAGAGGTATGGCTCACACCCTTTCCCAATTAGCGCAGGTACTCTTTGTTTCTCAGGCGGATCAAGCTGTCGTGAACCCTCTGCTTGTAGAATGTCTGGCGCTCTCTCAGGAAGTGGGCTTCAAGGAGGGTATTGCAGCGTATTATTGTGTATCCGGGCAGCTAGCTCTCAGGGAGAAAGACCTCCTCACGGCACGCATGCTCGCAGAGAAGAGCGTGATCCTCTATCGAGAAATAGGGCACCGCCATGGTACTGCCAATGCACTCGCTCTCCTGGGGAAGATATATACTACCGAAGGCAACTATGCAGCAGCACAGACGCTCTATGAGCAGAGTCTAGCCATCTCAGGTGAGTTGAGCGAAAAATGGGTGGCGACTGTGTTTCTGGTAGCATTGGGGGAAGTAGTCGCGGCACAGCGGCAGTTAGCATGGGCAGCACAGCTCTGGGGAGCAGCGGAAGCTTTACGCGACGCTATTGGCATACCCATCCCTCTCGTCGAACGCGCTGACTATGAACGCTCGGTTTCGGCTACACGTGTTCACCTGGGAGAGAGAGCGTTTGCCGCCGCCTGGGCTCAAGGGCAATCTATGACACTGGAACAAGCTCTTGCTGCAAAGGGGCAAAAGCCAACTCCACCTCCTCCAACCCTGACCTCATCGCCAAACTATCCTGCTGGGCTGACTGCAAGAGAGGTGGAGGTGCTTCGCTTATTGTCGAGTGGCATGACCGACATACAGATTGCTGAAAAACTCGTGCTTAGTCCGCGCACTGTCCATACTCATATCAGTTCTATCTATAGCAAGCTCGGTGTGACCTCTCGCAGTGCCGCCACTCGTTATGCTATTGAACATAGCCTTGGCTGATGCTCCTATCAACCAGGATAACCTCAAAGTAGGTAATGCTATCTAGAAACATCCTCCTCTCTTCCTTTCAAAACAAGCGATGGAATTAGATGATTCTGTCGATGTGTCGCTGCCTTACGTCAGGTAGTATTGTCAATACCTCACGATGTGAGTTGATTTGACATCCTCCCCATGGCTCGAAGGCCAGGGGATTCCTCTCATCACTGAGAGGCTTTCCTGCTTCGTTGAGATGTGCCTGATTAGGTTTTCACCCTCCCAGGTCTTACCGCCTCTCCACAGGCGAGCACGGCTTGCCCAGCCGCTACAATGTTTTTGGCAGCATTGATATCACGATCGTGCTGCACGCCACAGGCGGGACACGTCCAGTGGCGAATATCGAGAGTTAAGGAGTCGAGAATATGCCCACAATCAAAGCAACGTTTGGAAGATGGGTACCACTTGTCAATCTTCACAAGGATATGTCCATACCAGTTGGCTTTGTACTCCAACTGACGGACAAATTCACCCCATCCGACATCGCTAATGGCTTTGGCAAGGCAATGGTTCTTGACCATGTTCTTGACTTGCAAACTCTCGATGCAGACGATTTGGTTCTCACGTATGATTTTTGTCGAGAGCTTGTGCTGATAATCACGCCGTCTATCGGCAATACGAGCATGGAGACGAGCGACCCTGAGACGTGCCTTCGCTCGGTTCTTCGACTTCTTTTTCTTGCGTGCAAGCCGCCTCTGCGCTTTTGCCAGCTTCTTTTCGTCACGCGCAAAGAATTTGGGGTTGCCATAGGTGTGCCCATCGCTGGTGATGACCATGCTCTTGAGTCCCAAGTCAAGCCCGATTTCTTTGGTGACCACTGGCAAGGGCTTGATATCTTCCTCAACCAGGATAGAGACAAAGTAGCGATTCGCACCATCTTTGGTGACGGTCACGGTCGAGAGCTTGCACCTATCCGGCAAAGGACGCGACCAATGGATATCAAGGGGAGTAGATATCTTGGCAAGCGTGAGAGAAGTTCCAACCAACTTAAAAGCTGTGCCAACGTAGGTAGCAGCTTGCTCACCATGTTTCTTTTTGAATGTAGGATAATGGGCATGTCCTTCAAAGAAATTGCGGAACGCCCGATCCAGATGCCTCAAAGCTTGTTGGAGAGGAACACTGGCAACGTCATTCAACCAAGCGGTTTCATCCTGTTTCTTGAGCAATGTCAAGCGTTGGGCGGTTCCTTCGTAGTACAATCGCTCACCATGCGTGTAGTAGGCATCGGTACGTTCACGCAATGCCCAGTTGTAGACGTAGCGACAACAGCCGAAGGTGTGAGCAAGTATCTGCACTTGCTCAGTAGTGGGATAAAACCTATATTGATATGCGCGTTGCTGTTTCATGCTCTACATGATAATAGATACCGTGTAGAATGTCAAGAAAAAGAAGGGGTGCAATTCATCCCCAGAGCTGAAGCTAGGGGTACTCTTGCGCCCGCATTTAGGGATAGATTCCGAGCACCTGCGACACGCATAGTAGAGCAGTGTGCTCGTTTTCCTCTTTTGCAGGCTAGCAGCGTAGCCAGCGCGAAAAGAGGGAAGTAAGTGGAGATGAGAAAGTAAGGAAGAGTTATGCAACAGCAGTTTTCTGTGTCTACTCGTAGCCGCACCAATAACCTCCGGCAAGCCTATGTGTTGCTCCTCCTGGGAGTCGTTTTGCTGGTCGTTGCCTGGCTCGGTTTGCTCAACGCTTATCCCATAGGTGAAGTGTTGTTAGGTCTAGGTATGTTGGCGGCAACGCCCTTTAACACTCGTCGCCTCCTGGCGGCAGCATGGCTGACCACTATGATTGGCCTTGCGGGCTTCCTCGTCTTTGGGCATGTTCTCCCTGGCAGCCAGTTGCTGGCTGCACATGTGCTGGCTATTGCTCTGGGGCTTCTAGGCATTCAATGGATGGCTCGTCGAGGCTATATCAGCATAGACACGCTGGTGCCGGGTCTGCTGGTTCTGAGCGTGGGTGTTGTCGAATATCTGCAGGCTGCGCATCTGACCCCTGCTCACTTTCTATCATTTGCCCTGTCCCTCTGGTTTCCTGGCATTGGCCTCTGTGTACTTGGACTCCTTACACTGGCAGCGAGTGGAGGAACGGGCAACTGACTCCACCTGATGCCCAATCTACGACAAAAGATATGAAAACTTTATTACCCTATGATGAGTTACTTAACGAACCGGATCATGTGAAAGAGAGCAGCAAAGCTCCTGCTCGACGGGTTAGAGTAGCTGGAGATGCTTTTCAGAACTACCTGCGTGATATGCGTGGTTTTGATCGTCTCACGCAGACGGAGGAAATTGAACTGGCGCAGCAGGCTGCTAACGGAGATGAACAAGCACGCCGCAAATTGGTCGAGTCAAATTTGCGGCTGGTGATTGCTATTGCGCATCGCTACACTGGTACAAGTGTACCTCTTTTGGACCTTATCCAGGAGGGCAACCTGGGACTGATGCGTGCCGCCGAGAAATTTGACTACCGACGTGGCTGCCGTTTTGGCACCTATGCCACATTCTGGATTCGCCAAGCGGTGAGCCGCGCTGCAGATGAACAGTCGCGCTTGATACACCTCCCCGATCATGTCGTCACGTGTTTACGCAAGGTACGACGGGCCGCAGCGCAACTTTCGCAAGAGAATGGGTTGGAGCCTCTGCCGGAGCAAATAGCTGAAGCATCTCATATTCATCTGGACGAGGTGCTAAATTTGCTCGCTCTCACCGAGCAGCCAATTTCTCTTGATACGCCCATTGACGATGATGGCCGTTACTCACTTGCCGATACGCTTGAAGATAGTGAAGCACCTGCTCTGGACGACATTACTTCACAACATCTGCTCAGTGAGGAACTGCATCGCACCCTCGCCTCGCTGACTCCGCGTGAACGTTCAGTTATCATCCTACGCTATGGCATCGGTGATGGGCGGAGCCGCACATTGCTTGAAGTTGGGAATGAACTGAGTATATCACGCGAACGCGTACGACAGCTTGAAGTCATAGCGCTACAAAAGATGCGCTCCCAAATATAGATGCTGATACACCCTAGGCAATTCTGTCTAGATGCTTCCCGAAGTAAGAGAGAGAAGAAATACGCGCTTCTGTCGATGTATGACACAGGCTGATGAGATATATCTTTTGTTGAGGCAATGAGAAGAAGCCTTTACAGGATACCTTATCAGGAAATGGATTGATTATGAGTATTGATACACCACAGCAATATGAAGTTTTGCATGGTGGAGGAGCCGAGGCCGCACAAATCGCTCAAGAGCGACTATCGCGGCGACGTTTCCTGCGGCGAGCGACATTCGCAATGGTGGGGCTGTCTGCCACTGCCAGTGTAGGAGCCGCACTTAACATGCTTTACCCTAACTTGGCTGGTCAGTTTGGTTCTGCCCTGACAATCGGCACCAAGGCAGATTTTCCGGCTGCCCAACCGCATAATTTCAGGCTCAATGCAGCAGGCGGTTTCTATAACCAGACAGCGAAAACCTATGTCATGCATCTGACGAAAGATACAGCGTTCCTTTTGCAAGGGACGACGCTCGCGGATCAATTGACTTCGGAGACAGTCGTCAAAGATAGCGATGGTTCGTACTGGATTGCGTTATACCAACGGTGTGTGCATCTAGGCTGTACCGTACCGTTTCGCGATGATTGTGTGAGCTTCAAATGTCCCTGTCACGGTTCTCACTATAATGTAACCGGTGAATACCTGGATGGTCCTGCTCCCAGAAGTCTAGACCGCTTCGCTCTCTCCTTCAATGGAGAAAACGTGATGGTTAACACAGGGGTTCTCGACAACACGGTACCTCGTCCCGATGAGACGACACGTTTGATCGCGGTATCTACTGTACAGTGTAGTGTGTAGTGTACGTCATCGGTAAAGTGGCGTATTGGCAGCAAGAGGGCAGAGAGCAGCCAGCTCTCTGTCAAGTTTTGGAACATTCCCAAATTCTCACTCTGCTGCTTCTAGATTTTGTGTAATAAAGGATGAATTATGAGCAAGCGTGATGATCAGACGGAAACAGCGAAAAGCAAGGTACAGGTGGGTGATATGGCTCCTGATTTCACCTTGCCTGCCCAAACGGGCGCACTGGTAAGCCTGGGGGATTTTCTTGGCGAGAAGCATGTCGTGTTGTACTTCTACCCAAGGGATAACACTGCAATCTGCACCGCCGAAGCGTGTGCCTTTCGAGATAGCTACGAGGTCTTCAAGGAAGCTGATGCGGAAGTGATCGGCATCAGTTCGGACTCAGTGGAAGCCCACCAGCAGTTCGCTGCAACACATCAACTCCCTTTTATGCTCTTGAGTGACACGGATGGCTTGCTCAGGAAGCACTACGGGGTACCTACAGCGTTCGGCTTGCCGGGACGAGTGACGTACATTATCGATAAAAAGGGCATTGTTCGCCACATCTTTTTCTCACAGTTCACCGCCGAGAAACATGTCATCGAGGCCCTGCAAACGCTGCAAGCGTTACGTAGGGAGCAATGAGGCGGCCTGACTGTAGACGTTGGCAAGGGAGGGAGAATGGAGATGCTACAGTTGAAAGGACATGTTGGGTCGCCTCATGATATACTACAGTTAAAGGCTTTTGAATGTTCAAAGCGTGAGGAGGTGCAGGTATGAGTCACGTTTTCCAGGTTCCCGATGATATCTATACTGAGATTGCCGCTTATGCGGCACAACGTGGACAAACTCCTGATGATCTATTGATAGCACTGCTGACAGGAAGTGTGGAGCTACTAAAACGAGTAGAGGCAACTCCATCAGTACCAGAAGTAGCTTATGATCCTGCACACGATCCGCTTGCACCCTTTATTGGTGCGTTTGATAGTGGCGGGGATGATGGCTGGATCGAGCGACATGATATGTATTTGGCTGAAAATGGAAATTCTAGAGGTTAGGTTATATAATTCTAAATGACCTTTATTTTGCTACATTAACTGTCATAGTTGCTCAGCCTATTGTACCCAAAGAAGGTGAGTAGATGAGTAGCCAAAGAGAGGAGACGGTATGTCTACAGAAATTACCACTACTGGCGTCCATCATATCCGACTCATAGTGACTGACCCTGTACGTTCTCGTGACTTTTATACCAGCCTGCTAAACTTTACCGTGGCGGCAGAATTGCCGCCGGGGTTTGTGCTGACCAATGGCAACATGCTTTTGGGAGTCACCCCTGCATGGGATGAGAGCCAAGCTATTCCCAATGATCGTTTCAGTCCTAACCGTGTAGGTCTGGATCATCTCAGCCTTGGCGTCGCGAACCGTGCTGAGCTTGAGAAAGCGGCGGCCCTTTTCGAGCAGCATGGTGTGGAACACGGAGAGGTGCGAGATCTGCCGCCCTTTGGAATTACCATTCTAAGCTTTAGCGACCCTGATGGTATCCAATTGGAACTGACCGCACCTATGGAAAAACAGTAATTCCAGACGAACGTATTAAGGCATCTCATGTCCCTCCCTGGATGTGAGATGCCTTATTTATCTCCCCTTCAAAGATGATATACTCCTATCAAAACACCCTTTACTATTCAGGAGTATACATCCATGTCTAAACCCATCCGTATCCTTGCCGTAGACGTCGGCACCGGCACCCAGGACATCCTTTTCTTCGAGAGCGGCAAAACCATCGAAAACAATTTCAAAATGGTCATGCCATCGCCTACCGTCATTATTGCTGAGCGCATCAAACGGGCAACTGAGCGTGGTCAGCCTATCTTGTTAACGGGTGTCACTATGGGTGGTGGACCGTGTCATTGGGCGGCGCGAGATCATGCACTGGCAGGCTATAAGGTAGCGGTCACGCCAGAAGCGGGGCGAACGTTTGACGATGATTTGACAATGGTGGAGAAGATGGGCTTTGAGATTGTAAGTGAGGAGGATGCTATAGGTCGAATTGCCAATTCGGATGTGGTACATATTGAGTTGCAGGATTTTGATGCACGTGCCATTATCCGTGCTTTGGAGGCGTTTGACGTCGAGGTGCGCGTGGATGCGCTGGCAATCGCCGCCTTTGATCATGGGGCTGCACCGCCTGGAGTGAGCGATCGGAAGTTTCGCTTTGATTTTATTGCAGAGACGGTACGCCGCAACCCGATACCCAGTGCATTTGCTTATGCGGCGCGAGATACACCAGCAGATTTGACTCGTTTACGGGCAATTGCGAAAAGTGCGGAACGCTATAAAGAACTG
>WNGR01008261.1_pt1 | contig 11001 bp, 12 predicted proteins | sample 5407581 | NCBI WGS metagenome assembly WNGR01 (sample SAMN13153383, study PRJNA577476) | soil metagenome | isolation source: 80 cm soil or saprolite under Garry oak tree replicate 2 | place: USA:California | collected 2016-06-15 | reverse complement strand
GGCGGGCGGGTGAAATTCCCGCCCGCTACCCGGCGGCGGGGTCACCGAGCCCGCACCGTGAAGGTGCCGGCCTGGCACGGGATAGACCCCGAGCCCTAGGCCGGTACCCGGGGCGGGCGGCGCGTGCGGCCGCCCGCCCCGGGCCGCCGCTCCGTGCCGCAGAGGGCCGCGACAGGCCTGCACCGTCCGGTAAGGTGTGCGCCACTGACGGAGGGGGTCGGGTGACGGCCACGGCGTGGGAGCACCAGCGCGAGGTGCGCGAGGCGCTGCAGACGATCGTGTCCGATCCACAGCTGGGCACCGCCGCGCCGCGACGCTTATCTGCGTAAGCAAGACCTCACGCGTATCCTGGCAGTTGTCGAAGCTGTCAGGAAGTACCCGAGGTCTTGCCATGGATACCAACACCGACCAGACGGTCGGCAAGAACGTGCGCCGGGCCAGGCGATTCGCCGGGCTCACTCTCGAGCAGCTCGCCGGGCAGATCGGCAAGTCCAAAGGGTGGCTGTCGCTGGTCGAGAACGGCAAGGCCCGGCTGGAGAAGCGGCAGGACATCGCCCGGATCGCTGAAGTGCTCGCGGTATCCGCGGACACGCTGCTGGGCGAGCCAGCGCCGGAGATCGCGCCCGGGGGACACTCTTACAACCTTCAGCCGCTGCGCGCCGTCTTGCTCGACGCCTCGTTCGATGACCCGCCGGACATCCCGGTGCGGCCGGTCCCGGTGCTCGGCGAGGTCAACTGGGCGATGGACCAGGCGCTGCGGCGCGCCGACTACGACGTCATGCACCGGCAGCTCCCCGGCCTGCTCGGCGAGCTCCAGGTCCAGGCGGCTACCTGCAGCGGGCCGGACCGGGATGAGGCGCTGCGCGTGATGATCCTCGCGTCGGCGACGACGACTATCATGCTGAGGCATTTCGGCCGTACCGACCTGGCGTGGGTGAGCGCAGACAGGGGGCGGCAGGCGGCCGCTTTGCTCGGTGACCCGGCGTGGACCGCGGCGGCGGCATTCGAGTGCGCGCAGGCCCGTCCGTCCGTCAACCTGTCCCGGTCCCTCCTCTCGACCCCGCGGCTGGCCGACCAGTTCGAGCCGCTGATCGGCGATGACGTGTTCGCCCATGAGGTGTACGGGATGTTGCGGCTGTCCGCCGCTCTCGCGTGCGCGGTGCAAGGCGACCATCAGGGCGCCGGTGAGCACGGCGCTGAGGCGGCCCGTATGGCGAAGCCGCTGGGGGACCGGCCGGACGCGTTCGAGCTGTTCGGCGAGGCCAACGTCGGCGTGTGGCGCACCTCTCTGGCCGTGGAGGCGGGGAACGCCGAGGATGCCCTGGCGTTCGCGGACCATGTGGAGCCGCGGGCGCTGGCGTCGGGGAACCGGCGCGCGGCGCTGAAGCTGGAGCGGGCCCGCGCCTACTCGATGCTCGGCCGCGACACCGATGCTATCGGCGAGCTGCGGCAGGCCGAACGGCTGTCCCCGGCCCAGGTGCGCAACCATCCGCTGATCCGCGACATGGTGGGCTACATGCTTGAACGGGCCCGGCGTGAGGCCGGCGGCCGTGAGCTGCGCGGACTGGCATGGCGGATGGGACTCGTCAGGTCCGCTTAACCCAGGTTTATCGGATTAAACTTCTGACGGTCGGGGCGTCTTAGGGTCACTGACCGTGAGGTACCGCGACTGGAAGTCCGCCGATCTGGACCGTGCCCGCGCCGCTGTCGCGGCCTGGCGGGACCGGAACCCCCAGGGGACTGCGGATCAGCTCATCGCCGAGATTGCCTGCCACTTTCACCCTGATTACCCGGTGGTGCTCCGGGCGCTGCTGTTCGCGGCGGACCGGCAGGCGGCTCACAGGGTCACGGGAGTGGTCGCCGACCATCAGGCTGCGCCGGTCCTGGGGGATGTGCCGTGAACGGCCGCGGCGTGTTCGAGGTTGACCCGGACCAGGTGATTCCTGAGCTTGAACAGCTGTGGGTGCCCGCTGGCTACCACGGCTTCAGCTGTGACGACGGCCAGTGGAGCGCGATAAGCAGCGGTGGCGAGGTGCTCACGGGCAACACGCCGGACGCGCTGAACCGGGCCATCCGGGCTCACTGGCAGGCGATGCAGTGAGCGGGTAGGCAGGCGCGGCGCGTGCCGGGGAAAACCCCGCCGCTAGGGGCACGCAGCCGCAGCCTGGTCCGCGACTTTGTTACCGGCACCGCGCCGGAGCCAAGCACGACATCCGCTGTTTTTGCGCTGCCCGGAATCCGTCGGGCGCAGCGGCTTGACATTGACAGGAGACAGAATTGACGTACCGGCCTGCGCCCGTTTCGCCGGGTGCCGTCCCGGCTTCGGCCATCGCGTCCCGGCTGGAGCCTGATGCGATCGGCGTGGCCCAGGACACGGCGATCGGCATGGCCTCGTCCGCCCCGGCCGGGACGATGGCCGCGCTGCCCGTGGCGTCGGCCTACGGCTCCGGGCCGGTCCTCATCCTGACCGCGTTGCCCATGCTTGTCATCGCTAATTCGTACAGGCGGCTGAATCTGTGGAGCGCGAACTGCAGTGCGTCGTTCGAGTGGGTGGGTCGCGCGATTGACCCGTACCTCGGCTTCGTGACCGGCTGGCTCATGATCGCGGGCTACGTCATCGGGGCGGTGGCCGAGGTCGTCGTGCTCGGCCCGTCAGTGCTGGCCGTGTTCGGTTCCAGTTCCGCCAGCTCCTGGGCCTATATCGCCATTGACACTGCGCTGTGCGTGACCTTGCTCGTGATCGCGATCGTGGGCATCCGTATCACCGCCCGCACCCAGATCGGCATGGCCTCAGTCGAGTACCTGATACTCATCGCCTTCTCGGCGTGGGGCCTGGTGGCGGTGCTCGGCCACCACCCCGGCACCTTCCCCGTCACCAGGGGATGGTTCAGCCTGACCGGGATCGGCGGGAAGGGCAGCCTCACGGCGGGCCTGCTCATCTCGGTGTATGTCTACAGCTTGTGGGACGGCACCTTGTACGCGAATGAGGAGGTCAAGCACCGGCGCATCAGCCCGGGCAGGGCCGCCGTCTTCGCGGTCGCGCTGCTGACCGTCCTCTACACCCTGGCTCAGGCGGGCCTGCAGGGCATCGTGTCGCCGACCCGGCTCCAGGCGAACGCTTCGACCGCCATGGTTTACGTCGCTACCGCGCTCGGCGGCACCGGGTGGGCCAAGCTGATGGCGCTGTCCATCGCGCTGTCGGTCACCGCCGCCACCGGCACCGGCATCGTGCTCACCGCCCGGATCGTCTACGGGATGGCGAGCTACCGGACCCTGCCGCCGCTCCTGGGCAAGGTATCGGCCCGGTTCAAGACCCCGGCTGTCGCGAGCGTCGTGGTCGGCGCGCTCATCATCGCCGCGAGGTGGGTCTACATCCTGGTCACGTCCGCGCAGGCCATCTTCGGCGAGGTGGTGAGCCTGGCCGGCCTGCTGGCCGCCGCGTTCTACATCCTCACCGCGCTGGCCACCATCGCCTACTACCGGCGGCGCATCCTCGCCAACGCGTGGGACGCGACGCTGGCCGATATCCTGCCGCTGGCCGCCGCCGGGTTCCTCGGCTGGATCATCGTCAGGCCGGTGCAGAACGAGCCGGTCTCACAGCGATGGGCGCTGGCCGACATCGTGGCGGCCGGCGTCATCGTCATGGGCTACGCCCGGTTCGCCCTGCGGTCCCCCTTCTTCCAGATCCCCCGCGAAAGCGCATCCAGGGAGTCGTGATGCACGCACCTGCCCGGCCCGTCCTTGCCGGCCAGTACGCCGTTGTCTGCGGGTTCTGCCAGATGCTGGACCCGTCCACGGACAGCCCATGCCTCCCGGGACATGATCACAATGTCGGCACACAAGCCGGGTGCCCGGGCTGCGGGCGGCCGAAGGCCGTGTGCACCGGCTGGCGGGCGTGCTCGGCGAGGCGCAGCAGGTTCGGATGGCGGCTGGCGTGGCTGCGGCTCAGGCGGGCATGGCGGCGGCGGCCACGGCCCGGCCCGCCGTGCTGCGGCAGTCCGGGGCGGTGCTCGCGATGACTACCGGGTTCGATACCACCGTGCCGAACATGGCGCGGGTCTACAACTACTGGCTGGGTGGCAAGGACCACTTCGCCGCCGACCGGGCCGAGGCGATGAGGCTGGTGGAGCTCTACCCGCCGCTGCCCGCGATGGTCCGGGAGAACCGGGCGTTCCTCATCCAGGCCGCCGGCTGGGCCGCCAGGCAGGGGATCGGGCAGTTCGTAGACCTGGGCGCGGGGCTGCCCGCCTCCCCGGCGGTCCACCAGGCCGCGCGGGCGGTCCTGCCCGCAGCCCGGGTCGCCTACGTCGATACCGACCCGGTGGTGCTGGCGCACGTCCGGGCGCTGCTGGCCACCGGCGACGGCGTGACCGCCATTGACGCGGACTTGCGTGACCCGGCGGCCGTCCTGGGCCATGAGGACCTGCGGGCTGTCATCGACCCGGCCAGGCCTGTATGCGTCATCCTCGGCGCGGTCCTGCACTTCGTGGACCCGGATGCCGCCTGTGCGGTGACCGCCGGATACGTGTCGCTGATGGCGCCGGGCAGCTGCCTGGTCCTGTCCTGCGCCCGGTTCGATGATGAGGAGCTGGCGAAGCAGCTGGCCGAGGAGTACACCGCGGCGACCTGGTACAACCACTCACCCGCTGACATCGTAGGGTTCTTCGACGGGCTGGAGCTGGCCGGGCCCGGCGTTACCGAGGCACGGACCTGGCCGAAGCGGTCGCCTGAGGTGGACGACCGTAACGGGCACGTGCTGGCCGGCGTGGGCCGTGTCCTTGGCAGGTGATTACGCCACTTCGCATGAGGATCGCCGATGCCTGATAGCCGGCCCCACGATGTCAGCGGGATGACGGACAGTGACCTGGAGCGCGCCCGCCGCCACCTGATGGTGAGCCTCAGCCTGGCATTCCCGGGTTCGCCTGTGCGAGGGCCCATCCTGGCGCACATCAGTGCAATTGACGCCGAGCTCGCCGAGCGGGCAAGCCGGCGTCCGGCCACGTGACCGGGACGCCGTTGCCGGTGTTGCGCTGGAACTGGGGCGGCGTGGTGCGGCAGGGGCTCGCCGCGCGGTGGCAGGACCAGGCAGCCGGGGTGCTGGTGGAAGTGATACGCCCGTCGATCGCCACTTACAACGACCGGGGCGGCACCGCGCTGGTCCCAGGACAGCCGCAGCCGCGCACCGAGCCATGCCGGATGTCCCAGACCTCCCTGTCGGTCGACTACCGGGGGATGGCCAAGATGTGCTGCAACGTAATCCCCCACTCCACCCCGGATCATCAGCGGTACGTCGTCGGGTCGGTCGCCGGCGCAACGCTGGCCGAGCTGTGGAACAGCCCGGTCATGGCCGGCTGGCCTGCCCGGCACGCGGTGGCGGACTGGTCGGAATCGCCGGCCTGCCGGAGCTGCGTTCAGGCGCTGCCGGAGACCCGGCGGTGAGCCCGGCCCGCGCCCCGCGCGCCCGTGCCGTGGCGACGGCGTCGGTGCCAGGGCGGATCTGCCTGGCTGGGGAGTCGCTGGACTGGATGACCGGCGGGTGTTCGGTCACGGCGGCGGTCCCGCCGCGGACCCGGGTGACCGCCTGGCGGGCGGACGGATCGGATGCGCTGGCGCTGATCTCCGGGCCGCCGCTGTACCGGACCCGGCTGGTGCCCGCCGCCCGCGCCGCCGCCTCGGTGCACGACCACGACGTGCTCGACCACATGCAGGCCGCCGCCCGGGTCACCCTGCGCGGAGCGGCCGAGCTGGCCGGGGTCGTGGTCACCGCGAGCACCGACCTCCCGGTAGGAGCGGGGTGTCGTCCAGCGCGGCCCTGACACTGGCCGTGGTCGCCGCCCTGGCAACCCTGCGGGAGGAGGATGCACCGGACACCGCCGGGGTGTGCGCGCTGGCGCGGCAAGCCGAGACCGCCGAACTGGGGACCGGGGCCGGGTGGATGGACTTCCTGGCCTGCGCCTGGGGCGGCGTGAACCGGATATCCGCCGGCAGCCGGCCGCACGCGGACCTGATCACCACCTCGCTGGGCCTGCCGGTGGTGCTGATCGACACCCGGCAGCGCCGCGCCACCGCCACCGTGCTCGCCGGCAAGCGGGAACGCTACCAGGCCCGCGAGCCCCGCCATGCTCACCTACGTGGCCGAGACCGCCGCCCCGGTGGACGCCCTCACCCCGGTGCTGCGGCAGCCGCAGCCGGATTGCCGTGAGGCGGGGAAGCTGCTGACCGCCGCGCACGTCCTGCTGCGCGACCAAGTGGCCTGCTCCACCCCGCTGATCGAGACGTGCATGAAGCAGCCGCCATTATCCGCGTGCCGCGTGCCGCCATCATAGGTGTTGAGCGTCACGACAATGTCAGTGGAAACGTCACGACTATGTCAGTGGCGGCGTCACGAGATGTCAGTAGCGCCGAGATCCTCGGCCCCGGCTGAACCGTCAGCTCCGGTTCTGCGATTAGGCCGCCGGAACCACCTCCTGGCCCTGCGACGCTGACACCACCGCGGCGGTGCCGCACCGCCAAGGCAGCGACAGGTCGGGCGATCCGGCCGGCGGCTGGTCCTGGCCGCGCACTCAGGTTTCTGCCCGGGAGTGAGCGGGCCTCCGGCCTTCGACGGCCACGCCCGGCCCGGCTCGGGCCCCTCGGGCCGGGCGTGTTGCCGCCCGGTGTTCGGCCCCGGCGGGCGCGGCTCGGCGGCCCGGAACCCGGCCGGGCCGGGGGAGCGCATGCCGGCCCGGCCCGGGGTGCTCACTCGCGGGTCTCCGGTCCGGCCCCGCCGGCCCGGGCCGGAGGTATTACGGCGCGGGCCGGCAGTGGGGGCTCGCCGAGTTCGCGGGCGATGTGGGCGTCGTCGCTGTAGCGGAGGCTGAATCGGACGTCGTCGCTGACGTGGACTTCGTCCGGGCCGCTGCGGCTGTAGATCAGGCCGGTTTCCTTGAGCGCGGCCTCGGCGGCGGCCCAGCCGGGCTGTGCCCGCAGGCCGGGGTAGTTGCCGCCTTGCCATTTCTGCCCGGCGGCGAGCGCGGCGAGCAGGACGCGGGCCTGGTCGTCGTCGAGGATGGCGGCGCCGGTGGTGTCGCGCAGGGCGCGGTGCTGCGCCTGGGTGAGGACGTCCAGCCGCGGCGTGACGGTCCAGGTTTCGGGCGGGATGCGCCGCAGCGCCAGCGGGCCGCCCAGATCGGGGTTGTCCTGGGCGGCGGCGATGGCGGCCGCGGTGCGCGGCAGCTGCCATCCCAGGCCGCGGGCGAGCTGGTCGGCCGGCAGCGGGGCCCGGGCGGTGGCGAGCGCGGTCAGCACGGTCAGCGCGTCGGCTCGCCCGGGCCGGCCGCCGAGGTCCTCGCTGAGGGCCTGGCGGCGGTGCGACAGCAGCGGCTCGAGTTCGGGGACCAGGTCGGCCGGGTGGATGTCCAGGCGGCGGGCGATCTCGATGAGGACCTGCACCGGCCGGCCGGTCAGCAGCGGGTGCGGGCCCCTGAGCAGGTGCGGGTGGATGCCGAGCAGGTCGCCCAGCTCCCAGGCTGACAGGCCGGCGTCGCGCAGCCGCTCGCGCAGCGTCGGGCCGGTCATGCCGGGCCGTCACTGATCCACTGCGGCCGCGCGGGCACGATGGGCCGCGGCGGCGTGATGGTCTGGTCCTGGCCCGGGCCGGCCCGGGCCAGGACCAGGCCGCGCTCACCGAGCCAGCTGTGGCCGCGCCAGGTCAGGCCGATGTCGGCGCCGTACCGGCAGTCATCGCCGTGCAGCCAGGGCAGGTCCAGGCCGATCCGCTGCGCGGTGCTGCGGATCGCCGCGCGCAGGACGCCGGTGGCGGGCTTGTCCGCGGGGTCGCGGGGGTGCGCGAAGTAGGGGTCGGTGCTGGCGGCGCCGCTTTCGCGGCGGTAGGCCAGGTGCGCGGCGAACAAAGCCCGGGCGCACTCGGGGATGCGGATGGGCTCGGCCGCGGCGAGCTCGCGCCAGCTCCGCTCGTCGGCCTCGAGCACCTGGCCGTACCAGCCGCCAGCCCCCGGCGTGATGCCGCGCCGGAGGGGCCGTGCCCGGCCGGGCGGGACCCGGATGGCGGACCCGTCCAGGGCGACGTCGCTGAGCTGCAGCAGGCCGAAGAACGCTGGCCCGTGGTTGAGGTGCACCGACAGCGCAGTCGCGGCAGCCGCGTCGGACGGACCGCCGTTGGCAGCGCCCCGGCGACCTGGGAGGTGAGGTTGCCGGGCAGCCGGGTGGCGGGCTGCGGGCCGAGCGGGCCGGGCCGCCAGGACAGCACGATCGCGCGGACGAACAGCGCGGCCTGCACCGCGCGTAGCCGCACCAGGGCGGCCGGGCCGCACGGCGCCGGGCCGATCGCGCTGTCGCGCAGCCAGCCGGCCGTCGCCGCCTCGAACCCGGGAGTGAGCTGGCCGTCGCGCGGGTCGCGGGGAGCGCCGTAGGTGTCCAGCCAGGCGTCGGCGGCCTCGGCCGTGTCGTAGTACAGCCGGGCGACCTGGGCGAACTCGGCACGGGGCAGGTAGCGGCGGCAGGCCGCCAGGAAGGTGGGGAAGTCCGCGGCGGGCAGCGGCGGCCAGTCACCCGGCTCGCCCGGTTCCGCGACCGCCGTCAGCGGCGGCGCGGCGGCAGGCAGGCGCTGGTAGAGCTCCCACAAGGAGATGACCTGGGTGCGCGTCCCGGCCACCAGGTGCGGCGTTCCGTCGTAGCCGGGAGTGTACGGGTCGATGCCGGTGCCCCACAGCAGCCACAAGGCAGTGCCGGCCTTGGCGGCGGCGCCCGCGGCCGCGGCGGCCTGGCCGCGGGTGAGCAGGTGCGCCCGGTCGACGATCAGGTCGGTGACGCCGGACCCGGCCAGCCACGCCTGCCCGTACTCCCACGACAGCGTGCTGACGTGTTCGCGCCGGGCGGCGTGCGGCGGTTTGCCGGTCGCCACCTGCAGGTCCCAGCCGGTGGTTTGCACGTCGCCGGCGCCGGGCGTGGGCCGCAGCACCGCGCGGTGCTCGGCCGGGCCGCCGCAGGCGTTGATGTGGCGGACGGCGGCCAGGTCATCTCCGGCGTTGTCCACCACGTACACCCGCAGTCTGGCCGGGGCGGGCGGGGCGGTCAGCGGATGCCCCCGCCGAGCTTGGCGTACACGTTGCCCGCGACCTCGGCGCTGATGCGGCCGGTCCCGGCCTTGCGGCGCAGGCTCACGGCGGCGTGGGTGAACACCGCCCAGTTGCGCAGCATGCCCTTGCCGTAGGCGTCCTCGATCTCCAGCAACAGCGCCTCGTCGGCGCCGTCGTAGACCGGGTGGTAACGGCGCATCAGCGCCGGGACGGCGGGCCGGTCCAGCCGGGTGAACGGCAGCCGGCGGAACACCCGCGAGGCCAGCATCGGCTCGCGGGACAGCACCTCCCAGCAGCCGTCCCCGCCGACGTACAGCAGCGCGAACCGGGTGTGCGGGTGGTCGTGCAGGTGGCGCAGCAGCTCGATGCAGTCGCCGTTGAGCCGCTGCGCCTCATCGATCACGACCAGCCGCCGCGGCCCGGACAGCAGGTCGGTCAGCGCGCTGATGAGCTGGAACCGGTTGCGGCTACGCGGCGGGGCCGCCCCGGTCAGCGCGGCCAGCAGCTCGTCCGCGACCAGCCGCATGGTCGGCTTGGCCGGGAACGCCAGCGTGCACACGCTCACCTGGGAGCCTGCCGGGCCGGGCACGGCGTCCCGGAGCCGTTCCAGCGCGGCCTGGACCGCGTACGTCTTGCCGGTCCCGGCCGGGCCGTGCACCACGCCGGTGGCGGACTCGGCGATCAGGTCGTCGATGATCTGCCCGGCCAGCTGGTACTGCCGGGTGGGCAGCGTGGCGGCGCCGGGAAGGTTCACGAAATGCTGCGGCATCAGCTCTCCTGTCCGGGTCCGGACTGCGCTGGCTGGGTGGGGTCGGTCAGGCCGAGCAGGTTGCTGCGGGCCTTGCGGCGCAGCAGCGCGTCACCGCGGCGGGCGGCGAGCTCATCGCCGGCGGCCGGCGGCAGCACCCGGGACTCCTCGGCGCGGGTCTCGCCGCCGGTGAGCGGGGCCAGCTCGGCCCGGGCCCGCGCGGATGCCTTGCGCCGCTCGGCGGTGAGCCGTTTGCGTTCGCGGGCGGCGTTCTCCAGGAACGCCTCGGTCTGCTCCGGGGACAGCCGCTGCGCCGGGTAGGCGGTGCACAGGTGCGTGCCGCCGAGGTAGACCTCGATGCTGCGGTCATCGTGGGGCATGTACCGGATCTGCACCCGCTGCCCGCCGCGGCCCTGCAGCTCCGGGGCGATGTAGGCCAGGTTGCTGAACCGGATCCCGTCCTTACCGATGATCCGCTCCCCGCTGGCCAGCAGCAGGTGCCGCGGCTTCTCGGCGCTGATGCGGTGCAGCGGGCCGGGATCGTCCTGCCACGCCTGCAGCGGGGTGCGGCCGTCCAGCCCGTCATGGGGCTGCTCGTTGTTGTACCAGTCCGCCCACTGGGCGAACAGCCCGGCGAAGGCCTCGATCGGCATCGGCGTCACCGGGTCCCCGGCCGCGCGCATCCGCGCGGCGAACCGGTCATCCAGCGGCCCGTACAGCCGCCCGGCCGCATCCCGCGGGCCGCCGGTGAACCCCGGCAGCCCGCACAGCAGGGTCTGGTCGATGGTGCGGTGGACGCGCTCGATTTTCCCCTTCCGGTGCGGGTGGAATGCCGGCAGCCGCCGCGGGTCGATGCTCAACGCGGCGAACGCGTCGCGGACCGCCTCGGCGGCGAACTCCAGGCCCCGGTCGATCCGCACCTGGGCCGGGATCGCGCCGAACGGGCCGCGGGCCGGGTCGTGCACCAGGGCCATCCGCACCGCGGTCAGCACCGTGCCCGTATGCGGGGTCAGAGCGATCGCCCACCCGGCCAGCACCCGGGTCGCGTCATCGATCACCGAAGTCAGCCACGGGCAGCACGCGGCGCCGCGCGGCGGCATCACCAAGATGGGCAGCTGCTTGTGATCCATCTCCCAGGTCTGGTTGCTGTGCCCGGCCGGGCGGGCCGGGTAGACG
>WNGR01024971.1_pt1 | contig 11003 bp, 11 predicted proteins | sample 5407581 | NCBI WGS metagenome assembly WNGR01 (sample SAMN13153383, study PRJNA577476) | soil metagenome | isolation source: 80 cm soil or saprolite under Garry oak tree replicate 2 | place: USA:California | collected 2016-06-15 | reverse complement strand
CCGGCAAGGGGCACCTCGGGCCCGGCGGCCGGCTCGGTCCCGGCGGAGCGGGCCCCGCGGGCCGCCAGGGGGACGAGGGCCTCGAGGGTGGGGCCGCAGCGATTGCCGAGCAGGAGACGAGCGCATGGTCGAGTCCACGCTGAGCTACCTCGCGGCCCTGGCGGAGAGGCCGTACTTCTACCTGTACGAGCCGCCTCCGGGCACGCCGTGGCGCAACACCAAGGGCGACCATCGGAGCGTCGCCATCCACGACGCCCGGGAGCTCGTCCCGCCGCCGTCACTCGACGTGGAGGGTTTTCTGCTGGCGTCTCACGAGACGTCGGTGGCGAACCTGCACGACCCGAACGCGATGCGCACCGTCTACTATCGCGAAGTCGAGGAGCTGGTGAGACGGCTCACCGGGGCGGCGCGCGTGGTCGCGTTCGATCACAACCTGCGCTCCGCCGCCAAAGCGGAGGCGCGCGAGGACGGCGTGCAGCCGCCGGTCCGCTTCCCGCACAACGACTACACGGAGCAATCGGGCCCGCAGCGCGTGCGCGATCTGTTCCCCGGCAATGAGGCGCGACGGCTGCTCGCGAACCGGTTCGCCGTCATCAACGTCTGGAAACCGCTCCGCGGCCGCGTGGAGGACTCGCCGCTCGCGGTGTGCGATGCGCGGACCATCCGCCCGCAGGACCTGGTCGCCACCGATCTCCGCTACCGGGACCGGATGGGAGAGGTCTATTCCCTCCGCTTCAACCCCGCCCACCGCTGGTTCTACTACTCGCGCATGCGGGCGGACGAGGCGATGCTCCTCAAGTGCTACGACTCCGACCCTGGCCGTGCGCGTTTCACCGCCCACACGGCATTCGACGACCCGACGAGTCCGCCCGATCCCCCGCCACGCGAGTCGATCGAGGTGCGGACGCTCGTGTTCTTTGCGGCGGAGTCTTAGGCGCCCTACGCGCTGCGCGCCCGCCGCGACCGGACGGCCGCCCGCCCGCCCCGCTCGCCGCCCTCGTCGAGCAGCGCCAGGAGCCGCCGCGCCGCCTCCGTCGGCGTCAAGCGCGCGCTCGCGACCGCCGTCTCCATCTCGGGGAGGAGGCGCTGCACGTCGTCGCGCGCGAGGAAGTGGCCCTTCAGCCCGTCGTCGATCATGGTCCAGAACCAGGCCCGCTGCTGCTCGCGCCGCTTGCGCTCGAGCTCGCCGCTCGCGCCGAGCTTGGCCCGGTGGTCCTCGATGATCGACCAGACCTGATCCATTCCCCGCCGCTCGAGCGCGCTCACCGTCACCACCGGCGGGTCCCAGTCGGGACTGGTGTGGCGGAAGAGACGCAGCGCGCTCCGGTACTGCGCTGCGGCCTGCTCGGCGGGCCGCACGTTCTCGCCGTCGGCCTTGTTGATGGCGAGCGCGTCGGCCAGCTCGAGGATGCCCTTCTTGATGCCCTGGAGCTCGTCGCCCGCGCCCGCGAGCATGAGGACCAGGAAGAAGTCGACCATCGAGGCGACCGCGAACTCGGACTGCCCGACGCCGACCGTCTCGACCAGCACGGCGTCGTAGCCCGCCGCCTCGCACACGAGGAGCGCCTCGCGCGTCCGCCGCGTGACGCCGCCCAGCGAGCCGGCCGACGGGCTCGGGCGGATGAAGGCCTCGGGCGCCGCCGCGAGGCGCGGCATGCGCGTCTTGTCGCCCAGGATGCTGCCGCCCGAGAGCGCGCTCGAGGGGTCGACGGCGAGCACGGCCACCTTCTTCCCGAGGCCGATCAGGTGGAGGCCGAAGGCCTCGATGAAGGTGCTCTTCCCTACCCCCGGCACGCCGCTCACGCCGACGCGGGCGGCGCGACCCGTGCCGGGGAGCAGGAGCTCCAGGAGCCGCTGCGCCGCGCGCTGGTGGTCGGCGCGCGTGCTCTCGACCAGCGTGATCGCCTTGGCGAGCGCGCGGCGGCTCCCCGCGCGCACGTCGGCGGCCAGCGCCTCGGGGCGGCTAGGCGCCGATGGCGGCATGCGCCGCCGCGCCTCCGCCGTCTCCGATCAGCTGCAGCACCCGCCGCGCGGCCTTCGGGATCTTCGTCCCCGGGCCGAAGATCGCCTTCACGCCCGCACTCTCGAGGAAGACGTAGTCCTGGGTCGGGATGATGCCGCCGCAGGTGACCACGATGTCCGCGGCGCCGAGCCGCGCGAGCTCCTGGACGAGCTGCGGCACGAGCGTCTTGTGGCCGCCCGACTGGGTCGAGATGCCGACCACGTGCACGTCGTTCTCGACCGCCTGGCGCGCGACCTCCTCGGGCGTCTGGAAGAGCATGCCCACGTCGACGTCGAAGCCCAGGTCGGCGAAGGCGGTGGCGATCACCTTGGCGCCGCGGTCGTGGCCGTCCTGGCCGATCTTGGCGACCAGCATGCGGGGGCGCCGCCCGTGCTCGCCGGCGAAGCGCTCGACTTCCGCGCGCAGCGCCTTCCATTCCTCGTCGTCGGCGAACTGGCCGCCGTAGACGCCGGAGATGGAGCGGATCTCGGCGTGATAGCGGCCCCAGACCTTCTCGAGCGCGCCCGAGATCTCGCCCACCGTGGCGCGCGCGCGGGCGGCGTCGACCGCGAGCGCGAGGAGGTTCCCCTCGCCCGTCTCGGCGGCGCGGGTGAGCGCGTCGAGGGCCGCGCGCGCCCGGGCCGCGTCGCGCGTCTTGCGGATGCGCTCGAGCCGCGCGACCTGGGCCAGGCGCACGGCGGTGTTGTCGATCTCGCGGATGTCGATGGGCGGCTCCTCGGCCAGCTGGAACTTGTTCACCCCGACGATCACGTCCTCGCCCCGGTCGATGCGCGCCTGGCGGCGCGCGGCCGTCTCCTCGATGCGGAGCTTGGGCATCCCCGCCTCGATCGCCTTCGTCATGCCGCCCATCGCCTCGACCTCCTCGATGATGCCGAGGGCCTTCTGGGCGAGCGCGTGGGTGAGCGACTCCATGAAGTAGGAGCCGCCCCAGGGGTCGATGACCCCGGGGATGCCGGTCTCGAGCTGGAGGATCAGCTGCGTGTTGCGGGCCACGCGCGCCGAGGCGTCGGTCGGGAGCGCGATCGCCTCGTCGAAGGAGTTGGTGTGCAGGCTCTGCGTGCCGCCGAAGACGGCCGCCATGGCCTCGATCGTGGTGCGGACGATGTTGTTGTGCGGATCCTGCTGGGTGAGACTCGCGCCCGAGGTCTGGCAGTGCGTGCGCAGCATGAGCGAGGCCGGCTGCTTCGGGGCGAAGTGCTTCTGCACGAGCGTCGCCCACAGGAGGCGCGCCGCGCGCAGCTTCGCCACCTCCATGAAGAAGTTCATCCCGATCGCGAAGAAGAACGACAGCCGGCCGGCGAACTCGTCGATGTCGAGGCCGCGCGAGAGCGCGGCGCGCACGTACTCGAGCCCGTCGGCGATGGTGAAGGCGAGCTCGAGGTCGCACGTCGCCCCCGCCTCCTGCATGTGGTAGCCGGAGATCGAGATCGAGTTGAACTTCGGCATCTCGCGCGCCGTGAAGGCGATGATGTCGGCCACGATCCGCATCGAGGGCGCGGGTGGGTAGATGTAGGTGTTGCGGACCATGAACTCCTTCAGGATGTCGTTCTGGATGGTCCCGGTGAGCTTGGCGCGCGGCACGCCCTGCTCCTCGCCGGCCACGATGAAGCTCGCCAGCACGGGGAGCACGGCACCGTTCATCGTCATCGACACCGACATGCGGTCGAGCGGCACGCCGTCGAACAGGATCTTCATGTCCTCGACCGAGTCGATCGCCACGCCGGCCTTGCCGACGTCGCCGACCACCCGGGGATGGTCGCTGTCGTAGCCGCGATGGGTGGCGAGGTCGAAGGCGACCGAGAGGCCCATCTGCCCGGCGGCCAGGTTGGCGCGGTAGAAGGCGTTGGACTCCTCGGCGGTGGAGAAGCCGGCGTACTGGCGGATGGTCCACGGCTGCCCGGCGTACATGGTGGCGCGCGGGCCGCGGACGAATGGGAAGACGCCGGGGAGCGTGTCGATGAAGTCGAGGTGCTCGACGTCGGCCCGCGTCCAGAGGGGCTTCACGTCGATGCCCTCGGGCGTATGCCACACGAGGCCGTCGGGATCGGCGCCCCTGCGCTCCTTGCGCGCCAGCTCGACCCAGGGCGCCGGGCCTGCAGGGTCGGTGCGGTCCGCCATGGCCTCGTAACATGAGCCATTCCAGCGGCCGGTTCAATTGGCGCATGCCCGGCGCTAGCGTCACGAACGTGCCGCTCACCGCGGCTGCCGGCCGCGTCCACACGAGCCCGAAGATGGCATGGGCGTTGCAAAATTCACCCTCCATGATCACCGACACCCGTTGCTGGCGGCGTTTGACGCCGGAAACCATCACCGAGCTGCCCGAGACGGCCGCGGTGTTCGAAGTGGCGAACCTCGTGCGCACCGTGCAGTTCATCGGCCGCGCCTCGGGCAACCTGCGCGCCCGCATGGCCGCCTACATGAGCGAGGATCTGAAGCTCCGGCCGTGCACGGGGGGCTACTTCTTCCGCTACGAGCCGACCGCGTCCGAGGAGGAGGCGCTCGACCGGCGCCTCGCCTCGTACCTGGACAGCCACGGCGGCTTGCTGCCGGCGGGCAACGCCGGGCCCCAGCCGGGCCTCCGCCTCGCCGCGCGCCGCGTCGCCGCCTGAGCCGTCAGTTTTCCGGAGCTTCGCGCCCAGATCTGTACGCGTGAGCCCCGGCTGACGGCGGCGAACCCGAGCGCATCCGCCGAGTCCGCCGCACGCCGGCTACCAGGGGGGACTGGTCGTCTTGCCGGGCCAGCCGAGAGCCACGCCTGCGAGAGGAGCAAGGACGATGCCGCCGCCGAGGCGCGCTACCGTGGGGCTCGTGCGTCGAGCGGTGCGGGTCGCGCCTGCAGTGCGGGCACGCGTCTGCCTGCGCGGCGGGCAGCTCCGACTCCGCGAGCTCTAAGAGGCCGACCCGAGACACGTCTCGGGTCGGAATCGGAAGGCGAGCGCGTGCCGTTCGGTCTCCTAACCGACGTGGGACAGGGCCCAGAGGAGGAGTCCGTACGCCGCCGCGGCGCCCCCGATGCGAACGAGCGCCTCGAGGGCGCTCTCGGGGCGCCGCTCGGGGCGCCGCTCGAGCGCGTGCAGCACGACCTCCTCCAGGGCGGGCGGGATCTCGGGCCGGAGCTCGCGCGGCGGCGTGGGGTACTCCTCCAGCTTGGCGTGCATGACCTGCTGCGCGCTGTCGCCCGACCAGGGGAGCTTCCCCGTCAGCATCTCGTAGAGGATGACGCCCAGGCTGTAGAGGTCGGTGCGCTCGTCGCCGTGGCGCGCCCGCACCTGCTCCGGGGCCATGTACTCGGGCGTGCCCACGCTCGACGACAGCCCCGACCATGTGAGGTCGCCCTGCGTGGCGTCGAAGGCGATCCCGAAGTCCATCAGCTTCACCGCGCCGTCGGCGGTCAGCATGATGTTCTCGGGCTTGAGATCGCGATGCACCACGCCCTGGCCGTGGAGGTAGACGAGCGCGTCGGCGATCTCGATCCCGAGCTCGACCGCGGTCGCGATCGGCAGGCGGCCCTCGCGGCGCAGCCGCTCGCGCAGCGGCTCGCCCTCGACGTACTCCATGACGAGGTAGAGGCCGCTCTTCTCGCGCGGGCGGAGCACCTTGATGACCGCCGGGTGGGCGAGGCGCTGGCCGATCGCCTCCTCGCGCTCGAAGCGGCGGTGGAAGACCAGGTCGCTCGCGTACTCGAGGTGCGGCACCTTGAGCGCCACCGTGTGGCCGTTCTCGCGATCGCGGGCCCGGAAGATGGTCGCCATCCCGCCGCGCGCGATGACGTCCTGGAGCTCGTACTGATCGAGCGTCTCGCCGGGCGCGGGCTCCCCCATCGGGGGGCGTCTTAGCGGCTCAGCGACCGAGGCGCCACCAAGGCCGGGCGGCGGCGGGCGGGCAGCTCACGACGGCCGCCACCTGGACGCTCAGGTTGTCCTCGCCGCCCTCCTCACGCGCCCGCCGCACGAGGGCCCGGCAGGCGGCCTCCGGCGGGTGGGCCACGACCAGCTCCGCCACCTCCTCGTCGCGCACCGCGCCGTGGATGCCGTCGCTGCACTGCACGATGATGTCCCGGGGGCGGAGATCCATGCTGAGCACGTCGATGCCGACGATCAGCTCGCGCCCGAGGCAGCGGGTCAGCATGTTCCGCCGCGGATGGGCGCGCGCGTCTTCGGGCGAGAGGAGGCCGTACTGCATCTGCTCCCACACCCAGGTGTGGTCCTTGGTGAGCTGCGTGAGCGTCCCCTCGCGCCAGAGGAAGAGGCGGCAGTCCCCGACGTGCGCCGCCACCAGCGTGCCGCCCACCACCGCGCTCGCGGTGAGGGTGGTGCCCATGCCGCGCAGCTCGGGCACCACGATCGCCTTGTTGTAGAGCTCGAGGTTGGCCTCCTGGACGGCGCGCCGGAGGCGCTTCGTCAGCGCCCAGGTGCCCGGCGCGCGGTCCATCTCGCGCGCCAGGACCTCGAGGACGAGCGCGCTCGCCACCTCGCCCGCCGCGTGCCCGCCGAGCCCGTCGGCCACCGCGAAGAGGAGGCCGTCCTCGTGCGGCCAGTGGCCGACCGCGTCCTCGTTCCCCTCGCGGACGCAGCCGACGTCGGTCAGCTGGAAGAACTCGATCTCGGGCATTGAATGTGGACGGGCCGGCGACCGCTCACGGCCGCCGGCCCGCTCCGTCTGACCATCCTGTCCCGTCGCCTACGCGTGCGTCGGAGCCGCGAACACGGCGCGTCCGGCGCGCCGACTCGTCAGCACGACGTAGGCCAGGCTCACCAACGCCCACGCACCCGCGATCGCGAAGCAGATGTACGCCTCGTGCTGCGAGTCCGCGTTGCCGATGATGTAGAGGTAGAGGATCGCGCCCAGCATGGCGAGGTTCGCGATCAGGCCGAGCCCCGGGACGACCAGGTGCTTCACCACGCTGTACTCCTTGCGCCCGGCGAAGGCGATGATCGTCCAGACGCAGGTGAGGCCGTAGAGGACGAAGGTCCCGAAGTTCGAGGCCAGCGTGATGCCCGTCAGGCCGACGACCGAGTACACGCCGACCCAGGCGATGAGGGTCGACACGACGACCAGCACCCAGATCGCCCGGTGCGGGGTCGCGAAGCGCCCGTGCATGGCGCCCAGCAGCTCCGGCATCTCCTTGTCCTGCGCCATCGCGTAGCTGACGCGTACGGCGGTGTTGAGGCAGCTGAGCGTCGTGCCGAGGATGGCGAGCCCGACGGTGACCGCGATCGAGACCATGAGCCCGAAGCCGATGCCGCCGAGGACGCTGTTGCCGACCAGGATGGCCATGTCGCCGATCGGCGCGCTCGAGGCCGCAGCCGCCGCCATGCCGGTCAGCGCGGCGCCGCTCGCGTCCGCGCCCGCCAGCTTTTCGCTCACCATGTAGCCGGCGGCGAAGTACTCGAACATGTAGGCGAAGAGGCCCTGGATGACGAGCGAGAGGATCACCGCCCGCGGGATGTTCTTCTTGGGATCCTTGGTCTCGGCGGCGAACGCGGTGCAGCTCTCGAAGCCGACCAGGATGAGGATCGCGATCGTCGACTGGATGAGGACGCCCGTGAGCGAGTGCGGCATGACCACGTCCCACCCGCCGCTGAACGCCCACCCGGTCGCGTGCTCGGGATTGTTCAGGCGGTAGTAGATCGCGAGGCAGCTGAACAGGACGAGCGTGGTGAGCTGGATGACGTTGATGACCAGCGCCGTCATGGTGGAGCCGTTCACGCCGCGCATCGCGATGTAGCCGTTCAGGGCGGCGAAGAGGGCCGCGATGATGGCCAGGCTCGGCCACGAGAGCGTCGCGCCGGTGAACTGCTGGTAGATGTAGCCGATCAGCGTGGCCATGAAGGCAACCATGCAGCCCGGGTACACCCAGTAGAAGAGGTGTGCCGCCCAGCCCGTGACGAGCTTGGCGAGCCGCGCCCACTTGTGATGGGCCTGGTTCTCGCGATCGAGGAACGCCTTCTCGGCGAAGTAGTAGCAGCTTCCGAAGCCCGCCTCGGGATAGAGGCGCGCGAGCTGCGCGTAGGAGATGGCGGTCAGGAAGGCGAGGATGAGCGCGAACCCGATGCCCGCCCAAATGTCGCCCGCTACCGAGCTGCCGTCGGGCGCGGTGGCCGCGGCCTGCAGCTGGTAGGTGATCCAGAGGAACGCACCCGGCGCGATCAGCGCCATCGCGTTCACGGTGACGCCGGTGAGCCCGAGCGTCGGCTTGACGGTTGCTTGTTCTGGCATGTTCAGTCCCCTCCCGCGGAGCCGGGAGAGCAACGCCCATGCCATCGAGCCGGCGACCGGAATCCCCAAAGCACGCGAGCCGGGACGCCGTCACCTGCCTTTTACTCCTGCGCAGCGCAAAAAACGGGCAGCAGCCCGGAATCTCACCCCCGGCGGGGGCCGGCCCGGGGGGTGACCGGCGTGGCCGCCACGACCCAGTCGCCGGCGAAGGTGACCACGCGCCCCCCCTCGACGCGGATGCGCCAGCGGCGGCCCCCGGCCACGGGCCGGACCTTGCCGCGCAGCACGAGGATCACCTCGAGCGTCTGTCCGCGCTCCACCGCCTCGGCGAGGCGAGTGTCGAGGGTCTCGGGGGTCGCGTCCCGGGCGATCACGTGGACCTCACGCTGCGGAGCCGTCCATACCGCAGCCGGCGGAGCCACCGCTCCCACCAGCGCGCCCGGCGGGGCCGCGGGCGGACGGGAAGGCGGAGAACCGTCGCCGCCCGGGGCGCGCCGCGCGAACGGTCCTCAGCGGGCTCCAACCGCCCTCCAGAGGAGCCACGCGTAGGCGAGCGTGGCCCCGATCATCACCGGCAGGGTGGGTGCGCCGAGGATGCCCACCAGCACGATGGCCGCGCCCACCGCCGCGCCGAGCCGGAGCCTCATCCCTCGTCCCTCCCGCGGCCACGCCGGAAGAGCCAGAACGGCGCCCGGAAGCTCGGTCGCGGCATGCGCCGCCGCTCGCGCGCCCGGTCCTCCTTCAGGAGCCCCGCGACGTACGCCCGCTCGGCCGCGTTCGAAGCGACCTCGAGCGCCCGGGCCAGGTGCGGCCGCGCCTGCTCCGGGATGCCGAGCCGGAGATACAGCTCACCCAGCGCGCAGCGCGGCGCGAAGGCGCCGGGCGCGAGCGCGAGCGCCGCCTCCAGGTGCTCGAGGGCCTGCTCGACGTGCCGGGTGCGGGCGTAGGCGACCGCGAGCATGGTGCGCGCCCCGATGTGGCTCGCGTCCAGCACGAGCGCCTGCTCGAGCAGCTCGATCGCCTCCCGGAGATGGCCGCGCTCGAACGCGCGCTGTGCGCGCTCGAGCGCGGTGGGCAGGTCGCGCACCAGGGGCGTCAGGACGGGCGCCACGGCCGCGTCCGTCTCAGCGATCGAAAACACTCTTCCCCGCGTTGTAGGTCTGGAGCGCCGCGAAGCCGACCAGGACGATGATCCCGAATACGATCGATGCCACCATGCTTCACCCTCCGATCTCGATGGACCGGCCGAGCCCGGGCGTCACGAGCTGGAACTCGGGGTAGCCGAGCGCGCCCATCTCGGGCAGGTCGAGCCCCTCGAGCTCGACGTCGACGCTCACGCGCTGGCCGACGAAGAAGTCGATGAAGGCGTTGAAGACGTAGGAGAGGGTGAAGATCACCCCCACCAGCGTGCACACGCCGATCAGCTGGGCCACGAACTGGCCCGCGTCCCCGTAGAAGAGCCCCGTGACCGAGCCGTCCACCCCGTTCCAGCTCCCGCCGTAGTTGCTGGTGCCGTCCGCGAACAGGCCGACGCACAGCACGCCCCAGAGGCCGCAGGTCCCGTGCACCGAGGTCGCCCCCACCGGATCGTCGATCTTCATGACTCGCTCGAGGAACTCGACGCTCAGACAGACGAGCACGCCGGCCGAGAAGCCGATGATGGCGGCACCGACGGTGTTGACGAAGCCGCTGGGCGCGGTGATCGCGACCAGGCCCGCGAGCAGCCCGTTCCCGCTCATCGACGCGTCCGGCTTCCCGAAGCGCATCCACATGTAGAGGAGCGCGCCGAAGGAGCCCGTGCAGCCCGCCAGCATGGTGTTCACCGCGGTCGACCCGATGCGGAGGCTACCGTTGCCGGAGGCCCCGAGCGTGCTCCCCGGGTTGAAGCCGAACCACCCGAAGGCGAGGATGAAGCAGCCGAGCAGGACCATGGTGATGTCGTGGCCGGGGATCGGGTTGGGCGAGCCGTCGCGGTTGTACTTGCCGATGCGCGGACCGATGATCATTGCGACCGCGAGCGCCGTGAGCCCGCCGACCGAGTGCACCACCCCCGAGCCCGCGAAGTCGCAGTAGCCGTGGCCCAGCTTGAAGTTGGCGCCGAGCTGCGAGAGCCAGCCGCCGCCCCAGGCCCAATTGCCGAAGAGCGGGTAGGTGATCGCCCCCAGGAAGAAGGTCGAGATCGCGAAGGCGGCGAACTTCCAGCGCTCGGCCGCGGCGCCGGTGACGATGGTCGTCGCGGTGTCCATGAACACCATCTGGAAGAGGAAGAGGACCATGACGCCGACGTCGTAGGTGTCCCCGGAAAGGAAGAAGCCCTTGGTGCCGAACAGGCCCCAGTCCTTGCCGAAGAGCGAGAGCTTGAACTCGTTGTTGAGCGGGTTCATCCCGCCCAGGTTCGATATCCCGGCCGAGCCGCCCTGCTGGATGGCGAAGCCCATCACCCAGTAGGCGAAGAGGCCGAAGCCGTACACCATGAAGTTCATCATCATGGTGTGGTTGGCATTCTTCGCCCGGCAGAGGCCGGTCTCGACCAGGGCGAACCCGGCCTGCATGAACATGACCAGGAAGCCCGCGACCAGCGTCCAGACGAAGTTGACCGCGATGCGGTTCTGCCCGACCTGATTGACGACGTCGGCGAGCGTGAGCCCCGCCTTCGGGTCGGCCATCACGATGTCGGCGGCCGAGCCGGTGAGCGTGCCGCCCGGGTCGCCCTTGGCGAGATCGTCCGCGCTCGGCGCGGTGATGCCCTTCACGTCTCCGG
>WNGR01011283.1_pt1 | contig 11003 bp, 18 predicted proteins | sample 5407581 | NCBI WGS metagenome assembly WNGR01 (sample SAMN13153383, study PRJNA577476) | soil metagenome | isolation source: 80 cm soil or saprolite under Garry oak tree replicate 2 | place: USA:California | collected 2016-06-15 | reverse complement strand
CTCGACACTTTGTGCTCGCTTTTCGGGACTATTATCTGGAGAAGCTCACCTCAGAAGCTCAAGGCGTTCGCGGCGTGAGCAGCACTGCAATCAGTACCTCTCAGGATCCGGATGCGTGGGCAATTAAATTCATAGATGTCATGCGGCTGCAACCTATTTTAGAGGCTTTTGATGACGATGCGTCGGGGTTCATCACCATCACAGAAATGAATCGCTTTACCAGTTCCCGACCGATCGAGTGGAGGTCAGTATCACTTGTCAGTAGAGGGATTCTGTCTCATGAATTTCAGTTTACCCCACTGGGTAGCTTTCTGGGCAGTTGGTGAGTTGTGTCTTATCATCCCATGGCGCCGCTGAATCTCCAGCAGGATATAGGGCATCTATCATCGACTATGCCGACAAGATAGAGGATTTGGTTGCCAAAATGGAAGGCGTTCGCGCCGAAGTGCTTCCTCCCAATCGAGAGTTTATCGACGACTATTTTACCTTCGGTTGGGAGACCGTTCACACGTTGACCGCTGCCGTGACCCCACTGCAACCGGAACCTGGCCCAAGTACTTCGGATAAATTCAAATCATATCTAGAAGCAGAGGAGGCTCGACTGAGCACCAATTTAAAAGCTGTAGACTACATCATTGACGGCACGGATACCCTCGCACTCATTACAGGCGTGGGCCGCATTGAGAAGGTTGGTGTGCGAGGCAACATATTCATCGACGCGCTCGTCTTAATTGTGTTCTGCAGACCGTCTTTCCTCTAATCTACTTGCTGATGAAGCGCCACTACGAGATCATGCGAGCCATGCGGACCAAGGTGTTGGACTCGCGTGAGCTTTGGTACGGTGTAGAAAGCATCCTCTACGTGAAAGATGCCATCCGATACCGTATGAATGATCTCACAAGTACATCTTTCCCGATTTCCCCAGCTGGCTTGTATCACTTACTTTATCGACGCACGCAGACATCTTTTCCCAACAAAAATTCGACCCCGAGAAACAGTACGAGAATTTCGCTTATGGCATGGTGGGTTATCCGTTTTCTTCCCTCCTACCCGTCTACTTTCTGAGGTTTCCACAGTTCAAGTATTTCCTTAACGAGAAAGATCTATGGACTCCAGACTATGTCCGAACTCTTGATCCGCCAGTTATACCGTACAACGATTCAGACGAAGAGCAAAATGTCAGACTAGAAGATATATTGAAACATGAGTGTAAGGATGAGCTGGCTCTTGCTGACTGGATCTATGATGGACGCTCGATTGACGACACTCCAAATCATGGCGATGTTGAGCCGCCATTAAAGGACATGTACGCTCTCCACTTCTATCTACCTACCTCTGTTCTGATTCTCTTATCTGTGTTTTCCAGTTTAGGGCACTGGCATGGTTACTTTTATGAGGACGACGGTATCCGAGAAACCAGCGGAACTGACTCAATGATGACGTTTATACTCGAGCCCGCCGATGGGGAGCATGAATTCAAGGCGGACGCCTGGTCTAACAGAGGACGCTACACGATCACCGGGTCTTGGTCCAAAGGTGAAAACGACATCATGGAGATCAAGTTTAAGATGACGTTCCACACAATATTTTGGTCTGCGATCTTCTTCAGTGGCCGGTTCGATGCAGAGCGCGATGCCTTGACTGGTGTCTGGGGTCTTTCTGCGGATACTGAGAGCTCAGGTGGACTGATGGAGTTCCGACGAATTCCACCTCGCTATCTGACGATATACCCTAGCATCAAGGAACTTTCGGACAACAAGCCTCGTGCGTTGTGGGGGTTCGCAATCGCGGCTGTGCGCGACGACGTACGTCGGGAACGTTGGTCGTGGCCGTACTTTGCCCAACGTCGTGACGACCGGAAGGCGGTACTCTCCTTGGTCATCCGCAACTGTTACTTCGGGGAACCGCTCGACAACGAAGAGATCGAACAGTGCTGTGCGGTTGTACAACGGCTGACATCTGCGGATGCATGCTTTTATAGTTCGAGGATTGACCACATACGGGCCAATACATGGGTGCACCAGTGAGTTCTGAATCTAGCACGTTCTGGGTCCCTTGCTAACGCAGACCGTAGGAACGCATTCTGTGATTGGTGTGGAGGCCGCATTGGCGGGGCTCGACTATTCTGCCTTGATTGTGACCACAAAGACACGGAAATTTTCCAATCTCTAGACCTTTGCTGCGCACAAGAGTGTATGGCTGCGTGCATACCCACTAGCAATCGCGAGGACCTTGAATCCGCACATGAGCCGAATCACAGGCTCTTAAAAGTTCGTACCGTCGTTCTGCAGCGCCAACATGGCCGCGCCCATACTGCGGCACTTGCGGCGTTCGAACGCGTGCAGGAACTCTGCGCGAAGATTACGGAATCTTCCCAGCAATTAGTGGAAAAAGATGGGGAGGGGGAGGTGACCAGCCCAGATGCGGAGACCCCGTCGAGCCCCGAGCCCACCCCCGAAGAGACTCCGTCCGAATCAGATGATGGCCAGCCGGACGACACTCCTGACGCTGACGACACTACGGTCGAAGCCAAAGACGATGAGGGCACTTCCCAAGACCCGGGGGACGAGAATCCGCAAGACGGGACTCAGCCTCAGGATAGCGACCCACCCTCATGTGGCAAGTGCGAGGGTCGTCTTTCGTTCCCGTGCTGGTACTGCGTCTATTGTGAAGGTCAGTCTCGAAGATTGATTTGTTCGCCCGGACTGCTGATGTGCCATCCCACCTTTTTAGACAATCTATTCCTGTGCGAGTCATGCGACGGAGAAGGCGTGCCTGAGCTGATGCGCAGCTCTGGGAAGCATACTGAGGACCACCATCTCATTCGTTGTCTTGCGCCAGAGGAGGACGACAATATTTCTTCAACAGAGCGGCGTCTGATCTCGTTGGAAGGCCGGCTCGATAGCATGCAATCTCGGTTCGATGATCTCACCGGTCGCATTGGAAATATGGAGCAACTCCTTCACAGGCTTGCCACCGCCTCGGAAGCACTACGCAGTTAAATTATTTGATTACATTTAGTCTCCAGTGTGGATGGCCAGTGCGTGGATGGCCAGTACAGTAGTTGCAGTGCCGGCCGTTGCCGCTCACGAGCAGTTCTCCTCCCACCCCCACTCTCCACAGTATTATTACTGTGATTGTTCGATGTTGTGCTCTCTAATCCCGATCTGCCACAAAACGTCATTCAACTGTATTTTTAATTAGGCTCTCCCCAGAAAAAGATAGTGCGAATGTACATGCCCGAATTCGAATAATTCAGGTTTGCCACTGGCCGGGCACCATTGTCATAGGGCTCAGGCTGGCGTCACGAACCGTACTGTATACAGTATATTCTCTATCCGAGCTTGACCATATCCCGCAACGTAAGTATAGCGCATGCCAGCGATGTGTATGTTTCACTTTCGTTTGTATCGGGTAATAACATAACACCAGGGAGGCGTCATATAAATCCCGGTTGGGTCTCCTCACATTACCCACTGGCATGTCTTTCTCCCGTTTGTTCAGCAAGTTCAGCCAGCCGAGCCTTGCGCGCACTGGCTCTACTGATGAAAGAAGGAACCCTTCCTCTTATCGCCGTGGTGATTCACCCCAGCGCCGCCGGGTAACTGAGCCCATGCCCACTACATCTCGTCACTGGAGAAAGAAGACGGCGTCCACAATCGATCAGTCCATATCGTCTTTACCAGTGTCCACGCTCCCTTTGACTCCTGGTTCTAAAGACCCCACGCCCGAGGTCGGCGGGCTCGAAAAGCCCATACCGATGCCACTTCCTACCGTTCCTGATATCTTCATCGCTGACTTAGCTCTGGTGTCAGACCCAGGAATGACGTCAAGTACAAGTCCTGCGCCAGACACGCTCGCCGAAGCCTGGGACATGGCGAAGGATGGTCCCAAGGATTCTGACATGAGTCGGACACTTAATGCTGTTGGTAAGCCTGAGACTTAGCTTTGTGAGCGGCGCGCCAATGCCTTCTATAGGAGACGTAGTCGCTACTGCACAAAGCAACGTCGCACCGTTCAAACCATTGATTACAGCAGCCAAGGGCGCTGTTGAACAGACGGACCTCGGCGAGGCTGTTAAGGAAGGAATCGACCACTTTTTCGAGGGTATGCCTATTTTCATGAATGCTCTGGATGTTGTAGCGGACTTGCATCCTTTCATTGGCGGTATGTCGTAACGTCGGTCTCGCTGCATGTGTGCATGCAGGGTGACTGTTGAGACAGTTGTTGTCGTGGCATTTAAAACCGTTTACACACTCGAGCTAAAGCATCGCGACAATGAAAAGAAAATCATCGCGCTCTATGTCGAGATGAAGGATATGATGGGCGTTTTGTTCCTGTGCGTGCAGGTATTTACCCATTATACTGTGCTGTACTTATAGTTTTTCAGCCTCAGAGATGTGCAAAATGACAGGCTCATCGCACCAGACGGAAGAAGCATCGAGGATCGCTTGAAGTCTCTCGTAGAGCGTACCGCGAACGACATAAAGCTCTGCTCTAATGTGTGCGATACGTATGCCAAGAAGAAACTGTTGACAAAGGTGTTCCGGGGTTCGGTCTGGGATGAGAAACTGATCAGCTGGGTGACGCTCTTCTCAAAGCGGCGGCAAGAATTCGGGTTGGAGCTGTCGATTCACACAAGTCAGGGTGTCGATAAGGCCAATGCCAAGCTTGATGTCATCGGCGATGCAACGAGAGCACTCAATGAAAAGTTCGAATACCCACGCACTTGATCTAATTATGTGCTGAACCGTGATACAGGATAAACGTTCTGAAAGCTATGTTCGAGCAACTCGTTAGCACTGAAGAGAAACACCTCAACGAGCTTGTGCGCGCAAAAGGCGGTGTAAAAGCTCTCCGGAACGACAAGGAGTTACTTTTCCTAGAGAAAAGAGCGAGCAAGGCATCAAGTGCACCCAGCTCAGAAGGGCATCGCGTGACTCGGGAGAGACATGGTGACGCAAATCCGAACGCGAATGATCTCAATGACCTCAGAAAGGACATTCTTGAAGAGCCTGATGTTGACGTTAAAAAGAACGAGAACGTGCACTCTCACAAATTCGAAGCGCAGAAGCGCCAAATCATTGACGAGCTGACATTTGTCATCAAGAGGGAGGGTGACCGCGTCATCCAAGAGATGAAAGGCGGCCCACACGAGCGCATTCGTGACTGTGTATGTGTTTTCTATCCTTCGCTAAAACTCGTACTCATCAGTCGGCGTTCTCAGACAATTCACGAGATTTGGACCGAAATGGTAGATATAATATTATCGTATGAGACCCTTGACATTGATGAGTCTTTAGGGCTGGCGCGGGAATGTCAAAGCGCGACACTTTGTGCTTGCTCTCCGAGACCATTACTTTGAGAAGTTCGCCGCGGAAGCTGAAGGCGTCCCTGGCATGGGTGCTGCTTCGATTAATAGCTCCCGGGACCCGGATGCGTGGGCAGTCAAGTTCATCGATGTCACGCGTCTGCAGCCTATTTTAGAGGCTTTTGATGATGATGCGTCGGGGTTCATCACCATCTCAGAAATGAACCGCTTTACCAGTTCTCGGCCGGCCGACTGGAGGTTAGTCTCGCCTTAGAACTGAGTGGATGTCATCTTATGAGTCGAAGCCTGCCCCACTGGGTAGCTTTCTGGGCAGTTGGTGAGTTGTGTTCGTCGTGTAATAAGAGTGCCTTGCTGAGTAACGGGCAGGATATAGGGCGTCTATGATTGACTATGCCAACAAGATAGAAGAATTATTTGCCAAGATGGAAGGAATTCACGCCGAAGTGCTCCCCCTCAATCGACGGTCTATCGATGACTATTTCACCTCCGGTTGGAATTTCGTTCACACACTGACCGCTGCCGTGACCCCGCTGCAACCCGGACCTGGCCCAAGTCATCGGGATAGATTCAAATCATATCTCGAAGCGGAAGAGGCTCGACTGAGCATCAATCTGAAGGCTGTAGACTACACTATTGATGGCATGGATACCCTCACACTCATTACAGGCGTGGGCCGCATAGAGAAGGTTGGTGCGAAGCAACATATTCACCGACCCGCTCGTCTCAACCGTGTTCTGCATTATGCAGACCGTCTTTCCTCTAATCTACTTGCTGATGAAGCGCCACTATGAGATCATGCGAGCCATGCGGACTAGAGTGTTGGACTCGCGTGAACTTTGGAACGGTGCAGATAGCCTCTTCTACGTGAAATATGCTATCCGATACCGCATGAATGACCTCACAAGTACATCTTCCCCGATTTCCCTACTGGCTCTGTATCGCTTACCCTGTCGACGCACGCAGACAACTTTTCCCAACAATGCCTTGACCCCGAGAAACAGTTCCAGAATTTCGCTTATGGCATCGTGGGCTATCCCGTTTTCTTCCTTACCCGTCTACTCTCTGAAGTTTCCATAGTTCAAGTATTTCCGTAATGAGAAAGATCTATGGTCTTCAGACTATGTCCGAACTCTCGATCCACTAGTTATCCCATACAACGATTCAGACGAAGATCAAAATGTCAGACTAGAAGATATATTAAAACATGGGTATAAGGACGAGCTGGCCCTTGATGATTGGGTCTACGACGGACATTCGATTGACGACACTCCAAATTACGGCGATGTTGAGCCACCATTAAAGGATATGTACGCTCTCCACTTTTATCTACCTGCCTCCTTTGTTCTGATCCTCTTCTCTGCGTTTTTCAGTTTAGGGCACTGGCACGGTTACTTTTATGAGGACGACGGTATCCGAGAAACCAGCGGAACTGACTCAATGATGACGTTTGTCCTCGACCCCGCCGATGGGGTGCACGAATTTAAGGCGAACGCCTGGTCTAACAGAGGACGCTTCATGATCACTGGGTCTTGGTCCAAAGGTGAAAATGATGTCATGGAGATCAAGTTGACGATGACGTTCCAAAGTTGGTCTGTGATCTTCTTCAGTGGCCGGTTCGATGCAGAGCGCGATGCCTTGACCGGTATCTGGGGCCTTTCTGCGGGTGCTGAGAACTCCATCAGGAAAAACCTCCCGCGCTAGCGAGGCCAAATTACTGATAATTACCTGGATTACTTGATTATCGCGCATTGCTTAGTCCCCGTGATAATTTATTGGGGGTTATCTCGAAAGTCGTAATTGAGACCAAAATATCAGTCAAAAACGTGTATATTATGACTGGGCTATTTCAAAATTGTCCTACTACGGTTTCGGCATTATGTGAATTATCAGGAGATAAACACAAGACCGGAAAAGAGAGAAGAGAAGCAAGTAATAGATAGGAACAAAGCCTAGATTTTTGATTTTCTGTAGCGAACGTTGGGCCACTGTGTCACGATCAAATAAAAGTCCAATAAAAACGGCACAAGACATGAGGGAGCGGGGGTATACGAGAAACACTGTTGACTGGCGAAGCCTGGTCAGCCTGATATTCAAAACCATCCTAGGTGACTTACAGTGGTTCCGGTTTGAAGAGGTGTTGAAACCTTGATGATGCACTATCAGCCATCGAGTCCGTCGAGATCGAGATCAGCGATTGGAACACCTGAGCTCGGTTCGTTTCCAGTGGGCGTGCTACCGTGTCAGATCTGTCAGGACTGCAATGTACATCTAATGAAATTTAAACTTACTCTGCCTGTGTATAGATGTCAGCCATCATAATGTGAAACGCGCCTTCACGATTTTCCCGAATATGGTTTAAAGTGTTAACATGGCCATTGTACACATCCAAGAACGCATTCGCTGAGAACTCCGCGACTTGCTGTTCCCCAGTGCGCCATTCATAGATCGTTGCATACAGCTAGCAGATAGGATGAGCGCAACACATAGCAAAAAAAAAAAAAAAAAATCGGTGACTTACCGCAGTCGCGACCAGGGCAACCATTGGAACTGGAACCTCGTAGTTTATGACTCCTTCGCGACCTTCATATGTTGGGAAAAGGTATCGAAATCGTCTGGCAAAAGACATAGACCCTCCAGTGAAGAACATGTCCCGGATAACAGTAATGATGCGCTCGTTTCGATATGGCCGCGAGCGCATCACAAGTCCGCTTGGTACCTGACAGACTGTTAGAGGGAACTTGTAGAAACCTTATGACTTACAATTCTGGCCCTTGGAAAAGTATATGTGTACTGCGACAGCTGCTTCCGAACATAGTCGACAATATCCAATGCCGAACCAAACATAAGGAATGCTCCCATGGTAATGATATTGCAACGCTCTTTAATTTCACTTCGAATCAAACAAATCCGAGCGCGCGGCTGGGAAGTGCTGTCAGGGAAAGTTGTCTTGAAGTAAATAAGACTTACCACAGGTGTAATCTTCAACAAATAATCTTGGTCGCATTTGAGTCGTTCAAGGATATCTGTAGCGCCAGGTTTATGATGATCCGCAGCATTGAGAAGACAGTCCTGAATCAGTGTGAGTGCAACACAGATATCAGGGAACGCGTTGGTAAACAGGAGAGCAGCCCGGAGATTTTCGATTGCTTCTTGTATGACAGCACGGACAAGTGGTCGTTGCATGGTTAGCATAAGTCTATTTGAACCCATGGTGAATACCAGATCTGTATCGACCGGCCAAGTGGGTGGAGGCAAGTCCAAGTTGGGTGTCGCACGAAGTTGACTTGGGACAACTTGAGTCCGTGTCAGTCACAACAGATACAGCAACAAGGCGAAGTTGCTCACCTAAGGGCCTAGCAGTGGGCACTGCTGTGTGGAGTCCGGGTTGCGCATACGAGTCTTGGGCGGTGTCTTGTCTGGTAGACCCACCAGCATCATCGCAAGACGCACCAGAACTTTGGCTAGCTGAATGATCAGGTTCAGTACCACCTGATCCTACCCATGATGGCCTCTGTGAAAGTGGTTACCAGTTAGAAGGTGTTGAACGTTGTAGACTTACCTCGATCACCATAGATTCCGAAAACTTGTTGGGATGTTTGAGGGCAAGCTCAACTGCGTGCTCATCCTCAGTCAAGTATTCAGTTTCAGAGCCGTCGTCGTCCACCTCAGGAGTGTGAAAAGTGTAATTTTGACAGTCAAGGACATGGGTGTTGTCACCACGGCCAGGGTAAGCAATGCTACCGTCCTTGCGCTCCCGGCTTGCCATCACAGCTTCACTGTCATTGCTTGGTGACTTGTGACTTCCCACAATTTCCATATCACTCTCGCTGGGTAACACTAGGGGCATCGGACGACAACGGATGGGTCCTTAGATCATGGTTGGTGAGTATGCATGATCATTATCGACTGAAGGTTTCTGAAAGACTTACCAGTGCTTCGTCCTTTCTTTGCAGGACGCGCTTCTGAGGTGGAGACATGGGCATCACTTGGGGCATCACTTTGTGCAAATGTGCATTTCCCGTGTGCTTATCGTAGTATGAGACATGTCTGACTCCGTGCAGTTCTGGACCTACCTGGTTGCTGGGTTTGGGGCTGGCTTTCAGGGACAAGTCTTCGAGCTACAATATTCGGGGTACTTCTATTAGCAAGAGTAGAACTTTCAACAGAGACTTGGCTTCTGTTCTCTGTTCCCCGGGCGTTATCTGCGGCCTTTTTTGTGTGAGATCGGCGGGTGCGTGGAGCCATCTATGAAATGCCGAATGAAGACAACAAAAAGAGCGGCAAGTGGAAAAGACAAAGAAAAGACTGGTAAAGACAGGAATCGTATTGGGGATACGGCCAATGGTACGTCCTCCTTTTATATTGAAAAATCGTCACTAAAGAAATTCATTTCACTCTGCCCCTCTTGCACTCGATCGCCCCACTGCGCACCATTACCATCCACTCCCTTCGGCATTTACCTACCTTGATGAACACACCCCAGATCCGTTGTCTTGAATGCAATAGAGTTTTCAACCCACGTGGGCATTCTCAGCATCTCAGCAAGCCCGAGAACAGTTTGTGCCGTGCCACGCACATGGCATCAAAAACGGCGTCGGTGTTTCAGAGAGCATCCGGTGCAGGGTCTTCACTAGGGCCAAACTCAAATCCCGTGTCATGCGACCACCATGATATGTACCCAGGTGATGAATTGAGTGGTGAGTACCATGCAACAATTTGAGAGCATGTGCCATGATTGTATGCCATCCGCAGAGGGAATCGAAAAATTTCCCGAAGGTGCCAGCGATGCTGGAACCGACACTGTTCATGCTGCCAACACCACACACACCACTGACGCTACCAATGACACAGACCCCACTGATGCTGCCAACGACGCAGACCCCATTGACGCTGACAACAATGCAGACTCCGCTGACGCTGACAATGACACAGACCCTGCTGACGCCACAGACGCTGACCTACTGGAAGTTTTGGCAAATGACCATTCTGCTACTAACCCAGAACAAGATCACCCCGTTGAGGTACAATCACCAGCACCATCGCCCATCGAGCAACAGCCACCGACCCCACTGCCAACACATTCTACATTACCTGATGCCGACAGTTTGGATGCCCCACCCCAATTGGTTGTCGACCGCTTTCCACAAGGTAGTCCAGGCGCACCAATTCCTGGGGAACATCAAGGGTCCTTGGTCTATCACACTAGTCGAGTGGCCTTTGGAGCCTCTGTCTGGGCCCCTTTCCACTCCCAATGTGACTGGGAGTTCGCATATTGGGCAAAAATGCGTGGTGTTACGTATGAGCCTCCGCCAACTAACGACGCTTGCGTTGGAGCACTCAGAGACTTGGAGCCACTACAAGATGAGCTCACAAGCGAAGATATACACTACTGGACACACGGAGAAGACGAAGAAGACGAGGCCACAGTACGCGCTATGATTGAAGCTGCTGAAGAACCAGAAGAAGCGTTCAAACAACGCTTACACTGTGGCTCAGCATACGTCGAAGAGATATTGGACGATTAGCTAAGTAAAAGCCCAGCCCTAGTACGTATCGGGCTAACTACATAAGCAAGGGGCTATCGTGGAGAATGCCGATGGATGGAAGACCGTCGAAGGGGTGCGCTGCCCATGGAAAGGCATGGAATGTACTGGAAGGCACTGGAGTATTC
>WNGR01008257.1_pt1 | contig 11006 bp, 9 predicted proteins | sample 5407581 | NCBI WGS metagenome assembly WNGR01 (sample SAMN13153383, study PRJNA577476) | soil metagenome | isolation source: 80 cm soil or saprolite under Garry oak tree replicate 2 | place: USA:California | collected 2016-06-15 | reverse complement strand
GCTGGCGATGGCGCAGCAGTCGCCGCTGTCGAAGAGCCTGAGTCTGAACAATGCGATCTGCCCTCTGACGCTGACAGGCGGCTTCCCCGGATGCGGCGCGATTACGGCGAATACGTTTGCGGTCGATCCGGACTTCCGCGTCGGCTATGCGCAGTTGTGGCAGGTGTCGGCGCAGCGCGATTTGCCCGGATCGCTGCAGATGGTGGCGACATACGCCGGGACCAAGGGAACGCGCGGCGTGCAGGAGAGTCTGCCGAACTCGTATCCGATTGGCTCGTTGAACCCGTGCCCGAGCTGCCCCGTGGGCTTCTACTACAGGACTTCGAACGGCGACTCGACACGCGAGGCGGGGACGATTCAGTTGAGGCGCAGATTGCGCAGCGGATTCCAGGGGACTCTGAGCTACACGTTCTCGAAGTCGCTGGACGACGACTACTCGCTGGGCGGCCAGGGGCCGGTGACGGCGGGGACCAGCTCGAACTCCAATCCGATCTATGCGGTCGCGCAGGACTGGCGCAACCCAAGCGGCCAGCGCGGCCTGTCGAACTTCGATCAGCGCCATCTTCTGACCTTGCAGATGCAGTACACCACCGGCATGGGTATCGGCGGAAAGTCGCTGATGAGCGGCTGGAAGGGTGCGCTGTACAAGGAATGGACCGTCCAAACCAACATCAAGACCGGCAGCGGGTTGCCGCTGACGCCCATCTATAACTATGCGGTGCCGGGCACGGGATACACAGGGATCATTCGCGCGAGTTACCTGGGCGGCGCAATCCATCAGACGTCTACGCCGGGGCTGTTCCTGAACCCGGCGGCCTTCGGGATTCCGACTTCGGGCTGGGGCACTGCGCGGCGAAACTCGATTACTGGACCAAGCCAGTTCACGTTGAACGCTTCGATGGATCGGAACTTCCGTTTCCACGATCGCTACAACCTGGAGGCCAGGATCGATGCGACCAACGTTCTGAATCATGTGACGTATCCCAGTTGGGTCACGACGCTTGGCCCGCAATTTGGGGCTGCTCCTGGGAGCGCCAATGAAATGCGGAGTATGAGCGCTACGATGCGGTTTAGGTTTTAGCCAGGTTCGAGGTACTAGGTTCGAGGTTCGAGGGATGAAGATATGAGGCATGAGGGGGCTGTGGGCGGCGGGCGGTGGGCGGCGGTGGGGTTTGCTTTGGCTGTGTCGATGGGACTGGTGTCGCTGGCGGTACTGGCGGGCGCGCAGATGACGGGGACGAACAAGCCGGGCGCCACGGGCGTCGATGCGCCGACCATCTCGGTGACGACGCGCCTGATTATCGAGACCGTTACGGTCAAGGATAAGAAGGGAGCCCCAATCGATGGGCTATCCGCCAAGGACTTTACGGTCACCGAAGACGGCGTGGTGCAGAAGATCAGCTTCTGCGAGCATCAGACGCTGCCGGAAAACGCGACGCCGCTGACGGGTCCGCCTACCGGCAAGGAAGACATCAAGATCTACAACCGGCTTGCGCGCTCGCAGATCTCTGCGGAGACGCCGGGCCAGGTTCGCTACAAGGATCGCCGCCTGATGGCGCTCTACTTCGACATGACCGCGCTGTCTCCCAGCGATCAGATGCGCGCGCTGCTGGCAGCGGAGAAATTTGTCCGCACGCAGATGACGGCGGTCGATCTCCTTTCCATCATGCGATACTCCGGCGGCTCGGTCGATGTGCTGCAGGATTTCACCGACGACCGCAACCGCCTGCTAAGCATCCTGGAAACGATGGTGGTTGGAGAAGGCCAGGGGAACGACGAATCCTCCAGCGACGACAGCACGGCCGATACCGGCGCCGCCTTCGGCCAGGACGACAGCGAGTTCAACATCTTTACCACCGACCGCCAGCTCTCCGCACTGCAGACGGCCGCGGAGTCGATGTCGAACCTGAACGAGAAGAAGATACTGGTTCCGTTTTTCAGCGGACTGAACCTGAATGGCCTGGACAACCAGGCGCAACTCCATGCGACCGAACAGGCCGCGATCCGCGCCGGCGTCTCCTTCTGGCCGATCGATGCGCGCGGACTGGTGGCGACGGGGCCGCTGGGCGATGCGACGCGCGGTTCGCCGGGCGGCCAGGCGATGTATACCGGCGGCTCGTCCACGACGATGACGACGCGTTTTGCGCAGTCGCAGGACACGCTGTATGCGCTGGCGGGCGATACCGGGGGCAAGGCGCTGCTCGACTCCAACGATCTGACGCAGGGCATCGTGCAGGCGCAGAAGTCGGAGTCGAACTACTACATCATCGGGTACTACACGTCGAATCACGCGCTGAATGGCAAGTTCCGCAAGGTCAAAGTCTCGCTGAACAATACGGAGCTGGCGGCCAATCTCGACTACCGGCAGGGGTACTTCGGCGAGAAGGAGTGGGGCAAATATACAACCGCGGACAAGGAGCGCCAGCTTGAGGACGCGCTGATGCAGGGCGATCCGTGGACCGAACTCACCATTGCGATGGAGATCAACTACTTCCAGTTGAACAAGGCGGAGTACTTCGTTCCGCTGATGGTGAAGATTCCCGGACGCGAACTTGCGCTGGCGAAAAAACGCGGCGCCGATCATACGCTGATCGACTTCGTCGGCGAGATCAAGGACGACTACGGCGGGACTACCGTCACCAATATCCGCGACCACATCGACGCCAAACTCACCGACCAGACGGCCGCGGAGCTGGCGAAGCATCCGGTGGAGTACTCGTCCGGCTACACGCTATTGCCGGGCAAGTACACCATCAAGGTGCTCGCGCGCGACAATGAGACGGGCCGCATCGGCACGTTCCAGACGACGTTCATCATCCCGAACCTGAACAAGGAGACCAAGCGGGTTCCGATCAGCTCGGTGGTGCTGTCCGGCGAGCGCCAGTCTTACCGGGAGGCGATCTACAACGTTGCCAAGGAGAAAGAACAGAACAAGGAAGCGGCGGTGAATCCGCTGGTGCAGAATGGGCAGCAGATCATTCCGAGCGTGACCCGGGTGTTCAACAAAGGACGGAGCCTGACCGTGTTTCTTCAGGCGTACGAGCCCGGCGCGGCAACGGTTCAGCCGCTGATCTCCTTCGTCAGCTTCTACCAGGGCCAGACCAAGGTGTTCGAGACGCAACCGCAGGAGGTATCGCCCAACGCGAACACCCGGTTGCAGACAGCGCCGCTCAGCTTCAACGTCGACCTGAAGCAGCTTCCGCCGGGCAAGTACGATTGCCAGGTGACGGTGCTCGATCCGGCAGGACAGAAAGGGGCATTCTGGCAGGCGCCGATTATGGTTGTGCCGTAGAGGGGAGTTGTCAGTTCTCAGTTGTCAGTTGTTAGTTGCTCGCGGGTGTGGCGGGCGCGTGAGGCTTCGCGTGCTGTTACCGCTAGTTCTCCGACGGCTTCTCGATGTGGTCGATAACGATCACCTCTACCGGGGCTTTGGTTGGTACGAGGCGGAGGCCGAGCTGCTCCTGGACGGCTGTGAACAAAGAGGGCGCGTCAGTACCGCCTTCCTGTCCGGCACCCGCGGCAGAAAGCCGCTCAGAGCCCCACGTCAGCGTAAAGTCATATGTTCCCTTGAGGCCGGTCTGGTCCACCACCTCGCGGCCGTTGAGAAACGGTGAGTGTATCCATTGATCCAGAGTGGTTGCCATCGCCGTCATCTCATTTCCTGCCATCGAGAGCCGCGACACTTCGCCATCCTTCGCCGGAGTCAGTTTTGCGCCGCCCTTCGCGACGACCAGCGCGTACGCCGGCATCTCCCGCGTCTCGAAGTGCACCTTCAGCTTGAAACGGTCCGCCAGCAGCGACTGTTCCATCAGGTCCACCTGCTCCCGCTGTTGCGCCGGGGTCATCTTCTGCATTGCTGCAAACAGCGAGTCCTCAATCTTTGCCTGAATCTCGTAGTCGTCCGAACCCATCCAGTCCGGGCCTCCCACAACGCGGATTCTCTCGAAGCCGAACGGAACATTGTAGGCAAACGCAATCAGCAACCGCGCCGATAGGATGGAGTGCACCCGGTCCGTCGCCTGCCCGCCTCCATTGCCGGGAGCGATCTTCGCCGGCAACTTTGGCTTGAGTTCTGCCGTGCCATCCCCAGCCGGCGGTGCCACAGGCTGCGGAGAAGGCGCAGCCCGCGGCTTCCACGGCTTGATCGTTGCCACCTCAAAGGATGGCAGCGGGCCACCTGCGTGCAGTATCTGCGCGTGCGTCGGAATCATACGGACAATTCCAAACGCAATCGACGCCGACAGTAAACCTATAGCCGCTACGACCATCTTTCTGCTCATGCTCAGTTCCCCCAATCGCGGCGTCCATTTAGTTTTCCGAAGGCTTTTCTATGTGATCGATGACGAGGACTTCTACCGGCCCTTTCTCCGGCTCCAGCTTCAATCCCATCTGCTCCTGGATCGCCGTGAACAGTGACGCGCCGTTCCCCTCTGAGTTCTCCCTCGACCACGATGCTTCGCAATCGTAGCTTCCATCCAGTCCGGTTCGATCCACCACCATCCGCCCGCCCAGTTCAGGTTGATGGCTGAGCATCGTCACCAGCAGCCAGAATGGCCATCCTTTCGTCCGAAGATGTAATGGTTGTTGCGCCAGGCTCTTCACCTCCTCCGGCGTTGGAGGAACATAGCCCGGCGGTGGTGGCGGAGGTGGCGGAGCGCTCGCCCATCCATAACGCGGACGCACACCGTCGCTAAGCACTGACGGCGATGAATCCTTCGCACATTTCAGGCCGCCCTTCGCCACCACCAGCGCATACACCGGCAAGTCGCGCGTCTCAATGTGCACCTTCAGGTGAAACCGGTCCGCGAGCAGGCCCTGCACCATCAGTCGTATCTGCTCGTCGCGGTCGTCGCGCGAGGCTTTGGTCAGTGTGGCGGCCTCCGTCTCGTCCGGCTTGGCATCGATCGTGAACTGATCCAACTTCACCCACCCTGGGCCACCGGAAAGCTGAGCGTCATAGTTGATGCCGTAAGCGTAGGAGATCAGGTCCTTCATAGAAAGCGCCTTTGCCAGGAAGCGGTCCGACTGCACCAGCCGGGTACGCATCTCGCCCGGCGAGCTCGGCCGCACACTCGCCACCTCGAACGAAGGAAGCGGGTCGCTGGCATGCAGGATCTGTCCCGAGGTTACGCCTGGGCCTGCCATCCCGAGCAACAGGAGCGCTACAGTTTCAGAAACAATCCGCGCCGCTCGAATCGTTTTCATATTCACGCTCAATTCTCCGAGGGCTTCTCGACGTGGTCGAGCACGTACGTTGTGACCGGTCCTTTGTCCGGAACCAGCTTCAAGCCCATCTGATCGTGCAGGGCTTCCGTAAAGCTGGGGCCAGGCAGCGGTTCCGGCGCGATCGGATCGGGCCCCGACGCAGTTCTTTCAGCCACAAAGTCGAGCGTGAAGTCGTATTTGCCGGTCAATCCAGTCTTGTCAACGATGGTTCTGTCCACCTTCGGCGAGGCATACCACACAAACTGCGCCAGCGAGACGTCCCTGCCCATCATCCGCAGCAGGGAATGCTTTTCCGGGTCTGGTATCAAGTGCGCGATGGTTCCGCACGGACTGGAGATGCCTTCTGGGGCAGCTTGTTTACAACCGGTATCGTCGCTCGGGTGTTCGTGCAGCGTGGGGCCGGTCTTGCCGGGTTTGGCGAGCACCAGGTCATAGACGTGGCCGACGTGAATCTCAGGGTGAAGCCTCAGGTTGAAGCGCTGAATCAGCAGTGCGCGGAGCATCCGTCGCAGGTCGTCCTTGCTCGGGTCGCCCTCCAGGCGCGCCTCGATGTCGTAGCGGGCTGAGCCGGCCCAGTCGGGAGATTGTTTTGCAATCGCGGTGATCTCGTTCGGGTTCAGCTTGTACGCGAACTGAATATAGGCCAGCAGGGGTAGGCCGATCATCTGCATGAAGCCATGGGTCGGGACGTAGGAATCGTCCATGGTCAAGGGAAAGCTCACATGCGTGGTTCCGGTTTTGTTTTCTCTTACCGTCGCGACGTCGAACTCGGTGAAATTCTGGCGCGATGTGTTGGAGACCGGAGCGGCGTCCTCGCTCTGTGCTGCCGCGATAGCCTGTATCGCTGCGTACACAACTCCGGTGTTATTGGTAATGTGCGACTGGGCGCGGAACGTGTATCCGCAGAATAAAAGCAGCGCCACGGATGCGAGCAGTCCGCGGCTCCACTCCATCGCATTCAAACGCCGGTCGCGAATCATGAGATAGTGTCCGGCGAGGAGCGACGGTGTACGGTCGCACGGCGTGCTCAAATCTTCCGAGCCCACGGATCGCATCCATTGGCGCGCAAGCGAAAGCAGAGCATCCATGCACAGCCTCCGAAAGCCAAGGCTGCTTTGGGCCTCCTCGAAGTCGAGGAGCATCTCGCGGCCGAACTCCGCGCGAAAGGCCGCGGGGTGCAATCTGAGAACGGCGGAATAGAGTTGCCTCTGGAGATGGGTCATGACTGCCTCTCCTCATTCAGCCGCAGGCGGCGACGCGCTTCGCGAAGCACGCCGGTTAGGCGCTCCGTCTCGGCCGCCAGGACGGAGCTTCCCATTTTGGTGAGGCGATATTTCCGGCGCGGCTCGGCGTCGGATTCGGATTTATCCGCCGGAGACACTTCGACGAGGCCAAGCTTCAGCAGCTTCTTGAGGTTGTCGTAGAGCGTTCCGGGGCCGATCTTGTATTGGCCGCCCGACTGCCGCGCGACCTCGAGTATGATGCCGTAGCCGTGCAGATCGCCGCCCGTCAAGGCGAGCAGGACATGCAAGGTGGCGGGGGAAAGAGGCAGGAGGTCGGCATGGTCTGGCTTCATATTCGAAAGACGATATATCGGATTCCGAATAGTTGTCAATCCTCGGCACGCGCCGGGATACGGGAACAGAGTTCAGTTGCTCGACTCGTTGTCGAGGTCCTGGAACTGATTGATGATGACCTCGCCGTCCGGGAAGATAGCGCGGATCTGCATGTCGCCACCCATGGCGCGGACGTAGCTGCGCAGAGTACTGATATACATGTCGGCGCGGCGCTCGACCTTGGAGACGGCGCCCTGGGATACCTTGAGCACCTGGGCGAGCTGGGTCTGGGTCAGGGAACGCGCCTCTCGCAACTCGTCCATACTCCTGATCTCCGCGATGGTAGCTTTGATCTGCGCCTCTTGCTCCGCCCGCTCCGCCGGGCTCATCTTTGCATACAGCTTGTCGCGAAGCTCTTTGAAATTCCGGGCCATCGTGTTTTCCTCCTACTTGCCGATCTCCTTCAGATGCTGCGCGTAAATCTTGTCCGCCTTTGGGACGAACTCCTCATACCAGTCCGGCCTGCCCGTCTTGTCGCCGCCGATCAGCAGCATCGCCGTGCGCCGCGGATCGAAGGCATACAGCACGCGATAGGGACGCCCCCGATGCTGACAGCGGAGCTCGCGCATATTGGGAAACTTCGATCCGTGAACGGCATCCGCAAAGGGCCGCTTCAGCTTGACTCCGAACTCCTCAAGCCCCGCGACCGAACGGTCGAGACTCTTCTGTTCATCCTCGGTCAGGCTGTCGAACCACTCTTCAAATTCGTCGGTGAACTCGACCTCGTACGCCACACTAGCAATATTACATTTATGGAATATTGCTAGTCAACCAATGTCATTCGCTGCGGTAAGATTCTCGCGTGAACATACGTTTGGTTTCTTCGCTCGTTCTTGGGGTTGGTTTCGCACTTGGATTGCCTGCGGTCGCACAGGTTCAGCCGCTGCCGGATGGCAAGGCGCATACGTTTCGCGCGGCGAGCGGCGAGTTCCAACTCGACGGCAAACCGTTTCGCATCCTCTCCGGCGAGATGCACTACCCGCGCATCCCGCGCGAATACTGGCGCGCGCGGCTGAAGATGGCGCGGGCGATGGGGCTGAACGCCATCACCACCTACGTCTTTTGGAACGAGCACGAACCGACTCCCGGCACGTATGACTTCTCCGGCAATAACGACGTCGCCGAGTTTATCCGCGAGGCGCAGCAGGAGGGACTTTATGTCATCCTGCGGCCCGGCCCATATGTATGCGCGGAGTGGGAGTTCGGCGGCTATCCGGCGTGGTTGCTGAAAGATCCCAAGACCGTCATCCGCTCGCAGGATCCGAAGTTCATGGAGCCGGCTACGCGGTGGATCAAGCGCCTGGGACAGGAGCTTGCGCCGCTGCAGATCGGTAACGGCGGCCCCATCCTACTGGTGCAGGTCGAGAACGAATACGGCTCCTTCGGCGACGACCACGTCTACATGGAGAAGAACCGCCAGGCGCTGGTCGATGCCGGGTTCACCAAGGCTCAGCTTTACACCGCGGACGGCCCCGGCCAGATCGCTAACGGCTCGCTGCCGGACCTGCCGGTGGGCATCAACTTCGATGGCAACCATCCGGGCGAGGCGCAGAAGGGCTTTGCGACGCTGAAGAAGATCAGGCCGGATGGCCCGTTCATTAATAGCGAATTCTGGGCCGGCTGGTTCGATCACTGGGGCGGCCCGCACGCGCACACCAGCGCGGAGACGCAGGCTGCGAATCTGGACTGGATGCTGCGCCAGGGCTACTCCGTGTCCATCTATATGTTCCACGGCGGGACGGACTTCGGCTGGATGAACGGCGCCAACTCCAGCGACCTGAGGAAAGAGTACGAGCCCGACGTTACCAGCTACGACTACGACTCCGCGCTGGACGAGAGCGGGCGGCCGACACCGAAGTTCTTCCTCTTCCGCGACGTCATCGCAAAGGCAACGGGCATCGCTCCACCGCCGGTCCCGGAGGTCGAAGCGCCGATCCATATCGCGCCGTTCAAGCTGACGGAAGCGGCGTCGCTTTGGGCGAATCTGCCGAAGGCCATCGAAAGCCCTACGGCGCTCACGATGGAGGATATCGGCCAGAACTACGGCTACATCCTCTACCGCACGACCGTTCCGGTTGACGGCGGGTCCGCCGCACTGGCGATCGATGTTCCCCATGACTACGCCAGCGTGTATGGCGATGGAGTCCTGGCGGGCACTCTCGACCGGCGCCTGAGGCAGTCGAAATTGACGATCAGCGAGCGCCATAAGGCAAACACGCTCGCGGTCCTGCATCTCGACCTGCTGGTGGAGAACACCGGACGCATCAACTACTCGTCGCAGATTCGCGGCGAGCGCAAAGGCATCTCCGGCTTCGTCAGCATCAATGGCGATCCCCTGTCCGCGGGCTGGCGCATCTATTCGCTGCCCATGTCCAACCCCGAGGCTCTGACGTTCGCGAAGAACTCATGCAGCGGGCCGTGCTTCTACCGCGGAACCTTCAACGTGGAGCAGCCCGGCGACACATTTCTGGACACGAGCCAGTTGACGAAGGGGCAGCTTTGGGTCAATGGTCATGCGCTGGGACGCTTCTGGAATATTGGCCCGCAGAAGACGCTTTATCTGCCGGGACCGTGGCTGAAGCAGGGCGCGAACGAGGTGATCGTGTTCGACGTGGACGGCAAGCCGGGGGTTACGGTGGAGGGGCTGGTAATGCCCAATTTGGGGGAGTAGCGGGAGAGTTCGAAAGGAATAGACTGGTCGGGCTGGGAAGGAACGGTGACAGCGATGGCGAACCATGCGACGGGTGTGGCACGGGCGGTTTTGCTGACCGGGGCGGTGTGGCTGGCGGGTGTGGGGAGCGTCTGGGCGCAGGCCGCTGCGGAAGCGGGAGCGATTGGGGCGGCGTCGACCGGAGCCGCCGGGGGAACTGGCAGGGCTACAGGCAAGTCGCTGGGATCGGTATTTGCAGGGGTGGGCGCGAAGGTTGAATCGTCGACTACAACGACGACTCTCCCGTCAGGGGCAGGCAGAGTCAACCGGGCGAGCGCTCCGGCAGGCGGGGACGCGGCCGGGCCTGGGATCATCGTGGTGGCACCCGCGCCAAAGATTCGTTTCGACGTGGTGTCGTTCAAGCGGTGCGCAGATGAGGGTTCGAAGAAGGTCGACATGCCGGCGGACGGAGATTACGTCGCGGCCCACTGCCAGCCAATCGCACAGCTTATCTATTTTGCGTATGTCGGCGCGACGGCGTCCAACTTCAACCTGAGCGGCTATCCGTTGTGGGTGGACACCAACCTGTACGATTTCGAGGCGAAGGTGGCGCCGGAGGACATTGCGCTGTGGCAGAAGATGGGGTCGAGCGCGCGCAGGATGGCGGTGCAAAGGCTGCTGGCGGATGAGTTGAAGCTGAAGATCCGCGTTGACCCGACGCCTAAGCTGGTCTACACGCTATCGGTGGCGGACAGCGGGGCGAAGCTGAAGGAGTACGCGCAAGGCGAACAGCAGAAGCTGCCGAACGGCCTGACTCTGACCGGGAAAGACATGACATGGGTGGGGCGGATTGCGTACTTTCAGGACGCCTCGATGGGAAACCTGGCCGAGTCGCTGGGCGCGCACCTTGACCGGCAGGTAGTGAACCGGACGGGGCTGACGGGGAGCTATGACTTTTCGCTGCCCCTGCCGCAAGGGACGGGGAACAGCGCTCCGTCGGTTGCGCAGGCGGTCTCACAGCTGGGGCTGAAACTGGAGGCAGGCAAAACAAAGGTCGATGGTGTGGTGGTGGTGGACCATATCGAGCCGCCATCGGCGAATTGAGCGGCGCTCGATCCCGCTTTTATACCAGTTTCCGGCATATTGATACTGTTAATGTTACGTATAAGTCTATTTAGAAACAGATTTAGTTACATATAGTCGACGCCATACTGGACGGGGATCTGCGTGAAGGCGATTCGCGTGGGCGCGGATTCCTTCGCCGGGAGCATTCCCGCAAAGTGCAGCGTGGTGTGGCCATACTTCAGGTTCAGCTTGTCCATGGTGGCGGCGAGCTCGGCGCGGTTGTCCGGATCGCCGAACAGCGACGCCTGAAATTCGCTCTCCGGGACCAGGTTGTGCATGGTGACTCCGACGAAGAAGGGGCGCGCGAACTCCGGGCCCTCGGGGCTTTTGGCCCAGGAGGCGCGCAGGATGTTGAGCAGGGTGAGCGTGTCCTGGCAAGGTGAGAAGCG
>WNGR01008255.1_pt1 | contig 11007 bp, 11 predicted proteins | sample 5407581 | NCBI WGS metagenome assembly WNGR01 (sample SAMN13153383, study PRJNA577476) | soil metagenome | isolation source: 80 cm soil or saprolite under Garry oak tree replicate 2 | place: USA:California | collected 2016-06-15 | reverse complement strand
ACCGGATCAGCGTGTCCGTGCGGGTGCCGGGCTGGAACACCGCCGCCCTGGTGTAGGCGCTGACGTCGTTGCGCCATACCTCCTCATCGTGCTGCGCTCCAGGCGCGGAGCCTTCAGCTGCCTTGCAGGCGGGGCGCCGTAGTCGGGGGGCGGTCATCAGCCAGGTGTGGCTGATGATCGGCAACACCACACCGGGTAGCTGGCGCGCCGTCGCCGAACTCCCCCTGGCCGCAGGCTGACTGCCCCCAGACGCGCGCAGAGATAACGGCGGATGTGCGCGTCTGAGGTGGCAGCTTCTGGGATGCTTCGGGATCAATTGTCACCGATTCCAGGAGGTTGCGCTCGTGGGTGCTTGGGGCAGTGGGCCCGGCTCGTTCGCGGAAGCAGTCGACGTACTTATCAGCATCCGGCTCCACCTTTAGCCATCATCGGGCCGCCCGCCCGCACACCATCCGGGTCGCGACATGAGCGTGCACGACGGGAGCCATGAGCGTGCACGACGGGAGCCGGTGAGAGCTCGCCGCCTTGCATGTCCTGGCAGGCGACAGTTATGTCACCGGCTCGGGCTTCCGCACCTGGAATCCAACGTGCCTCTTGACAGGGCCAAAAGCGTCGTTAACGTGCTAGAGGCAAGAAGGGTGCGGCGCGTGGGAGGCGGGGGCTATGGGTCTGCCGTTGGCTTTGCAGCATACTCATCTTGAACACGAGGATGATCCCTGGGGGATACATCTTCCGGATCATGCGCAGCGGACTGAGTCTGCAGGTTTTCGTGCATCGAAGGAGCTGGCGGAGAAGATCGTCGCGACGTTGGTGGTAAGCCAGGAACTCTATGGCTCAGCCTCGCTGCAGATGCATCACGGTGGGTCGCTTTGGGTTTTGGACGATGCCGGATGGTTCATGGTGCAGAACGAGGCTGGGATCGAGTGGAGCGGCCAGTTCTGCGCCGACCCGGTCAAGGTCGATGCGCTGCGTATGAATGCCAAGCGGCTCTACGCGGGATTCCCGCTCAGTCTTCCTGAGATGGTGCGGCTCGGCTATGAGAATGCCGAGGCGATCTTGAACGCCGCGATAACTGACGCGGCCGGTGTGGCAGCGTGGGTCGATTCGATCTTCAACTCCTGTGTGCCGTTGCCGGCGGTAAGGCATGTTGGGACCTTGCCGACGGGAGGTGGGCGCCATCACTACCCCACGCCGATTACCGACATCGAGCTCATCAAGTACGACGACTACAACTTGTGGGTCACCGACGAAGAGCATCAGCCGACGGCGGTTGTGCCTACTGCCAAGCGCGGTTCCGGCGTGAGCCGGGTACGGCTCGCATATGCGACACCAAACACCGCACTCGATGCGGAGCATGCGTCGGCTCACGAAAGTAACACCACTGTCGAGTTCGGGCCCGACTCGGATCTGACCAAGAAGGCGTTCGAGCGTCAATAAGACCACCGGAGACCTGACTTTCCCACGGCGCGTGACCGTGGCAGTTGAATCGGGGGATGGGGATCCTTGCGTGCGTGGGCGGGTGTAACGGACGCGGAACGCACCGCGTTTATCCGGTCGAGGGTCTCGCCCGCCCAAAGCCCCGGCCGATCCCCCGGGGGACCAGGGCTTTGCGGTGTGCTGCTTCACACCGCCCGCCTCATGACGGCCGCGGGAAATGAGACCGGCAGGGAGGATCGGCGATGACCAACCCAGAGGCCGGAAGCCACAACCCAGTTCTGGAGGAGGCCGCGCGGGAGCTTGAGGCGGCGGCGCACGACGCACAGGTGGCGTTCGACTGCGTCGCCCTCGGTGAGATCGACCGGGCCCACACCAGCGCGCTCACCGCACGGGCGGCTGCCGATGCCGCGGTGACCGCACTGCAAGCGGCGCTTCCACCGGCCAGCGAGGCCGCTGGCTCCTGATGCCAGGGCGAGACGCTGAGATGACCCGGTAGATGGAACTCGGCCAGCCCGCCATCCTGGAAACGCGTCGCGCTGAGGGCGGCGGTGCCTACACGAAGCGCGCCTCGGCGTGCTGCGGCTCGCCGTCGACGAGAACGTCGCAAGTCGGGCAGTACCACCGTGCCTCGATTGGGGTGCCGCACGCGGGGTGGCGGGGCGCTTTTGCCGGGTCGGCGTGCCCTGCGCCCCAGTGCGCCAGGAGGCGGAGCGCACCGGCGAGGTCCTTGCCGTCGGCGGTCAGCTCGTACGCGGCCCGGGGCGGCCGCTCGGAGTAGGGCCGGGCCACCAGCAGCGCTTCCCGCTCGAGCCGCTTGAGGCGCTCGGAAAGGATGTTCGCGGCGATGCCTGGTATCTGGTCGAGGAGGTCGTTGAACCGGCGCGGCCCGGTGAGCAGCGCCTGCACCACGAGCAATGTCCACCGGTCGCCGACCCTGGTCAGCGCCTCGGCGAGCGGCGACGAGAGGTGCCCAGGTTTGGCCATGCACCGATCGTAGCCGCCGCGTTGACAGCTGAGCTGTTAGTAGTAGATTGCAAGTTACTACTAACTGGAGCGTGGCAGCGATGGCAATTCTCGGCGAGATACAAGCAAGCATCGGGCAACTGGCTGAGGGCGCTGGCTCCTCGGTTGTTGGCATCGGGCAGCGGTGGGGTGTCGGCTCGGGCTTTGTGCTCGGCGCGGGGCGGGTGCTGACCAACGCGCACAACGTGCGCGGCGATCAGATTGTGGTCACCTTCGCCGACGGGCGCACGGCCGAGGGCACCGTGGCCGGGCACGACATCGACGCCGACCTCGCCGTCATCGACGTCGACACCGCTGGTGCCCCGGCGCTGTCGTGGGCCACCGGCGCGTCCGCCGGCATCGGGACGCCGGTTTTCGCCTTGGCGAACCCGGGCGGGCGCGGGCTTCGCGTGACGTTCGGGTTCGTCTCCGGCGTCGAGCGGACGTTCCGCGGCCCCCGCGGCCGCCGCATCACCGGCAGTGTCGAGCACACCGCCCCGCTGCTGCCCGGCTCCTCTGGCGGCCCGGTCCTTGACGCCGGTGGGCAGGTGCTCGGAATCAACACAAACCGCCTCGGTGAGGGCTTCTACCTGGCCATACCCGCCGACGAGGCGCTCCGCGGCCGGGCCGACGCGCTCGCCCGCGGGGAGTCCGCAGCGCCGCCACGGCTTGGCATCGCTATCGCTCCGGGCCACGTGGCAAGACGACTCAGGCGCGCCGTGGGCCTGCCCGACGCCGAGGGCCTGCTCGTTCGCGAGGTGACGCAGGGCGGCCCGGCCGCACGTGCCGGCCTCGCACAAGGGGACCTGATCGTGGCTGCCGGAGGCCGCCCGGTACGTGCGATCGACGACCTGTTCGACGCGCTCGAGGCGGCACCCGGCGGCACTGTCGAGCTGAACGTGGTGCGCGGTGCCGAAGAACGGGCAATTCAGGTGGTGTTCGAGAGCGGTCAGCCCGAAGAGGAAGCCTGAGCTTCCTCACCACGGCCGAGACGTCCCGCCTCAAGGCCAGACCGTCCTTCAGATCATTCGGCCAGCGCGGGCCCGCCACTGAAGCAGTCATCTTCTGTTACGACTAGGCCATGGAGAACTCTGCCAATATCCAGCCTGGCCCGGCCACCGACGTCGATCTCAGCATTAAGGCTGCAAGCCGATTCGTTGCCGGTGCCGGCCTCGTTGTGGATTCGGCCGGCGGAACCAAAGTGGTCGGGCACATCAGCCTCGGGCCGGATCACCACACCCCGTGGGGCACGGTGCACGGCGGTGTCTACACCACTGCCGTCGAATCCGCCGCCAGCATCGGCGCCAGCCTGGCGGTGCGGGACCGGGGGCAGTTCGCGGTCGGTGTGCACAATGCGACCGATTTCCTGCGCTCGGCCACCTCGGGCCGCGCCGAGGTCATCGCCGAGCCCCTGCAGCAGGGCCGTGTCCAACAACTGTGGCTTGTCACCATCACCGACGAGCGCGGCAGAACGCTCGCACGCGGCCAGCTCAGGCTGCAGAACGTTCCGCTCCCCGCCGGCACAAGCTGACGACCGGCCCGCCTGGCGGCGGTGATCGCCAGTGGGGCGGTGAGTCCGGCGAGAGCGCACCCGGCGGCCGACACGATCATGGCGCTCCGCGGTGTTCGGCCATGGCCTGAGTGCCGATGACGGCAAGGAGCTTGAGCTTGTCGGCGGCGTCGCTGCCGGGTGCGGCGGTGTAGGCGACGATGCGCAGGTCGCTGCCGTGGACGGTGAGGACGTCGCAGTCGAGGGTGAGCGGCCCAATGTCGGGGTGGTGGATGGTTTTGCGGTCTGCGTCGTGGGTGCCGACGGCACGGGCGTTCCACAGCCCCGCGAACTGGCTGCTGGTGGCACGCAGGGCGGCGATGAGCCGATGCAGGTTTGTGTCGTTGGGATAGCGGGCGGCCGCCGACCTGACGTCGGCGACCGCGGATGCCTCGAAGGCGGCTTCCTGCTCCGGTGTGTGGGTGACCCGGCCGGGCTGGCCGGTGAAGTGCCGCCACAGCACGTTGCGGTCCCGTCCCTGCAGCGCCGATGGATCACCCATCAGGGCGGCCCACAACCGGTTCCACGCGATGAGGTTCCAGGCCGCGTCGTAAACGCTGACCGCATTGCCCTCAAACTGGTCAAGCAGCCGCTGCACCCCGGGGGTGAGGCTGGCCGTGATGCGCCCGGCGGCGGGAGGCGGCTGCCCGGCGAGTGTGAACAGGTGCCGTCGTTCTTCCTCCGACAGCCGCAGGGCCCGCGCCAGGGCGGCGAGGACCTGCGCCGTCGGGCTGGCGGCCCGGCCCTGCTCGAGGCGGGTGATGTAATCGGCCGACACGCCCGCCAGCAGCGCCAGTTCTTCGCGCCTGAGGCCTGCCGCCCGGCGCCGGCTGCCCGCTGGCATCCCGACCGAGGCCGGCGCGATGCGGTCACGCCACCCGCGCAATGCCAGGCCAAGCTCGCTGACATATCTCACTAATCCAGTATGCGCGGGGCATGCCCGCGCGGCACTGTGCCGGGCTGGTACTGCTGATCCCAGGAAGACCAGGCCACCACCCGACCGGCAACGTCGCTCACCGGCTTGAGGCAGGCTCCTCGCACGCCCGCCAGCTTCCGTTCGCGAGACACAACGAGATTGCGTAACGGAGGTTTCCGGATGCATCCCTACAGCGACAGTCAGTGACGCCGGCAGTTGCCGTTGCGTGGGGTACCTAGCATGGGTGCATGCTCTGGTGCGATTGCGGACGAAAGGCTGGTGCGCGATGACGCCGGCTCAAGCCGCGCGGACGGCGATTCTGACCGTGGATGACGACCCTGGCGTGTCCCGCTCGGTGGCCCGCGACTTGCGGCGCCGCTACGGCGAGCAGCACCGGATCGTACGCGCCGAGTCGGGCCCGGCGGCGCTCGACGCGCTGCGCGAGATGAAGCTGCGTGGTGACGAACTCGCGCTGATCCTGGCGGACTACCGGATGCCGCAGATGAGTGGGATCGAGTTCCTTGAGCGGGCGATGGAGTTGTACCCGCTGGCGCGCCGGGTGCTGCTGACCGCCTATGCCGACACCGGTGCTGCCATCGACGCGATCAACGTCATCGACCTCGATCACTACCTGCTCAAGCCGTGGGACCCGCCGGAGGAGAAACTCTACCCGGTGGTCGACACCCTGCTGAGTCAATGGCTGGCGGCGGACCGGCGGCCGGTCCGGGTGACCAAGCTGATCGGGCATCGCTGGTCGGCGCGCTCGTCCGGGGTTCGCGAGTTCCTCGCCCGCAACCAGGTCGCCTATCGCTGGTACGACTCTGAGGAACCCGACGGGCAGCGGCTGCTGGCCGCGGCCGGGGCCGACGGGCTCAGGCTTCCGGTCGTGATCACCCCTGACGCGGAGGTGCTGGTGGAACCGGCCGACGCCGAGCTCGCGGGAAAGGTGGGCTTGGCCACGACCCCGTCGGAGGACTTCTATGACCTCGTGGTGATCGGCGGGGGCCCGGCCGGCCTGGGAGCGGCGGTTTACGGCGCGTCCGAGGGGCTGCGAACCGTGCTGGTCGAGCGAACTGCGACTGGCGGCCAGGCGGGTGCGAGCTCCCGGATCGAGAATTACCTCGGGTTCCCAGATGGCGTATCGGGCGCTCAGCTGACCGAGCGCGCCCGGCTCCAGGCCAGCAAGTTCGGTGCCGAGGTCCTCACTACCCGTGAGGTAGTCAGCCTTGACATCAATGGCTCGGCCCGCAGTGTCCGCTTCACCGATGGCACATCGATCGGCGCGCACACTGTCATCCTCGCGACCGGCGTCTCCTACCGGCAGCTGACCGCGCCGGGCCTGGCAGAGCTGACCGGGTGCGGGATCTACTACGGGTCGGCGCTGACCGAGGCGGCCAACTGCCGAGGACAGGACGTCTACATTGTGGGTGGCGCCAACTCCGCGGGTCAGGCCGCGGTCCACATGTCCAGGCAGGCCAAGTCGGTGACGCTGCTGGTCCGCGGTCCGGCGCTGGAGCGGTCAATGTCGTACTACCTCATCCAGCAGATCACGGCCATCGCGGGGATCTCGGTCCGCACCTGCACCGAGGTGATCGCTGCGCACGGCACCGGCCATCTGGGCAAGCTGAAGCTGCGGGATACGTCCACCGGCGCCGTCGAGACTGTCGACGCGCAGTGGCTGTTCGTGTTCATCGGCGCGGCCCCCCTGACCGACTGGCTGGACGGGGTGGTGGTCCGGGACGACCGCGGCTTCATCGTGGCCGGCCCCGACCTGTCCGTCGGCGGGGAACGGCCCCCCGGCTGGCAGCTGGACCGGCCCCCCTACCACCTGGAGACCAACGTTCCTGGCGTGTTCGTGGCAGGCGACGTGCGCGCCGAGTCCGCCAAACGGGTCGCCTCCGCGGTGGGAGAGGGCGCTATGGCCGTTATGCTCGTGCACCGGTACCTGGAGAAGCTATGACCGGGACAGTCCACCAGCCTGGGTGCAGCCCGGATGAGCTGCGCACGCTGTTCCTGTTCGAGAAGCTGAACGACGAGCAGCTCGCCTGGCTGTGCCGCGAGGGGTACGTGGAGCGGGTAGAGCCCGGTCTGGTCTTCCGCGAAGGCGAGCCTGCGGCGAATTTCTACGTCCTGCTGGAGGGCGCCGTCGTGCTGTCCCGCCGCGTCGGGGCCGACGATGTGGAAGTCGTCCGCACCGCGGCGCGCGGCGTGTACGCCGGGGCATTCCAGGCGTACCTGGATGACCGGACACCGCAGCTGTACACAGGCTCGCTGCGGGTGACGGAGCCGTCGCGTTTTTTCGTGCTCGGTGCTGCCAAGTTCGCGCAGCTGATGCGCGAGTGGTTCCCAATGGCCATGCATCTGCTGGAAGGGCTGTTCTTCGGTGCCCAGAACGCGCAGCGGGTGATTGGCCAGCGGGAGCGGCTGCTCGCGCTGGGCTCGCTGTCGGCAGGTCTCACCCACGAGCTGAACAACCCGGCGGCCGCAGCTGTCCGCGCGACCTCGGCATTGCGTGAACGGGTCGCCGGGATGCGCCTCAAGCTGGGTACCATCGCGGCCGGACCATACCAGCGGGCCACCCTGGAAACCCTGATCAAGCTGCAGGAACGCGCCGTGGAACAGGTGGCCAAGGCACCCACCCTCAGCCCAATCGAGGCCTCCGACCGCGAGGACGCCGTGGCCGGCTGGCTCGATGACCATCGCATCACCGGCGGCTGGAACCTCGCGCCGGTCTTCGTGCAAGCCGGCCTTGGCACCGGCTGGCTCGACCAGATCGCGGCTGTGGTTGACGATGCCACCCTGGACGGTGCGGTGCACTGGCTGAACTACACGCTTGAGACCGAACTTCTGATGAACGAGATCGAGGACTCGGCCACCAGGATCTCCACTCTGGTGGGGGCAGCGAAGCAATACTCGCAGCTCGACCGGGCACCATTCCAGGTCGTTGATGTGCATGACCTGCTGGACAGCACCCTGCTCATGCTTGGCGGCAAGATCGGCAGCGGCATCACGGTGGTCAAAGACTACGACCGGGCCCTGCCCCCGGTCTCCGCCTACCCAGCGGAACTCAACCAGGTCTGGACGAATCTGATCGACAACGCCGTGGCGGCGATGAACGGGACCGGCACGCTCACCGTGCGGACCGCGCTCGACCGCGATCAGATGCTGGTCGAGTTCGGTGACACCGGACCGGGCGTGCCACCCGACATCGCCAGCCGGATCTTCGAGCCGTTCTTCACCACCAAGCCGGTCGGTGAGGGCACCGGCTTGGGCCTCGACATCTCGTGGCGGATCGTCGTGAACAAGCATCACGGGGATCTCAAGGTGGAGTCGGAGCCCGGCGACACCCGTTTCCAGGTGCGGCTGCCACTGACCGCAGTGGACGCCGAGCCGGAAGAGTCTCGATGACAAGATGGGCAGCCGGGCAAGACCGGAGCGCCCGTTTGGAGCGGTTGGCAGCCTCATTTACCGCGCGTGTTCCGGCAAGCACTAGAACCCAGGACGCCCGCACAGATTACTTTCAGGCGCTGCGGCACATTGGGCGCATCCGTGCAGAGGATGTATAGCACTGCATGCCCGCGTGATCACCTAGACTGATGATCGAGGCCTTGAACCAAATCCTGGATCGGAGTGCGGCTAATGGCTCAGCGAACGCAGGTCCTGTACGTAGATGACATTGACGGCAGCGATGCCGAGGGAACAGTCAGGTTCGGACTTGGCGGCACCGACTATGAGATCGACCTGAACAAGAAGCACGCGGACCAGTTCGCTCAGGCGATTGGCCCCTTCATTGACGCAGCGCGTAAGGTGCCGTCTTCCCGCCGGGTGGCGCGGGGGTGGCGTGTGCCAAGGCACGACCAGTCCCGTGTCCGGGCGTGGGCTCGTGATCAGGGCATCAAGGTCGCCGACAGGGGGCGCATCCCTGCCGAGGTCCTCGCCAGGTACGAAGCTGCGCACTAGGCGGCGGGTCCCGGCCGGATGCGCCATTGAGCGGCTGCCCGTATCTGGTGGCGAGTCGTGCCTATTAACGGGGCGTGTCTCAGCCCAGGTCCCTAAGGTGAGCCGTGACCTGCCCGCCTTGTCTTGCCTGCGGCATTATTGCGGTCCGGTGCGCGGGAAGCCCGGTCTTCTGGCCCCGGCCCGGGACGAGCGCCTGTCGGCATGAACAAGCGGGGACGACATTCCTGTCGCCCCCGCTGTCGTGACATCGAAGAGTGGGCTAGCCGTTCCGTACACCGGCCTTGAACTGCACGGCCGGGACGTAATAGGGCGTATTCGTGTAGGGAGGGTTGACACCCCAGCAAGATGAGGACGCCGGTGAGTCGAGCCGGAAGACGCTGGTTCCGGCCGTTCCGCCGTCGCAGTACGCGGACCTTTGTCCGAGTACTGCCAGACGGTGCCCGGGTTGGGATCGCTGCCCACCGTGACGTTGGTCGGGTCCTGCGACAGCGCGATGTTGAGCGAGTCATAGCCACAGCCGCCCGAGCTCGCGTAGCAGGCCGTGGACTGGCCGAACGGCTGGTAGCCGTTGTGGCTGGTGTTGTAGCTGATGCCATACACGGCCTCATCGGGCACCGTCACGCCCGAGAGCTGGAACGTGATGTCCACAGCCAGGCCGTTGAAGCAGGTCTTGAGGCTTGAGTCCCACCATGAAGGTTGCGCCGGGCGGCGTCGAGCAGTTGCCGCTGTACCAGTGACCGGTCACGCATCCCCAGCTGCTCATCTCCACGATGACGTTGGTCAGAGCTCGGTTAGTGCCCGAGAATCTCACTTCGTTGCCGAACTCGTTGAAGGCATAGGCCTCCGCTCCCACGCTGGGGAGATTCCCCGGAAGGGGGCTGGCCACGGCGCTGTTATAGATCACGCTGGCACCCGGCCCGGGTGTCGCGAACGCAGGGGATGTCAGGGCGGTGAGACCAAGGGCGGTGATGCCCGCCACGCCGACCGCCGAGATGCGACTATAGAACTTCACTGTTCCGTTCCTGTCTGTGATCAAAGGCGGATGGGTTCGCCGTTCGCTCCCGCCGATGAGGCGGCCTAATTTCGGCTGCTGGCATTTCATGATTATCACGCCAGCTATTGTGTCCGCCTTCGGGCCACGAACGCCAAGGAGATTACCTTCGCAGCGGTATCAGCAGGACGCAAGTAACAGAGAAGAAGAACGTTACCACCGGAAATTTGACAAAGGCCCCGCTCTGGCGCATTGTCATAGACAATGACGATGTGACCGTTTATCCGTGAATGCGCGAACTCCGGGGCCAGTGTGGGCCAGCTTCGACTTCCGGATGTCAGATCATGGTTGCCGGGCGGCCGGTCTGCTGATCATTAAGGCGTATGCCGTCTTCGCCGCGTATGCGTGATGCCGCTGGGCTGCAGGCGCGGCTGGAGGGCGGCCGAGCGGCTGGTCGGCGAGCTGCGCGAGCGGATGGCGGTGATGGACAGGGCTCACCGGGAGGAGCTGGCGGCCAGGGATGTGGTGATCGCCGGGCAGGCGGACCGGATCGCTCAGCTTGAGCGCAGGCTGGGCCGCGACTCCCCCAGTTCGTCGAGTGCGCGCCGGCGGAATGCGGGCGGTGCGGGCGGGACCTGAGCGGGGAGCCGGCGGTGCGCACGGAGCGCCGGCAGGTCTGGGACATCACCCCGCCGCCCCCGCCGCATTGATGTAGCTGCCGGCGCCGAGGGAGTGCGGGCGCAGCGCCTCCCACAAAGAATGTGCCCACGCGCGGTCGGCGGCCAAGAGCTGCGGCGTGGGGCAGTCTGCGACAATGAACACGGCGAAACGCGGCGAGCGCCCGCCGCTGAAGGCCGTGTCGTCCTCGCCGGCCTCCGAGTAGGCCTCGCCCAGGCGGTAGAAGAACGTGCCCGACAGCGGCGAGTTCTTCCGCGGCAGATGGGCGGTGACCACCTCGATCGCCTCGTCGGAGAGGTCCTCGATGTAGGTCCCCTTGTCGTAGTTGTGCATGCCCCACTGGTTCGCCTCGTCGAGCATCTGCTGTAGCGCCACGTAGGGCATGGGGGTGACGAACTCCCACAGGGGCGGCAGCGCCTGACGGATGCGCGTCACGACCCTGTCGTGCTCACCGGCGGCTCCAAAACCGGCGAC
>WNGR01008254.1_pt1 | contig 11007 bp, 9 predicted proteins | sample 5407581 | NCBI WGS metagenome assembly WNGR01 (sample SAMN13153383, study PRJNA577476) | soil metagenome | isolation source: 80 cm soil or saprolite under Garry oak tree replicate 2 | place: USA:California | collected 2016-06-15 | reverse complement strand
GCAAATCCAAACGGGTTGGCGAGGCGAGTATCAGGTGCCGCCAGGTTCGACAGACCTGGATGGGCTTGTACCACCAGCGCTCGAGGTTCCAGCCTCGATCGAACCCGTCTGTCGTATTTCCTAGTCGGTACCAATGAAAGATGTTAAGGAGCACGTCGTGATTGAGTGCGCCGATGGCCGTCTGTGGTGCATGACGATGCCCTGTATTGGACATAACAGTTGGTCACACGAAACTGACTTCCGATCAGCCTGGCATGAAATAGACGCATCAGAGCAACGACAGGCGCACCTTGAGGTACGCAAACAATGTTTTTTTTCTTTTGGTCCAGGGGAAGGTACGGAGGACTTCGGGTGCTAGTAGAGTGGTGCGAGTCCGAGAAGAAGCTAGACTTGAGCCACTGTAGGTTCACACTGCCAATTTCTCGAGCAGGATTATTCTGGCATAAGCCACGATGTCCGTACAACCGATCTTGGTCATGAGAGTGATGGTGATGGGAACCACTGACAGACCTGCGAAATTCTTGCCAGTTTGGGCTATGCGGGTGACATGCGGACAGCGCGTGTTTACCCAACTGTGGGCTCACACCTTCACTGCCGCTCTAACTCTGGGACCCTACTTCCTTCCCATGTGTATTTGAGTCTACACAAGCCTCTGGTATGGCTAGTACGGCCCTCGCACAAGATGTGAGGCACCGGCAGATGATCTTGAATTCGTGCGTAAGAGGGCCAACTCGTGACTCACGCTAACGACCCATTACTCCAGCCTAGGTCCCTCAGCATCGCAAAACTTTGGAGTAGGGTACGACAACCTCCCCTCTTTTTGTAGCGATGTTGGACCCAGAACCATCCTTGGACAGCACTCAGATCGTCAAATCGCAGGGAAGCCCATACCGGCTACGTGTTAAGGTGACCGGTATGTACTGAACTCGCTGATCCCTCGATGAGCATTTAGTTTCTTTGTTAGTCCTTCGAGCGCGCAATGTTCCCCGCATCAAGAAACGGTTGGATCCGAAGAAGCGGTCCGTTGTTACTGTGGCCGGTCGGGCGAAGACGAGGAAGACAGATAAGACATCAAGCGTTTGGACCGAGGGGCTGATGGTACAAATCCTTGGTACCTCGTAAGAATTCCTTTCTTGGTCCTCTTTTTCGGCTGAGAGTTCTGTTCAGTTTTGTCCCCCCATCTTCGCTAGATGGCCAGCGCATTGTCTCAGGCTCGAATGATCGAACAACTCGTGTGTGGAACGCCAGGACAGGGGAGACCGTGGCAGGCCCATTTAGACTCGATTGTAGCATTTTTGCCAGATTTTCAGCACATCATATCATCAAGACACGGATCAATTCGGGGCACACCACTGCCAAACGACCCTTCCTACCAAGCGACCAGTCGGCGTCTAATCGGATAATCGGTGATCAAGCTCGCGAGGTGCTCTATCTGGGATGTTGCGCATGAGCATATCTGGGAGGAAGAAACACTCATTTGGTACGGTTGTAGTGCTCTTGGCAGGGTTCTGTTGTAGTACTCCAGGCCGCAAAAAAGATATAAAAAAACGGGTTGTGTATAAATAAAAACCTTGTCTACTTTATCCTCCTTCTAGTTCCCTTCGTTTAATTGAAGTCATATATACTGCCTAGATAGTGACCACGTCAACGTAAGCTTGAACTGGCAGTGTATCTGTTGTTCCCCAGCCACAGGCTGGACAACACCCTTGACAACTGTGGGAGCATTCGGAATGCCACAGCGTAGGTTGTGTAGTACTGTAACGTTCATGCGGACAGCGCATTGTTTACAGCGCATTGTTTATCTAGACGCCCGAACCGCAACGCTCACCCTAACCCTAACCCCAAAAACATTTTTCTACCTATCCAGTATGGCCGCTGCACAAGATGTCGAGCCCGGAAAAATGTTCTTGAATTCGTGCGTAAATAGCCATTTACCCGTGAGTGTCTTGAAAGTAACCCACTACCTGGACCAGCCCGAGTCCCTCGGAATCGCAAATCTCAGGAAGAGGGTGCGTTGATCCCTTCTTTTTGTGTAGTGATGACCGCTCAAGAACCGTCCTTGGACAGCACTCAAATCGCCGAATCGCAGGGAAGCCCATCCCACCTACGTGTGGAGGTGACTGGTATGTATTTAAATCGTAACTCGTTGATGCCTTGATAACTCTTTATTTTCTTGTTAGTCCTCCGAGCGGACAATGTTCCACGTATCAAGAAACAGTTTGGCTTGAAGAGGCGGTACTTTGTCACTTTAATCAATCACGCAATAATGAAGAAGACAGAAAGCGTCCAGATTGATGGACAGACGGTGCACTGGAACCAGGGGCTTGGTGCCTTGTAGGACTTTCCTTTTCATTATTATTTTTCGGCTAAAAATTTTGTTCAGTTTTACACAACGGTCTTCACATCTTACGCTGTGTCTTTATGAGAAGCGGTACCTACACCCTGATGTCATTATCGGAACGCATGAGACACGGATCCCAGTCGCGTCCCAAAGTGGTCCGTCTTGTTTAGATTTCCCGTTCGTCCAACTAACATCTCGTGCGTAGATGTTCCCTATGTTCTCAGTAATGGGGATGGGGATGCTGGACAGTTGACGCACCCGGTCATACTCTACTTGACGATCACTGTGTCAGCGAACATGCCCCCTCCGATCATTCCCAACAACCCTCCCGAAATACCGACCAAAGGAGACGACACTCCCGCAGAAGAGGTTATTAAGCCCTCTATGACACCGGACTTCGGGAGACCCATTCAATCCACCGCCCCCGAACTTCTTTTATATTCGTCGGATCCCCTTTCCACCGAGACTGGCACGTCTATGCCAGATGGCCAAGCAGAGATGTCGCATACCGAGAAGGCTCTGATTGCTCTCCGTCGCGCCGATGAAGCTAAGAATCCGATTGACCGAAAGAATCCATGGAAAGGGGCTGTTAGCAGAATCAAGTGGGTGATGGACACTGTAAGCCCAGTTACGGAAGTGCGTGCAATATCCATTTTCCCTCTCCTCGACTGAGCCGACTTTCACTCTCAGCTCCACCCCTTTGCAAAGATGGCATATGGCTTGGTTTCAGCCATCCCCGAGGTGCATCTGTTTGCGTTACTGTCGGAAGGAAGCACTTATGCTATGTTTATTCGCATACCAGACACTTCTAGAACAGTGTCAACGTGATGACAATGTCCTAAGCCTACTTGAAGCTATGCACGACGCGTTTGATTTCGCGCACCACGAAGACACCCTAAAATCCATCAAGCCCGACTCAAAGCAGGCCAAAATCCTTACTCTCATGCTGCAGGATGTCTGTAATTGTAGTGACTTTATCCAATCATATGCAAAGGACTCCCAATTCTGTATGTTGTCTTCATCTCCTCCGTTAACCGGTGTAAACGTGATTTTTAGGGAAGCGGACGTTGAAGAATATGGGCGGTGGAGCCACCAAAGAATTTGAGGACCTGTCCGCCGCCCTTGTCGAACATCGAAGGGCTTTCTTTGATCAGGCCGTCGTCGCCACGGAGATAACTGCGTTCCAAATTCTGGACGGCGTGGGAATACTCTCAGCCAAGGTGGACGGGATATCTACTCAGCTTAATTGGGTGTCAAGCCAGGTTTCAGACGCCGGTACGTAGCCCTGATAACTTGTGGGTTTCTGGGTAATCGATCTGATAATCGTTATAGAACTAGATGCAAAAATCAGAGAAATCCCATATGGGACTGGCTCGCGGTTCACACCCGACAAGGGCTGTCTGAGGGGAACGCGCACGGCCTTCCTGGACTTCATTGTCAATTGGGTGAACGATCCCGCTTCGGAACGTAGTCTCGTTCTTTTCGGGCGAGCAGGCACGGGAAAGTCATCGATTGCGCATGAGATCGCACGTCGTTTCGACAAAATGCATCGTCTTACGTCATCTTTCGTCTTTTTGCGGAAGGAGCAATCCAAACCTTATCACCTCTTCACGACTCTTGCTCGCGATCTCTCCGACCGCTATCCTTCGTTTAAAACCGCGCTGGGAAGGGTCGTAAAGGACAACTCTTCTCTTCGAGTTGGAACCCGCGACTATGGTACCCTATTTGAATCCCTTATCCTGGAACCACTTAAGGATCTGCACATCGTTGGTCCTATTCTCGTCGTAATCGATGCCTTGGACGAGAGTGGTGAAAACGGCTTACGCACATTTCTTGCTAATGCGCTCTCTAAACTCCCATCCCATTTCCGTGTACTTATCACCTCGCGATCTGAACACGACATCGAGTCTGTGTTCGTTGGAGCTCCGTCAGTCCGCATCAAACACATGGATGATCTTGAGTTAGCTGCTAAAACGCACGACGATATTCTCGCCTTACTTCGTGAGAGGCTCCCTTCGGAGGAGTTCAGAAATTATGGCAATGCACTGGCAATGAAGGCAGAGGGATTGTTTCAGTGGGCGGCGGTTGCCTGCGGATACATCCTTAAACCTCCCGGATCCTTTGGTTTTAGCAAGAAAAAATGCATAGAACATCTTTTGAGACTCGCCGCAGACTACCATAGGCAAGACCACAGGCAAGACCCATTGGACGAGCTGTACAAAGAAGTTCTAGAAGGATATTTTATTCATCAAGAAGCACAACTTCTATTTCGCTCTGTCGTGGGGCAGCTCATTACTGCATTTGAACCCCTCTCCATCCGTTCCCTGACCACTTTGCGACGCCACACCTCTAATGACGATGACGATTATGATTCTGTTGTTGAAATGCTCCGTCACCTCGGCTCATTGCTGAGTAATGTTAATTCAGCTGATCAAGACCTTTCCATGGTTCCTCTTCATACGTCATTCCGCGATTTTCTGACGAGTAAAGAGAAGAGCGGTGATTTTTGTGTTGACCTTCGTGATGCCCACCGCCAATTGGCCCGTTCCTGTCTCGGTCTACTGCTCAAAGGCCTCAAATTCAACATCTGCAATCTCGAATCATCTTATCTTGCCAACAAAGACATTGAAGACCTCGACTCCCGTGTTGATGAACACATCCCACCTGCTCTGTTGTATGCCTGTCGTTTCTGGAACGATCATTTAGAACATATTAACTTCGAAATCAATCTGTTTGTCCAACTTCGAACTTTATTTGAGATGAAATTTCTCTTTTGGCTAGAGGCGCTTAGCGTGATGAGTAACGTGGGTCTTGCGTCGCCAGCGTTGTCGGCTCTGAATGTGTGGCTAGCGTCTTGTCGAGGTGTGAGTATAATTGTTGATTCGATGAGGAAGGCGAGTAACTAATAGCTACGGTCGCAACAGGTTTCTCAGACAGAGCTAGAGAAATTGAGGTCGCTCGTCAATGATGCCTCTGTGTTTGTACGATGTTTCGGGATGGCCATGGCAAAGAGTGCTCCACATGTCTATCTTTCTGCTCTACCATTTTCTCCAACACGTTCTCTTGTCTCTGCACATTATTCGAGCTCATTTCCTCGAATCTTACGCGTGGAACGTGGGCGATTGTCTCACTGGCCATCGTCGGAGATGGTGATTTCAAACGTCGGGGGTTTTGACAATGGTCACATTTTCATTGCACTCTCACCGGATGGACAGCGCATCGTCTCAGGCACAGGCGAAACGGTTCGTGTGTGGAACGCTACGACGGGAGAGATAGAGGCAGGCCCATTCACTGGACACACGGTTTGGATCGGGTCTATGGCATTCTCGCCGGATGGCCAGCGGATCGTCTCAGGCTCAGTCAATCGAACAATTCGTGTGTGGAACGCCACGACCGGAGAGACAGAGGCAGGTCCATTTACTGGACACACTGACTCGGTCGAGTCTGTGGAATTCTCGCCAGATGGCCAGCGCATCGTCTCAGGCTCACGCGATCGAACAATTCGTGTGTGGAACGCCACTACTGGAGAGACAGAGGCAGGCCCATTCACTGGACACACGGACTCGGTCGAGTCTGTGGAATTCTCGCCAGATGGCCAGCGTGTCGTCTCAGGTTCGCGCGATCGAACAGTTCGTGTGTGGAATGCCACTACGGGAGAGACAGAGGCAGGCCCATTCACTGGACATACGAATTCGGTCTGGTCTGTGGCATACTCGCCAGATGGCCAGCGGATCGTCTCAGGCTCGAGCGATCACACAATTCGTGTGTGGAACATCACTACTGGAGGGACGGAGGCAGGTCCATTTACTAGACACACGGACTGGGTCTTGTCTGTGGCATTCTCGCCAGATGGCCGGCGGATCGTCTCAGGCTCTTCTGATCAAACAATTCATGTGTGGAACGCCACGACGGGAGAGACAGAGGCAGGCCCATTCACTGGACACACGGGCTCGGTCACGTCTGTGGCATTTTTTCCAGATGGCCAGCGCATCGTTTCAGGCTCGTACGATGAAACAATTCGCGTGTGGAACGTCACTACCGGAGAGACAGAGGCAGGCCCATTCACGGGAAATCCGGATTCGGTCTTGTCTGTGGCATTCTCGCCGGATGGCCAGCACATCGCCTCAGGCTCGCACGATCGAACAATTCATGTGTGGAACGCCACGACCGGAGAGATAGAGGTAGGCCCATTCACTGGACACACGGACTCGGTCTGGTCTGTGGCATTCTCGCCAGATGGTCAGCGCATCGTCTCAGGCTCGCTCGATCAAACAATTCGTGTGTGGAACGCCACTACTGGAGAGACAGAAGCAGGCCCATTCACTGAACACACGGATCAGGTCAGGTCTGTGGAATTCTCGCCAGGTGGCCAGCGTATCGTATCAGGCTCGGACGATCGAACAATTCGTGTGTGGAATGCCACGACGGGAGAGACAGAGGCAGGCCCATTCACTGGACACACGAAATCTGTCTGGTCTGTGGCATTCTCGCCAGATGGCCAGCGCGTCGTCTCAGGCTCGCGCGATCAAACAGTTCGTGTGTGGAATGCCACTACGGGAGAGATAGAGGCAGGTCCATTCACTGGACATACGGATTCGGTCTGGTCTGTGGCATACTCGCCAGATGGCCAGCGGATCGTCTCAGGCTCGCGCGATCACACAATTCGTGTGTGGAACATCACTACCGGAAAGACAGAGGCGGGACCATTTACTGGACACACGGACTGGGTCACGTCTGTGGCATTTTCGCCAGATGGCCAACGGATCGTCTCAGGCTCATTTGATCGAACAATTTGTGTGTGGAACGCCACGACGGGAGCAACAGAGGCTGGCCCATTTACTGGACACGCGGATTGGGTCAGGTCGGTGGCATACTCACCAGATGGCCAGCGCATCGTCTCAGGCTCGGAAGATCGATCAATTCGTGTTTGGAACGTCACGATGGGTGAGACAGTCTCATTAGGGCATGGATCAATTCGTATGTTGAACGCTACGACAGGAAATACGGAGACTACAGGATACGTCGACTTCACTGATCAATCCGTGATCAATGACGATGGATGGATAAGGGGTAGTAATGGCGAACTTTTAATGTGGATCCCACCGATACATAGGGCACATCTTCACCGCCCAAGTAATATCTGGGTTGTTGGCGAATATGAAACCCGCATGGATCTTTCTACTTTCGTTCATGGACGGAGTTGGACTACTTGTATTAACACCTAGATAGAACCACTACAGCAATTCGTTGTTTTTCTTTAGGGTGATATGATATGCTTGATAAGAGCTCATTGAGGCAGTCCACGTTGAAGACTCAAGGTGTTGACGTTGTCAGAAGCCTGAGGGTCACGGTAACGTAAGTCAGTAGCAATCACGTGACAGTACGAAGCCTAAGTTGCAGACCCCACCTAAACTTATACCGGTGACCGTCTGTATATGAAGGTAAACCTCCGATATACATATACAGGATGGTCACGAACCTAACCTAAACTAACGACAGAAAGGACAACTGGAGAAAAACAAAATTGGGTTTCGGTCACTGCGATGACCATTGCCACGGATCGGGTCGTCGTTCTCGTCAAACAAGTACAAGCTATCAGACAAGCAAACGAGCAAGCAAGAACAAGCGAGCCACTAGTAGTAAGTTAGGTTAATAAGCGGACGCATGGGAAAGGAGGGAGGAGGGGAGAGAGGAGCTACGGGTAGTGGTGGTTGGTAGTTGTGATTAGCACGGAGGTCGCCGCACGGACAAGCAAACGAACGGGGCTGACCTCTGGAGTGTAAGTTACACGAAAATAGATAGGCGGTGGTATATCACACGTTATATATCGTAAAGGGTGTGGCTGTGTATGGACAAAAACGGCTTGATGAGCAAAAAAAAATGAAAGCAAAGCGGCGAGAGAAGGGAGAACAAGAATCCTTCCGTTGCGTGTCCCAGCGCGCAGAGGGGTGGATTGTTCTAGATTTCCTAAATCCCAACGGGGATTGAATCACTCTTTACTCTTGCCCAAAGTCTTCCGTCTCTATACAAAAAAACAAGTAAACCTCCGTGAGCGAGCACAACCCACAAGGAAAAATCTAAAGGACACTCACGATTGCGAAGCGGAGTTTGCGCTCCGGGTTCTCATAGTCCTCGTATGGCGGCAGGTCGGGGCGATTGAAGCACGTGTGGCTTCGTGAGAGACCGTTCGGGGTCCCCGCTATTCTCGGTCGTAAAGCGGTGCGGGCCGTCGCTGCCTTGGAGATCCCTGAAGCCGTTGACGGGCACGCGCGAGGTGCCCGTCGTCAATTGGAGCAGGCGTGCCTTGCGTTCCGCAGGCCACGAGCGGAGGCCCGCCTAGAACCACTCGATCACCCGGTCCATCCACCTTCTCGTACCCACGGTAGTCGGTGAACTGCGTCCAGTCGTCCATGTCGATCTCCTTCATCCCCCCTATGAGCAGCTCCAGCTCGTGCTCGTCGAACAGCCACAGCAGGTCGAGCAGCAGCACGTCCTCGAGCCCCTCCATGAATGGGCGGAACTGCTCCGCGATCCGCCTTGCGATCAGGTGCGACACGACGAGTTCGATGTACTCCTCCTTGTTCGCCCCCGTCACGTCTTGTGTAGCACCGCCCTGCCTGAGCTCGACGACAACGTGCTCGCCAAAGCGGTCTTCTGTCACGGAGAACCTCCCGTCGAGCACACCCATTATATCATTCTCCCTGCAACAAAAAGATATGTCAGCCCAACACCACGACCACGATCACGACGATGAGTACGCACAACATCCAGGTAAGGCTCTAGTCTACCGCTTCATGGTCCTTCAGTTCACCTCCTTGCCGAGAACCGTCTTATAGAAACCTGGCACAAAGTATGCATCGGGGAACCGATGGTGGAACAGCGCAAGGCCGAAGACGCGGCCAATGAATTTGAAATTAGTCGAGGTGCTCGGGTTCACGGCCGAGGCCAGGGTGATCTGTTTGGTAGTTGTCATGCGCCGAACAGGCCGTAGCTCGGGTTGAACATCTCGTGCGAGGAGGAAGAACCACGCGGGAGACGTCGCCATAGTCGTCCTCACCCTCGAACTTGGCCATAAGCCGCTTGCGGAGGCCCTCCGGCTGGAACCGCGTGGTCGCGAAACTGTCCGACTGTCCGCGAAGACCTACCCACGGCGCCCGCATGTCGCACTTGGCGTCGGCGATCGGGCGATCGCCGACATTTCCGGCTGGCACGGAAGTAGACGATCTTCCGCCGATAGTCCTGCCTGTACTGCGGCGCGCCCGCGTCGACCATTGATGGGAGCCTCGGGTCGTCCCACGTAGTCTTGCGCGCGTTGTAGCCCACAAAGTCGACGTCATGCAGATTTCCCAGAACGACGGCAGCGGACCTAGCGCGGCGCGGTTCGCGAGCGCAGTCGTCGCCGCCGCGAGGCCGAGGTTCGCCGAGGGTCATTCCACGTTGTCGTACGCGTGCGATGGTCGATGAAACAAGGACGGCCGGCGCTCCTCCCATCCGAGGGGCAAGCGAACGTCGGTGTAGGTGCCGTCTGCGTGGTTGGGTTCGAGGACGATGGTGAGCGTGAGCGGCGGGAATAGGCGCCGTCAGATTGGGGGATGGGCGCGTCCAGATGTGTTGCTAGTGCTACCTGTGGAAGTCGATGAAGGGGATACGCGCGTATCGTTGAAGGACTGGGGAATATCGAGCTGTTGGGATGCCACGAGAGGAATCTTGGCCTTCTGTGGCGAGCGAGAACATGAGGTTTCCGTGAAGTGAAGATGGCGGTTTGACGGGGGTCTCGGAATCGTCGGTTGTTATGACTGCGAAGGGGTTTGGGAGGGAGAAAAGGTCACATTTGACGAGACCGTTAGCGGCGAGTACTCGATGGATAGAAGCGGTGGAAATGAAAATAGGAAAGACGTGAGAGGAAGGTAGAAAAGTGGTCGTCGCGAGTTGCCCCACCTTCAAGTTGGAGGAATCAATCATTCTCGCGCAGGAGGCATTACCTCCGAGTGCCTTTCTGTGGGTTCATCAATAACGTTCATCACACAGAACGATAAAGCGATCGACAAAGCGTCACATCGCCTGGACCATGGACCTTCATCACGCACTCATTGCGCTCATTTCGTTCATTAGCAACCCCATGACATCCATGAGGACATCTGTATCAGTCTCTCTTGTGCCCTCGCCGCTATGAGCCACCTAGCGAATAAGACTTGACCAAGGATCGAGATCGACCAAAATGCATTGCGATCGGCGCTCAGGTCGTATCGCGACGAAGGCGAGGTGGAAGCGTTTCTCGATGCGATCCCGAGCTACTTGCGGTCGGACAACAGTGGATCCATAGCCGATATCGAAGAACTATTTACTGGAGGGGATGAAGATGTCCAGCTCTGGAGATTTCGAAAGCGCTTACGTCCAAACGGACCTGCCAGGGCCCGCCAGCAAGATCCTGCGGAAGCTAGCGCAGGACCACGACGCCGCAGTCGCGTTCGCAGCGCCGAACACAATCGCGACCCTCGAGCGCGCGCTACTGGAGCACCTCCAGGATTCGCAAATTCATCGGGACTTGAACAGGCGCCGGGAGATTATTGCTATGCTCGCCAAAATTCTTGAGCATGACCCACTTTCCCCGCGCCATCATGTCGCACAACATGATGCGTTCCAGTACGCCGACGCGCGTCTGACGG
>WNGR01008253.1_pt1 | contig 11007 bp, 8 predicted proteins | sample 5407581 | NCBI WGS metagenome assembly WNGR01 (sample SAMN13153383, study PRJNA577476) | soil metagenome | isolation source: 80 cm soil or saprolite under Garry oak tree replicate 2 | place: USA:California | collected 2016-06-15 | reverse complement strand
ACGAGGCGGAGCGCGCGGGCGCCGTGCGCATCACCCGTCGCGGGCAGGTGGTCGCGCGGCTGGTCTCGGAGCACGAATACCAGCGCCTCGCGCGCCGCAAGCGCCGCATCGATTGGGGTACGATGCTGGTCGATATGCGCGGCTTCAAATTCGACCGCGAAGAAGCGAATGCCCGCTGAGCACGGCAAGCGCAAGCTTCCATTCAGGCAAGTACGCGAACAGGCGCGCATACGGCGGCGCGCGTGCGGCGAATGGCCCGAGGCGGTCCGGGCACTGGCGGGCGCATGGCCCGACCTGCCCTCGGCGGAGCGGATCCGCAAATCGGAGGCGAAGGACATCACCCGCGGCCGCGCATAGCGATGTACGCCCTGGACATCAACACGGTTCTCGATTACTTCAAAGGGAAGGGCGAGGTCGCGAAGAATTTACTTGCCGTGCCGCCGGGGGAAGTGGCCTTGCCCGCCATCGTCGCCTACGAAGTCTGGATCGGCGTGCTGGGCTCGGTTTACCCTCCGACGCGGGTCGGTCCTCCTCCCAGTGGGTTCGTAAATTCACGTTCGGCGCCAAATTGCACCGGCACTTCGCATTCAGGTACCATTCCGGTATGCAAGTCATTTCAGGCACTGTAATTGACGGAAAAGTCGTAGTCGAAGGCCTCTCCCTGCCAGAGGGAACAGCGGTCACTGTCCTCGCTCGCGGCGACGAAGCGGTTGTGAAGCTCTCGCCCGAAGAAGAAGCGGAGCTTCTTGCCGCCTTGGACGAGGCCGACCGAGAGGAAGGCATTCCGGCCGCAGAGTTTTTCGCGCGACTTCGCCGTTTCGGCTGAACTTGACGCTTAGCGTCCGCGTTAAGCCTCGCGCTCAGCGCGAGATTGAACGAGCAGCAGAGTGGTGGTCCGTCAATCGTCTTGCCGCTCCCGGGGCCGTGCGCATGGATGTTGAGGCCGCCTTGGCCTTGCTCATTGAAGAACCTGGGATCGGCACCAAGGTGGAAACACCACGCCCCGAAGTAGTTCGAAGGCTTTACCTCCCTCGCGTTGGGTATTTCGTCTATTACCGAGTCCGCGGCACGTTCCTCGAGGTTGTTGCATTCTGGCACTCAAGGCGCGGAGTAGATCCTGCGCTATGAACCGCTCGCTTGAAGCGATGACCCTGAGAGTCGTCTTTCAGCGCGCTGCGCGGGCCGAGTTTGATGCTGCTGCACTTGCGGCGCGTCGGTGCTCTATTCCGAAGACCTGCACCACGGCCAGATGGTGGATGGGAAACTCTCGATCCGTTCGCCGTTTCCCCTGCGCGCCGAGCAGCACGCAAAACCTTACAGGACCAAGAAGCGCCGCGCCGTCGTGCGAGCTTGAGATTCGGGGCGCGACGGCAGCCGGCGCAAGCTCCGGCACTGGTCGGGGAGCTGAAGCAATGGCCGGAATCGGCCCACTTGCAGTCATACGATCGTATCAGGAAATCGCCACGCCAATGACCGGTTTCAAAGTACAGCCGACGGCATCCGGGAGGGGCTGGTGTGCATCTTCTCGGTACTCGAGCCCTGCCGCAACTTCTCGTTCCGCTTTCAACCCGCCCAGGCCTACGTCGAGTCGGCCAAGCGCAAGTGCCTGCACCTGTATTACTACTCTATGGATCGCGAGCGGGGCCTTATCCACGTTCGTGTGCAGACCTGGTTCCCGCTGCAGAACGTGTGGCGTCGCTTGGTATTTCAACGGCCTGCTAGGTCATGCGCTATACTTGATAGCAACCGCGTTGCGGCTCGCCCGACTCCAGGATCGTTCTTTTTCCAGACAATTGAGTGTCGCAGGAGAGGAGAATGCGCAGATTCCTCATTCTGGCCATCGCCGCACTACCGCTGGTCGCACGGGCGGCGACTGCCCAACCGGTACTGACGGCCGGCGTCTACCTGTTGGATAGCGCCCGCTCCAGCCTGCATTGGAAGGTCAGCAATCCGGGCCTTTCCAACTACACCGCCCGCTTCACGAGGTTGGAGGCGACGCTCGACATCGACCCAGCCAAGCTTCAGGAAGCCAAGCTCGCCGTGATTGTCGATCCGACCTCGCTTCGCACCGACTTCCCTTTTGCGGAGAGTTTCGACAAGGAACTGATCGAGGACGCGGCCTTCTTCAACTCGGCGAAGTTTCCCAAGATCAATTTTGCCTCGACAAAGATCGAGCAGACTAGCGAGACGACTTTCAAAGTCACCGGCGATCTGACACTTGTTGGCGTCACCAAGCCGCTGACCATCGACGTAACGCTTACTGCCCCCAAGGAGCAGCCGGGCAACAGCAAATCGGCGCTCGCCTTCTCCGCTACGTCGACGCTCAAGCGGTCGGGTTTCGGCATCGTCACGCGCATATTCGTCTCCGATGATGTGTTGCTGGTGATTGAGGGGGCGCTTACTAGTTCATCGACAGGGCGGTGGCCGCGCTGAAGGCTTGAGGGCTCGCGACCAGAGGAGGGCTGGACGCGGGTCAGATTTGCCAGGTCGCGCCGGGTGATTACGTCATCCACCGCCATCGCGTGCGCGTGGATCAACTGCAGCTAGAGCCACATGCGCCCCCCGGGGCCGCGCAGGCTTTTTGCGCTGGTCTCCTGTGAACCGAGTTCGCCACGGATCGCGATTTCGCGATCCGTGGCGTTGCACTGCAGATCGAACCGGAAGGGCTTGGCTACGGTGGCTTGGGGATCCACTCAAGGCCCTTCGGATAGACCTGCATGTCAGCGGCAATTGCGGTCATGCAGGCGCGGTTGTGAAACTGCACGTACACCATCGTCTGATCGACGGAGTGCATGATCCGCTCGGGCAACGGCGCACGCCCGGATAGGACGATGGCCGCGAAACCGCCCTTTTTGGCCAAAGCCAATACAGGAATAAACGCTTCGATCGTTCGATCGGCCTGCTGCTGGAGGATCTTAAGGTCGGTTTGCAGATTCTCGAGCAACTGTCGGAAATTCGACCCGATCGGGCCATAGTTGATCGCGACACCTGCTCCCAACCCAACGGACGCGAAGCGTGTGTTCGTCAAGCTGACCCGCTCGATCGGCGGATGGCTCTTGAGAATCCTTTCGATGGCCGCATCGTGCTCGGGCAATGCTTTGTTCTCATGCTCGATCTGGATGAGTTTCCCGATCTGATCGTAGGCGCGATCCATCTCCTTGCGAGAGTCTTTCAGTCTCGCCACTGCTTTTTCCAAGATCGGAATCGCATCCTTGCCCTGCAAATCGGCAAGAACCCCTTGCTCCAGCCAGTGATCGGCTTCCGTCTGCGCACCTAGCATCCGGACGTTGATCATCTCGGATTCATCGAACGCAGCCTGATAGAACCTCAGCGTGACAGACCTGTCAACGTAGAGGCGGTGTCAGGCATAGGCGTGAGCCGAAGCGTGTTGCGTAGCGAAAGCCGACAGGGCGCAGATCACCCAAGCTAGGTATTTCGTATTCATCACTACCTCCATTCAGTTCGTTCGGAAAAGTCCTTGTTCACCTGCAACGATCGAAGGAAAGTCACGATCGCCGCCTTGTCCTTGTCCGGCATTCTTAAGAATGCATGCTTCACCTCCTTTGCTTCGCCTGAGTGATGAATGATGGCTTCTGACAGGGTTGTCAGATCGCCGCGATGGCCGTATGGGGCCGATGAACCAGCGTCCCACAGTTTGGTAGTCAGGAATTGATCAGTGGGCACGAAGTCCTGTCGCAACCTTTCGTTGCAGAAAAACGGGTCATCCTGATCGCAGATCACATGGCGCTTCAGGTCGGTGAAGGCGGCGACGAATGGCGATCCATTGGCATCGCGATAGACGCCACTGGCGCTTACGAAACTCAGCGGCACCGCGAATTGCCCGCCAACGTCCGAGGGCACGGCCGCACCTGGCCGGTTATACGGATTGGGCTCAAAAAACCACAATGAACGGAGCGGCAACTTGGGCATGTGGCAAGAGCCACAGCCCACCTCTTCAAACCGCTGCTCACCCAGTCGAGCAGCCGCCACGTCAGTGGGCTTCTTTAGCGTCGCCCTACCCGGCGCCGGCAGCGCGGCTTGGAAGGCAGTCATGGCGCTGACCTGTCCGACAGAAAACTCGTCCTGCACACCGTCGCCATCGAAGTCGACGAAGCCCGTGCGTGGCCATCCGAACCGTTCGACGGCCTGGATGCCGTGATGCTGGTTTAGGGCGAAGATAGTGAACTCGCGGAGCGAGACCGCCACACCCTTGACTCCGAACGGCTTGACGACCAGATCGGCGTCGATACCTCGCACACCTTCTACATCAATGCCGCCGTCCGGGCGGACAACGAGCACCCCGAAATCGACCCCTTTGGTATTGAGCCTGGCGCGAACCTCGGTGCGCTCTTGGGCCGCACGAATGCGCGCTTGCGCACGAATGTCGTGCAGGTCTTCCGTCATTTCGCGCGCCACCATCTCAATTGCGCCGGCTCCAAACAGTCCGGTGGTGTTGCGCTCGTTCGTCACGGTCGAATTAACATTTTGGGTCGGTGGATCAGTGAAATGCGCCCCGACGAACACATTGGCCGCGAATTCGCCGCTGCCCCCGATGAACGGCTGGAAGTGACAGCCTGCGCATGAGTTGGCGTCTGGACCCGCAATGCGCTGAAACTGGGCCTGTCCGGCTTGCCGGATGGTGGGCTTAGAGTCACCGGTAGCCATTGGACGTCCGGCGCCGTCAAGCAAATTAAACTGTGTCAGGAAGAGTCGGCGCCCATCGGCGAGGAAATCCGCCAGCGACTGCTTGCCGCGAACGACCGCGTCGTGTTCCGGAAAAACGTCCACCGCAGGAGGATCCCAGACTTGGACACCAGTGCCTGCCGGCACTGCCGAGGACGGGAGTAAGAGTGCAACAAAAAGTACAGCTATGCAGCCGATGCCTCTTGGTTGCGCGCGGTGTCGTCGTCTAACGATGCGAACCATCGACCCACCCCTGATTATCTATTACTATCGAACCTCACCACGCATACTGTCAAGCAGTTGTATGGCCCCACCCTTTGGGGGGGGAAGGTCGACGCCGTGGAAATGCCGCCATGATTTGAGCGTGAGCGTGATGCCATCCGAAGATGTCGGTTCCTGCGACGCCTGCACGCACCAGCTTTCGAACTGGCCCGAGCGAATCACTTTCGCTGCAGGCAGCGCGATGTGCAGCCTGCGTTTCACAAGGTGCGCATCAAGTGGTGGCGCACCGCACGGGCCACCGTACACGTCGAGACCGGCATGAAGCGCTACGGCGTCTCCCCGATACGGCGTTCGGTAGGCCCGAACCGCCACCACTAGACTCCCGAGCGCCCTCATGGCAAGGCCTCCCGAATCCGCCGTCGACAGTTCCGAGGCTAGCTCGAAGGTGATGCCCAAGGACCTGCCCGCCGTCGACCGCCTGCTTCGCCAGCCGGGCGTGGCGGCGCTCGTGGCCGAACACGGCCACACACTGGTGACCAGCGAGGCGCGTGCCCTGCTCGACGGCCTGCGCACGCAGGCGCTGGCCTGCGCCCTGGCGGCCAGCGCCGTGGCACCCGACAAACTGCTGGCGGCCCTGCAGCAGCGTGTTCTAGAACGCCTGGCGCCTCGCCTGCAGCGCGTGATCAACCTCACCGGCACGGTGATCCACACCAACCTGGGCCGCGCTTTGCTGGCCGACAGTGCGCTGCAGCACGTGCTGGCGACTATGGCCGGTCCCAACAACCTGGAATACGACCTGCAAAGCGGCGGCCGTGGCGACCGCGACAACATTGTCGAAGAGCTGCTGTGCACGCTCACAGGCGCGCAGGCCGCCACGGTCGTCAACAACAACGCGGCCGCCGTGCTGCTGACCATCGCGGCGCTGGCGCGCGGCAAGGAAGTGATCGTCTCGCGCGGCGAACTGGTCGAGATCGGCGGCGCCTTCCGCATGCCCGACGTGATGGCCGCCGCCGGCGCCCTGCTGGTGGAGGTAGGCACCACCAACCGCACCCACCCACACGACTACGAGCGCGCAATCAACGAGCGCACCGGGCTGCTGATGAAGGTACACACCAGCAACTACGCGGTTCAGGGCTTCACCTCGTCAGTCGGCGAGGCCGAACTGGCGACCATCGCGCACGCGCGCCAGCTACCGCTGGCCAGTGACCTGGGCGCGGGTTCGCTCATCGACCTGTCGACCTACGGCCTGCCGCGCGAGCCGCTGCCGCAGGAACAGTTGGCCGCCGGCTGCGACATCGTCAGCTTCAGCGGCGACAAGCTGCTGGGCGGGCCGCAGGCCGGCCTAATTGTCGGCAGCAAAGAAGCTGTTGGCCGCGCCCGCAAGTACCCGCTGAAGCGGGCGCTGCGCATGAGCAAGCTGCCGCTGGCTGCGCTCGAAGCCACGCTTCGCCTGTACCTACGCCCCGAGCGCCTAGCGCAGGATCTGCCCACGTTGCGGCTGCTCACGCGCCCAGCTGCGGACATCCGCGCGGCCGCCCAGGCGCTGCGACCCGCCGTGGCCCACGCTGTGGCGCCGCGCTTCGAGGTGAGCGTGCTCGACCTACTGGGCCAGATCGGCTCGGGCTCGCTGCCCGTCGAGCGCCTGCCCTCGGCGGGCCTGGCCATTGCGCCGCTGCAGAAGAAGGGCGCCGGCCGCGCACTCGACGCGCTTGCAGATGCGCTTCGCGCACTGCCGCTGCCGGTCATCGGCCGCATCAGCGACGACCGCCTGCTGCTGGATCTGCGCTGCCTGGAGGATGCCCCTGCATTCGCCGGCCAGCTGACGGCCCTGCGCAAGGTACTGCTGTGAAGGCATAGCCATGATCATCGGCACCGCTGGCCACATCGACCACGGCAAGACCACGCTGGTGAAGGCGCTCACAGGCGTTGACACCGACCGCCTACCCGAAGAGAAGGCGCGCGGCGTGTCGATCGAACTGGGCTACGCCTTCATGGACGTGCCGGGCCGGGCCGAACGCATCGGCTTCATTGACGTGCCAGGCCACGAGCGGCTGGTACACACTATGCTGTCGGGCGCCACGGGCATCGATCACGCCCTGCTGCTGGTGGCCGCCGACGACGGCGTGATGCCGCAGACGCGCGAACACCTGGCCGTGCTGTCGCTGCTGGGCCTAAGCCGCGGCACCGTGGTGGTGACCAAGACCGACCGTGCGGACCCGGCGCGCGTGGCCGCGGTGACCGCCGAAGCCGCCGCCTTGCTGCAGGGCACGCCGCTGGAAGGCGCGCCGGTGATGTCAGTCTCGGCCATTGCGGGCGACGGCCTGCAGGCCCTGAGCGAACGTCTGTGGGCGTTGGCAGCCGAAGCCTCGGGCCGGGTCACCGAGGACGACGCTGCCTTTCGCATGGCCATAGACCGCGTCTTCACGCTCGACGGCGTGGGCACCGTGGTCACCGGTACCACGCACGCCGGCCGCGTGGCGGTGGGAGATGAGTTGCGCCTGGTGCCCGGCGATCTGCAGGTGCGTACGCGCAGCCTGCACGCGCAGAACCGAGTGGTGAGCCAGGCCACGGCTGGGCAGCGCTGCGCGCTGGCCCTGGCTGGGGTCGAGCGGCAGCAGGTGCAGCGCGGGCAATGGCTTGTGTCGCCCGCTTCCGCGCTGCAGACCAGCCGCATCGACGTGCGCCTGACGCTCTGGCAGGGCGAAGGCAGGCCACTGCGCTCGGGCACGCCAGTGCACGTGCACCTGGGTTCGGCACAGGGTCTGGGCACGGTGGCGCTGCTCGAACCCTTGCAGCTGGCGCCCGGCGAAACCGGGCTGGTCCAGTTGGTGCTGCAGGCGCCACTGGCCGCGTGGCACGGCGACCGCATCGTCCTGCGCGACGCCTCGGCCAGCCGCACACTAGCCGGTGGCATCGTGCTCGACCCCTTCGCGCCCGTGCGCTACCGGCGCACGCAACAGCGCCTCGCCGAGTTGCAGGCCCTGCAAGGCCGCACGGCGGCCGAACGGTTGCATGCCCTGCTGGAAGTGGTGCCGCAAGGTGTGGACTTGCGCCGCTTCAACGCGGCCCAGGCCCGCAGGGCGAAGGCCGAGAAGGACTGGGCCCTGGGCGAGGGCTTCGCCGCCGTGGCTTACGAACGTGTGCTCTCCGTGCTGACCGAATTTCACCAGCGCCAGCCCGACGAGTTCGGCCCTGATGCCACACGCCTCCGCCGCATGGCCCTGCCTCGCCTGGCCGATCAGCTATGGCGCACGCTGTTGGCCGATCTGCGGGCCGCCGGGCGCATCACCGTACGCGGTGCCTTCGTGCACCTGCCGGAGCATGGCGTGCGTCTATCGGCCAGAGAAGAGCGCCTGGCGCAGAAGGTGGGCTCGGCTCTGGTGGCCGCAGGCTTCGAAGGCGCCTGGGTGCGAGACTTGGCGCGCGACAGCGGCGAGAGCGAACCGGTGATGCGCGCGACGCTGGCGCGCTTGGCTCAGCGCGGGGAGTTGCACCAGATTGTCAAGGACCTTTACTACACGCCGCCGACCATGGCACGCTTGGCGGCGCTGGTGCGCCAAGTCGCCGAGGGCGTGGCGATGGAAGTGACATCGGCGCGTTTCCGTGATGCCTCGCAGTTGGGGCGCAAGCGCGCCATCCAGTTGCTGGAGTACTTTGATCGCATTGGTTTTTTGCGCAGGGTGGGTGACGTGCGCCGCGTGCGCACCGATTGCGCGTTGTTCAACGAGAATGAGTCAGACAGCGCGCCTGTGTAATTTGTTCTCGGAGGGAGAACGACCCTGGTGGGTCGGCCGGGCTTCAAACCCGGTGGGTGGCGCCATGCGTCGCTAGGTGGGTTCGACTCCCATCTCCCTCCGCCGCGCGCAGCCTCAAGCCTGCAGCGCAGGTTGTGTTGCGACGTGGCGTAGCCCATGTAGCTGCCTGGACCCGTAGGACGCAGTCGATGCACTACTGGCTGGGAACTAACAGCGTCTGATGGCGCTGCGTCAAGGAGTACCTTCGCGACACGCGTTCTTCGACAGAATAGGTCGACAGCGGCAGCTCGTGACATTCGGATGCAGCCGGTTGGCTGCGGAATTGTCGCGTTCGGCGGTAGGCAGGCGCGAACGACCGCCGTCGCAAACTCTCATTTGCTCGACGGCGGCGAAGGTCGAGTTCCAAAGTAGACCGGTCGTTCGCTCCGAAAGCCACCACGGGCTCCTTTGGGTCGTTTCCGGCCATTTGGCCCAAGGCGACAATCTCGAACCAATGCCCACTTGCCCTGGCAGGGAGCCGATCGACGCTCGAACCCGAACAGCGAAACGTAGCGAAATGGCGCGTTTCGGCGAGTGAGGGCAGGCTCTAAAACAACAACTCTTAATCCGTGTCCTACGCAGTCGCCGTCGCACTAGCGACCGCGAGCCCCGGCATCTCGAACCCGCGCGCCTCTAGCTCTGCCATCAGCGACTTGTTCTGCGCCGGGGTGAGCTCGACCAGCGGAGGCCTGACCGTCGCCCAATCCGGGTCGCGCCCGAAATGCGCGATGACCGCTTTCAGCGCCGCCATCATCGGATATTTCTGCATGACGTTGCGCGTGGCGGTGATACCTTTCTGAAGCTCGTCCACGCTCGCGCCTCGCCAGTTCTCGAAGACCTTGTTGATCGCGCCCGGATTGATGTTGCCGGTCGCGGTGATGCAGCCCTTGCCGCCGTTCTTCATGTTGTCGAGCAGGAATACCTCGCTGCCGGCAAATACGTCGAAGCCCGATTTTGCGAAGGCGTCCAGCATCGCCTTGGTGTTGTTCCAATCGCCGGAGGAGTCCTTCACTCCGGCCACTGTGCCCGGGAAATTCTTCAGCAGCCGCTCGATCAAGCCAAGCGTGATCGGCACCTGCGACACCGGCGGGATGTGATACAGATAGATCTGCAGGCGCGCGTCGCCGACGCGCTCGATCACCTCCGCGAAATTCCGGTACAGGCCCTCATCGGAGACGCCCTTGTAGTAAAAGGGCGGCAGCATCAAGACCCCCGCGCAGCCGAGGGCGGTCGCGTGCGCCGTGAGCCGCACCGAGTCGGTCAGCGCGCTGCAGCCGGTGCCCGGCATGAGCGCGGCGGCGGGCACGCCTCCCTGGACCAGCGTCTCGAGCAGCACCATGCGTTCGTCGACGGAAAGCGAATTCGCTTCGCTGTTCGTTCCGAACACGGCGAGTCCGCGGCAGCCGTTCGCGAGCAGCCATTTGCAGTGACGCACATAGCGTTCGCGATCGGGAGAGAGATCGCGCTTGAAGGGCGTCACCACCGGGGCGAGGACGCCTGAGAGTCGTTTCGGAGCGGTCATGGTCGGCGGATTCGAAAAGAGGGAATGGCGGGGATTATCCCATCGATTCGGCGCATCTGCCGCGGAGGATTGACAAACAAAGGCCGTCCGCTATTCTTCTATATCCCGCCCGACCTAACCTTAAAGGAGGAGAATCCGTGTCCGAGCCAAGATTCCGCAAGCACCGTTCCGCCCGCGCGATACTCGTGGGCGCCTTCGCAGCATTTTGCCTGACCCCGTTTGCGCCCGTGCTCGCCGACGACGACTCGGGGAGCGCTCGCGAGCTTTTGCGCACCATCAAGAAAGCGCGCCTGATCGATCTTTCCCACACCTGGGAAATCACGTCGCCGGTCGCAGGGGTCAATCCGCCGTACGCGTTCGCGCTCGAATTCACGCATGCCAACACACGCTTCCGCAAAGATTTCAACGACGGCGGACAGCTTTCGTTCGCCGCCGAAGTCATGCACTGGAGCGGCCAGCACGGCGCGCCGAGCATCGACGCGATCGGCCACATCGGTCGCGACGGATCGCTGTTCGGCGGACTCGACGCAGCGGCCTCGACCAGCAACCCGGACGGGATCGGGACCGGGACGGACCACGTGGGTGCTAACCTCGCCATCGATCAGTTCCCAACCGACCTGCTGGTCAACCGCGGCATCCTGCTCGACGTGGCGCGCTTCGTCCAGGGTGACTCGAGACCGCTGGACGCTACTAAGGAGATTACGGCGGACCTTCTGGAGCGGACGGCGAAACACCAGGGTGTTCAGCTGAAGAAGGGCGACACTGTGTTCATTCGCACCGGCTATG